>Ga0209208_10008809_pt1 | contig 13374 bp, 5 predicted proteins | sample S1TSphfallax_3_FD_187694 | JGI IMG/M metagenome (GOLD analysis project Ga0209208, IMG submission 187694) | Host-associated microbial communities from peat moss isolated from Minnesota, USA - S1T2_Fd - Sphagnum fallax MG (SPAdes) (version 2) | ecosystem: Host-associated > Plants > Peat moss >...
CTTGCTTGCCTATATCCTTATCTGCCAGTAAACCACCTAAGAGCGAGCATCTCCACCGGTGCTCAGTATGTCACTCTGGATAATAAAATTAAATGTCTAAGTTTCACTGTTTGGTGCTCAGTATGTCACTGTGGATAATAAAATTAAATGTCTAAGTTTCACTGTTTTTTTTTGGCAAGGGAAGCAACCCCACCAATAAAATTGTAACTGGAATTGCATATATGTGGGGACTACTTATAGCAAACACCACCTGGACCAATCATTATGATCGACCAATCAGAAATACTGATCCAATCCAATCCAATTTTATTACACTCTTTTGTGGAGGTGCACAACTATGTTGTGTTGTGCCTTTTACCAGCCACCTTTTACCAGCCACCGGCAAGCTGCACGAAGTTGGTGCCAAAGAAATCAATTTCCTGAGCTATAAACTACTGGCACATTTTGCCTTTTTCACAATAAATTTTACTCTCTGGAGTCACATACTGAGCACCATTGGAGATGCTCTAAATACTTGGCTTGAACTTCACCCTCTGTTTTTTATTCAGCTTTCCCAATTGCATGCAATCCAATTGAAATACCAAAGCTCACTTGTCAACAATCCAATAAGATCTGAACAGGCTTGTCCCCGCTGATGCCCGGATTCCTTCATTTCCTTGTTCAGATATTGACAAGCTATAAGCCGTATCCATCCAACCTTCCTTGCATTAGCCAACCTACTACCACCGTAGCCTAGGGTCAGTTTCCACATTGACAAAACCAAATTATTATTATTATTATTATGTTGTTTCAAAAAATGAATTCTTTTTTTAAAAAATTGAAAATATTTTTTGTTCATAATTTATTATAATATTGTGATATGAATACTGAAATTATTCAGAATGTAGCTTATGATAATTATGATGATTTTCAAAAATGACAACTTCATATTTTCGCCAAATTTCATTTCACTATTTTGAGGAATATTTTAATGACAAAAACTGACCTTAGGGGGGAGTAAGGTAGTTAGCACAAGGTAAGAACACTTAGTCCATAACCCAACATTTATTTCTTGGATGAAAATATCGTAGTGGCTTTTCATTGTGGATGAAAAGAGGGCGTCTTGATTTTTGTTACCATTAGGTGTGCATGGTAACTGGTGACCTCTCGTTGGTCATGTATGAGGTAACCGGCAAGAGGAGCCGGATTATTGAATATAGTTGAGGCATGAGAATGTGTTGAGATTACTTTCAAAATCTAAACATCTTTTTATGTACGGCATTGCCACAATAAGGCTAAACCCTAAAAACCCATAACAACTCTAAACATCTGTTTATGTACGGCATTGCCACAATAAGGCTAAACCCCTAAAAACCCATAACAACTCTAAACATCTTTTTATGTACGGCATTGCCACAATAAGGCTAAACCCTAAAAACCCATAACAACTCACAAACTTCTTGGCTTTACAGCTGAGATGCACTCAAACAAATGGTCAAGATTCGATAATTGAAAAAAAAAAAAAGGGCGTGTCATGTCACGATGTGGCCTTGCCATTTACATTAAAAAGTAAGTATCTTAAGGCAAAAGAAGAATTATGAATACTTGAATGATTTCTTCACTGAAAATTAAATTAAATCGTAGCTGAAAATTTTGGAGGAATTGGAATGTGCCTTTGGTGTTGTTGGAAAGATCTTGATGAGCAGGATTTCATGGAATTTATTTGGTAGGATTTTGGATTCAGAATGTGGGAGACATTTGATTTTTAAGTGAGTTCTGCTACTGAAAATTCAAATAAATTTCAAAAGACCGGGTTTTAGAAGGAAAAATCAGTTGAGAACATGGTAACACTTGAATATCAACCATTCAATTCAAGTAGAAGGAATTGTGATGTGCCTTTGGTGTTGTTGGAAAGATTTTGCAATGGGATATAAGTATACCTTGCAAAACAATGTCATACATTGTCTCCACCCTACATTATAATGAGTTCACACTTGGGCCAATGGCACATGCCACACTAGTGTATATTAAATGATAGTTATAACACAAACACATCACAAATGTCTATATAACCTTGGATGGGTGACATTTCCATGTGTGGGTCTAGGATCACTCATACACCTAAAGGTGAACTTTTAATGGGGGTTAAAGCCAAAGGGAAATTTTTCAAATGTGTTTAAAAATTCTCACCATCTAGGGATTTACCACCAAGTTCACATAAATCTTCCTCACCTTATCGATTTGAACATCACAACTTGAAGATTCTTGAATTTGTGATACTTGGGCTCCACATTTTTGTGCATTAGTAGTGACAATCAATTGATGAAAATTTGAATTGATTTTGTGAAAATTAAGTTTCATTTGAATGGCTTTTCATGTAACTTGAATTGAATTGAATTCAACTAAATTGAATTCAACAACTGGATTGATATTGAATTTAATTTAATACAAGTTTAATTGAAGAGAAATGGGATGCAAATTCATGGAGAATATATTGAAAATATGCTTGTGAATATGTAGTTGAATTTGTTTTATAAAAAAAAAACATTGATCTAAAAAAAAAACCTTTCCATGTCTCTTCATTTGCGAATGGGCTAAACATATTCAACTTTGGAATTGTTCAAGTGGTGACTTATGACTTACAACTTATGGAATCTAAAGTTGTCATGCCTTAACCAACCCCAATGAATCATCGTTTTGGGAATTACAAGTTTCATTTTCACAAATGTACACGATGGAAAAACTATGAAGATGAAAGAATGAACCTTATGCCTTTTACATAAGAAAATCAATAACAAATTCACCTTTGCATCTAATCTCAATGAACATTTATCATTCTTTACCTTAAAGCCTATTGAATTATGCACCTAGAAGATTCTATCAACCAAGCTGTCAGCTTTGGATAATAACATTTTTTTTGGTCCATTTGAACTTTGGACTTGGCACTTCAATTTGCTTTCATCCATGCAAGATAATAAGTAGGATATTTTTTGTATACTCAAATATTTGTGTATATGGGTTGGGATGCTTATTATTTTCCTCCTAGGTGTGAGATGGTGAAAAGACACTGCAAAGGCAAATGACTTGAAATTTAGGTTGGATCACTTTAAATATGCATGAATCAACATGTTTCATCTAATTTTTCATGAAAATGATCATTGGGGGGAGAGAGAAGGAAAAGAAATGCCCACCTATTTTATAATATTAAAAAAATTAAAGGGGAAAAAAATTGCAAGAATGAACTAATAACACTCATGAATGCACCACCATGGATGGATGGTACATCGACATGACATTATTTTTCACTAGGTTTCTGTTTCTTAACTATCCTCCATGTAGTTAAAGGTTCTACAAGTGTGCTACGGGTTCTAAATTTGGTGCATTATCCCCATAGACAAACATACAAACATAAATTTTCTATTATATTAAATGTACAAATATTATTTGGCCAATTTTATTAGTTTTACCATTTCTTGAAGTGACTCCTAGTCGGTCCACCCAAAAATACTTACATGCCCTAATTTTTTGGGATAAAATTTACAATGCATACATAGCATGGTCCATTTTAATAAAAAAACTTCATGCAAGAACAATAAAGTCATGGATTAGGCTTCAAGCTTTGAATCTCCCTAAATGCTTGTCACAAGCAATCCAAGTGATCTAAATCCATGTTTAAATTGTATTGAAGTCAAGTGATGAATTATTAGGAAACACGTTGTAAGAAGAATTCAACAATGATTTGTAACCCTTAACCTTTTTGGTTCTTACATAGATGAACAACAATATATGTATGTGTTGGTGGCAATTTTGTAATCTTAGTGTGTACAATAATCAAATACTAATGTTATGTAAATAAATTAGTCCTTTTCAAAAGACTAGCAACTAGGCTAGTATAATGGTTGATTCTTCATTGCATGGATTACCCATTTGATCAAATATATATATGAATATAATTGGTGATGGTCTATCAATGTCTTGGAATGGACCTATTTGAGAAAAAATAAACTTGGTGGTGAACTCAAATACCTCTAGTGGAATCCTCTAGCCATTAAAGGTTTGCAAATAGTTCCAAGCACATGTTGTTTGTAAACCATGATTATTGACAACATTCACAAACGTTGGCTTATATTGCTTTGACTTGAATGTTCTATTTATTGAAAATGAGTTTTTTCTAACTCTTAGTGTAAGTCATGAAACATGAGGATGTGGCTTGAAAAAACATAGCAATTTGGCCTCTCTTGGGGGTATTTGGGAACTACCAATGCATAGAATGCAATTTGATTTAGCATGTAGTAGAGAATAATAATATATATGTGCACCAAAAAAAAGTTAGCCAAGGAAGCATATGTGTGTAAAAATAACATGAATATAAATGGGATAATAATGCAAGTCGTGTTGAATGTTGTGTGATGTGCACTTTGAAGCACAACAAAGTGTTGTGAATTTGTGTTTTCCCAAAATGCAAACACAATGATGTGCATTTTGGAGCTCAACAAAGTGTTGTAGTAGACACTTTTTTGTTTTTCAAAATGGCCAACATGGTAATCATGTGCATTTAAAAACAAATTGTGAATGTACCTAATTTGTGTGTCATGTAACAAATATTTGCAAACATAAATTGATAATAATAATGAACCCTAAACCCTAAACCCTAAACCCTAACAAAAATACACACACCCAAGTTTAGGCCAACAATAATAATACATACAATGACTTGGTAGTGAGAGCAATGAGAACTTAGCTAGAAGAAGGGAAAAACTAGTAGTTACAACTTATACTAGTAGTAGTAGTAGTGATGGTCCATTGGCTAGGCTACCCTAGTTTTTAAAAAAGCCTACTAAACCCTAATAAAAGCTCTCTTTGCTAAATTCAAAAAGGGGCAGTGATGATTGACACTGTTATAGTAAAAGCATGTGATGTGTGTACTTTGGTTGTGGCCCTCTGATTTTCAATCTCCAAACTTAATGGGCTTAGGGTTTATGGCTACCAACTTCCAAGGAACATTTTGCCACACACAGAGAGAGTTATATATTGTAGCAATAAAGCTCTCCATTTATGAACCATAACCATATTCATTCATTACCTCCATCTTTGGAGCATTCTAGTACTCTCATAACTTCCTAAGAAGGCGCCTGGTTCTACACACTTAGGTGCACACTCCAACAACCAGACCCACAACCCTAAAACTTAGGGTTTTGGGTGGGTGGGTGGGTGGGTGGATGGGGAGGTGATCTTTGCTTTTCATTCCATTCCAAATGCTCTCAATGTTCTTAACATTAATTACTTATAGATTTCTGTAGCCCAGTTTCAGCTCTTTAATGAATGGATTGATAGACAGACAAAATAGTAGTAGTAGTAATAGTAGTACTAGCCTCTGTCTCTTCAGCAACAAAACATGACATGATTTCTTTGGTGGCTTTCAATTACCATTTGTACTAGACCTTGGAAGCAAAGCTTCCACACTAGTTTTTATTATTTTTGAGAAAAGTTGAAAATTTTATTTCAATTTCAATTTCTCTTCTTCTTTTTTTCTTTTTTTTCCCCCATAGAAAAACAATAGAATTGTGAAAAAATATGTTGAATCTTCTATTTTTGAAAATGAGAATTTTGAAGTTTATATATATATCTAATGCAGGCTAAAAGTGAGACTATCTTCCATTATGTATAATTATTAAAAAAATCCTTGGAAAAACATTGCTACCTGCTGTATAAGTATTTCTATTAGCATTCCAAAACTTTTTTTTCTTTTTTTTTTTTGGTTGGTGGGTTCATATTATTATTGTTGTAACTTGTGATTGAGTTCCATAAAACTAAACTCCAAGTCTACAATAGTATTTTATTAGGTTATGTGATGCCAGTTTCTGTAACTACCTAATAAATTAATGCCAACCCAACTAAAAGCAATAGTGGAGTAGTTAGTACAAGTGTGATGTAGTGGATTAATAATAAACTAACTCTAGAGTCAACTACATCTTTTGATTGCAACCTTCTTTTCTATCTATTGCCAGTTTTTGCTGCCAATGACCATCTCCAGTGCACAACAAACTTGTTGCATAGCATACACATTGCAGCCAGTGGCCACATGATGAACCCATGAACCAATTGTCAACACCATTACCCACCTCACTACTTAGGAGTGAATGTAAGTAAACATTAGTTAGAATGTTTAAGTACATTAGTTTATTGCCTCTAACCTAACTGCTCCCTCACAATTGCTCTCATCACAGGCTCACTTCTTAAACACCCAACTTCAAAAACACACACAAAAGAAACCTTTTTTTAGGGTTTAGGGTTTTAGAGTTTTGTACTTAAATTCATTCCCCCTCGAGTCGTGAAAGCTTGGCACGATGGGGAATATTGTAGCATGGTGGAAGCTTCAACACATGTCTATCGAATAATTAATTAATTAATTTTAAAGATTTCATGTTGAAAAAGAATCTTGAATTTATTTATTTTTTTAAGTTTTTAAAAAAATTCTTTCACAATTTTATTTTTCTTTGAAAAACCTAGTTTTGGAAATTTTTAACATTTCTATAAATGTTATAATCAGTGTTGAAGCTAGCAAGGTACCTCCATACTTTTTATCAACACCCTAGCTCATTGGATGGCCTTGGGACTTGGAAGTGGGGGTGATGGGAACAAGCAAAACATGGATGACTAATTAAGTAAAGATGATTGGCCTAGTGGGCTTATGCTAAAAGATTTGTACACTATGGTACCTTCTTGTTTTTGTTCTTCATTTTCGGAGGATTTTATTGTAGCTTATAATGTTTGTAATCTTTCATTAGGAAGATTGGCCCACAATTATTATAAAACCAATTTTAGTCTCTGAATTTCATTATGCATATATCCAAACTTAGGTTCCACATTGCTGTGCACTAGTAGTAATGATCAACTAACCATAAATAAATAAATAAATAAATAATAATTTTGTAAAAAAATATTTTTATTTGGATGAAAGTATTGAATGACATTGCATGCAACTTGAATTGAATTGAAAAAAAATGAGATGCAAATTGGTGTTTAAGGTGTTAAAAACTTATTCGTGACTATGGTTAAAAAAAGAACCTTTGAAAATGTACATATTTAAAAAACCATTATTCAAATCCCTTTTATTAGGAGTCAATTAAATAAATCCCAATTTGAAACTATCATCTAGAAAGACAACTTATAGAACATAAACTTGTGCCTATGCCTAAACTAGTTCCAATTAGTCATTGTCATTTGAATTATGTGACCCAACACAAACAAGAATGAACTTAAACTTCTTATGGTGCATTGACACCTGATGTTAAATCAATGTTAAGTGAAAATCTAGGTGGAATCCAATGTTAAATGGGTGAGAGTTTAATGTTAAGTGAATGTTAGCTTAGCATAAAATGTTCATGGTAAGTAGGTGCAAGTTCTAAATGACTAGCATGGTGTTAGGGGACTCAACACTAGAGTCCCTAACACCAAGTGTGAATGCACCTTTAGTGCATCATGCATGATGGATGATGCCATGTGGATAGAACATTCTTTTTGGGTGTATTGGCACCCATTAGTCCACCATGCAAGATGGAAGATGCTATGTGCATTAATAAATATTTTTTCCATTGTATTCTTGTCATGCTACCTAATAACCACCAATGTACCATTTGTTGATAACCCATTACAATTGAGTTACCATTTTGCCAACCCATCATTTAAACCTTCCTACTTACATTCAACTTCAAATGACTTAGGTGATCACCTTGGTAATTCCAATGATGAAGGTAACATCGAAGTTGTATATGGTAGGTAGCTTTAAGTTCCAATAGGGTTTTTAATTAATGATAAATTTGTTGTTTTTTGAACAATTTTGGTTTGTTGGGAGATTGGAATAAGTGAAGAAAAAATGAGAAAATTTGAAATAACATTGTCAAAAGTTTTTTTATGCATATGATTTGATTTTCAATGGGGGAATTAAAAGAAAAGATTTGTTGATTTTGTTGTAAGTGCTTTGATGTGTGCATTTTTTATGTTTGAAATATTTTCAATGGTGAAATCTCAAGGACAATGATCTAATTTCTTTGTGTCTACATCATGTTGTAAAAGTGGAAATAAGTTATGAAATTGTCATTTCAATGGACTTTTTAAAAAGTTTGCGAATCCTCTCACATGATCTTCAATCTAAATCTACAATTCCATGCATCCAACTACACAAGCATTTTTAATTGGAACACAAAAGAGGTGAGAATAAATATCTAAAATTGATTGTCTTTGGGTCATTGTTGAGTTTAGGGTCTTCTTTCATGCAACAATAACATTATGACCACCAAAAGCTATTTTCATTGAAAATCCAAAGAGTTTTGGTGATGGGCATCATCTATTGCAAAAAAATTGTTCAAGCAATATAGATCCCATGTGATAATGCATGGTTGACTAGCTCACTTTTGCAACAAAATAAACAATTGTTCATAGGTACTTTTCATTCAAATGCAAATGGTAATTAATATATCCTTAAATCTATTAATCATGACTTGGATCTAGACTATCAACTTTATTATGAAGAGAACCATGTGGTTATTTATTGATAAAAAATCACTTGCTTAAAATAATGGACTTTTGAAATTAAAAAATATGGAATGGTCATTTGATTGGAACATCACAAAATGGAAAAAAATGTTTTAATTCACATTTCAAATTTGTTATTGGGACTAAATATATGATGTATTATGAGATTATAAACTCAAATGAAGAGTTTTTTTTTTGAAAACCTTAACCATTTAATAGTTAAGGACTTTCAAATGGTTAAAATAGGACCATATTTGCATAAATCCCTATGAGTTGCAATTTTGGTTTGTTTTTTAATTTCTTTGTCCCAAAAGTATATATTTTGAAAGTTTTACTTTTAAAAATATTCATATGGATTTTGTGTGTTGTCATTTTAGGACTTCCAAATTGAAAAATCACACTAGCTTTTGTTAATGTAAATGTTGATGTAAATGTGTTAGGTGATTAAACATTTATTAATCAAAGATTACAATAATGACATTTAAAAAAGTAACAACCATGTCAATTTGAAAAAAATTAATGAATTTCTTAGGGACTTGTAATAAATTTTAAATTATCCAAAAGTGAACCATTGTAACTTGCATTTACCCCCGTATGTTATTGTGTAATTTTTTTGTTCAAAGGTTTCTCTCATGTATTGTTGCAAAAATTATTTGTTGGGACATGTTTGTTTCATCTATTATTGTAGAAATTTTGTGTTCAAGCATGTATTTCATTTGTTGTTGTAGACATTTTAAATTTCAAACATTTTCTCTCATTTATTATTCAATAATTTTTTTTGTTCAAACGTGTCTTCCATCTATTGTCGAAGAATTTTTTAATTTCAAACATGCTTCCCAAAAAATCATTGTTCAAGCATTTTCTCATTTTTTGTTGCAAACAAATTGTTTCAAACATGTTTCTTATTTGTTGTTACAATTTATTTTTTCATATGTTGTTGCATAAATTCTTTGGTTGAAGTGGAATTCCTACAAAATATTATGAGGATTTATTTCAAGGTTTTGCATATTAAGAAAGTGAAGGAGAGAGTTGTGAGTATGGTGGAGTCACATAGTGAAGATGTTTTCATGCTTTGTTGGAGGTGAAAACCCAAAGAATTGAGGGCAATTACAATAAATTGCTGAAAGTGAACATATTAAAAATGAAATCTTTTAATTGATGCTGGAAAATGTTTAGTCTTCATACATGCAATGAAAAGATATTCACGCATTTTTAATTAAAAAGAACCACTAATCAAATGCCAAAAATTATAATGGTCTGAAAAAAATGACAAATTTGTTTAACACCCATTAACCATCTAACATTGGAAAATTTAAGATTCAACTTTTAGAACAAGAGGACATAAGTATCCTTGGGGTGAATCTAATAGGAACCACCCCAAAAGAATGCTAAAACTAATAAAACCAGCCAAATTATATTTTTGATCTTTTAAAAGAAGAATTATAATTTTAAAATCTCTTGTTTATTCATTGCATTGCCAGCATATATTACTTTAAGTGTTCATTGGAGTTGAAAAAAGTGGGAATCATTACAAATTTTTTTTCTGAATTACAATGACCATTTTTAGAATCATGTTCCTCAAATTTGGAAACTCATAACTAAATTTCAATTAATTCTTTTAAGAAAACCATTTGAAGTACCTTTAGAAAAACATTAAAATAAAAATAAAAAAATAAAAAATAAAAAATAAACTAAAGCATGTCTCAAACTTGTGTTCATAACCCAAGAATTCAAGGAAAATGAACGATCCCAACATTCCTAAAACATTTTCTACATGAAATGATTAGAGTCACTAAATAATAATATTTTTTTTATCTCATTAAAATTTCATAGTTTATACCACCTACTTATTGTACCCATCATAAAAGTTCTAATGAAAAACCTTGTTTAATGGTTTCCTTTACTTTTCTAAAGTTTGATGAATCTATTAAATTGAAAATTGTAATGTTCCTATTGTTCCTTGGGTAGGCCCAAGGATACTAATGTTTAAAACTATTGAAATATATTCAAATACACATCCATCAAACCTTCCCCACTTGGCATGGGAAAGGTCCTTGTTGAATAGTCACTAATTATTTTGTTCTTGACTCTCAAAAGGATGTCAAAACTACATAATTCAGTTGTAATTTCTAGTTTAAAGTTTGAAATGTTTATTTGCATGTGATATATTATTGTAGAACCTGGGCATCTTTCAGCACACAAGTGCCGAATAATTAATTATTTTTTAAAAAATTGGAACTTCAAACTTATGAGTTTTGAATTTTGGACTTTTTGATAGGTAATGAGCATAATTACTAAATGTTCCTAATGATTAACATAACTCTCATGCTATCCTTTTGGTCCGTGGGTCCACAACTAGTGCATTTGCATGTTCTTGGTTAGAATTCGACTTGATTGCCCTCAAATGTGAATTTTTGGAAATTTTGAGATGGAGAGTTGATGATTTTTTTAAATTTGAAAAACAAAAACAATTTAATTTATGCCAAAGCCACTCATGTCCCACAATAATCCAAATTTTATTTCATACACAAATCTTTAGCTTGTGTGCAATCTAAAATGATCTTTTCACATTGTTCATCTTGTGACTAGGGGAGATTTGCATAATGTTTGATGGTACTTGTTGGGATCACAATAAATTTTCAATGTGGCAATTCCTTGAAACATTAAAACAAATATGTTAAATACTAAAGGTGCATTCACACTTGGTGTTAGGGACCTTAGTGTTGAGCCCCTAACACCATGCTAGTCATTTAGGACTTACACCTACTTACCATGAACAATTTATGTTAAGTTAACATTCATTGAACACTAAGCTATCACCCATTTAACATTGGGTGCCACCTAGATTTTTATTTAACATTGACTTTAACATCAAGTGTGAATGCACCATAATATGTGTAGGAGATCCATATGATTTTGGTGTAGTGTTGTCCCCATTTCCCAATTAAGGAGCCAACAATTTTAGAGATTTTAGAGAATTTGATTCGGGCCATCATTGTGTGCACTAGACTTTACCATACATAATGACCAAAGGTCAAGTAAGAAGCTATCTTCATATTTCTAAAAAATACACAAAAATTTAGTAGGGGTTATTAGTGATTTGCCAATTACAAAATAAGAATCTAACCCCTTTGAAAAGGTGAGTCTAGAAAATCATCTTTTGATTTGGAAGTCATAATGCTATGAGTGAAATGGGTTTTCCAAACACAAATTCATTCTTCATGTAAATTGAACCATTGTAATATATAAAAATCCTTTAAAAAATGCAACTTTGGTGATCTTTCCTTGTTTGAAGCGAGTTGTAGAAAATGGTTAGAATTAAAATTAGGTGGGTATTAGAAATTGCATCAAACCCTCGTTGGGTATCATTTTAGGGTTCATAGCCTAAAATGGTTCTCAAAATCTAATGCTTGGTTCTGATATATTAACCATGTGTTTCAATTGTTTGGGAAAACATCAAATAATCACTGAGAAAATTGCTGGTTTTTTTCTGGTTCTCTCACCAACAAAAATTGTTTTGATATTTTTGGAGAAATTGGAATTGATAGTTGTTTGATTTTTCATTTTCCTCAAATCCTTGGAACTTACGGTTCTTTTAATTTTGAAGATGTGAGTAACTTAGAACCAATATTTATCAGCAAAAGCAAATAACCATTCATTAATGTGTTAAAACTAGTGTTGAGTGATTTTTATTTATTTTTTTAAAGAATCTTTGGTCTCGATTTTGACATTGTAACATTTATTTAGAGGTTCTTCAGGTGAGAGTGTGACCCCCCGGTGTTTCCAATTTTCAAACCCTTCAATTTAGGTTATAGCACATTTTTTCAAATGCAAGAACCTTTGGACTTATGGAAAAAATTGGGTCCAGTTCCATGTACACTACTACTACACACTCGCCAATCCTAGAGATTGTCTGAGTACAAAGTTCTATAACAAATTAAAACAAAGGATCGATGTACGTACAAAATTCAACAATGAATTAAAACTAATATTCAACTATTAAATTCAGCTTTTTAAAAATTTTAATTCATTGAAAAAATCAAACTTTTCTACATAAAGATCCTGACCCTTTTTTCAAGAATGTTTTTTCATGGTTCTAAGTCTAGCAAAAGACTAGTTCCATGATTCGAGTCTTGTGCTTGCTCCAATGAAAAAAAAAAGGTTGTCACAAGAACCTCAACCCCGATTTATACCATCACAACAACATTGGGTAAAACCAATTGATTCGGTTGAAGACATTTGCTTTTTGTAAGTTATGTGGAATTTTGTATGTGCAGTGGTTAGTAACCTCAACCTTGTTCCAGTGCACACACTATGTTCCATATTAATCATGGTTGTCAGAAGGTTTTGTAGAATGGGTTCTGATATGTTACTACAATTCTCTAAAAAATGTGCAAAAAAAATCAGCATCAAATATAACCAACCACATATCTCCATAGAGAGAGAGAGGTTTTAGGGTTTAGGGTTGATATGAAATGGGATTTAAGAGTACCCATTCCATTTGGTTTTGAAGGAGGGGCTTCTTGGTGCAGTTGGGTAAGGCTGGTGGATTGTGTAATTTTTGTGGTGTTCAGCTCTGGAGTTCAAATCCCCTGGCATGAAATGAAATGAAATGAATGATAGAAATGAAATGACTGGAAAATTTGAGCTATTAGTGTTCAGTTCAGGCCAAAAATAGTGGCAGCCAATATTAGGAATAGAGAGTTTCCCATGCCAACCAAATGAGTGTCTCTGACAAACCAGAATCCTTTTATAATCTTTTGGCTATCAACTAGAACTTGTCATAAAAATTTGGCAATTTGGAATTTTATATTTTCCCCCCTGCAAAATCCTTTGCATGAGTCAAAATCATTATAAAAT
>Ga0209208_10008810_pt1 | contig 13372 bp, 9 predicted proteins | sample S1TSphfallax_3_FD_187694 | JGI IMG/M metagenome (GOLD analysis project Ga0209208, IMG submission 187694) | Host-associated microbial communities from peat moss isolated from Minnesota, USA - S1T2_Fd - Sphagnum fallax MG (SPAdes) (version 2) | ecosystem: Host-associated > Plants > Peat moss >...
ACACTAGTTTTAACACGTGTTCATAAGGACAATGAGTTCTTACACAGATGCAGATGGATGGTGTGTTCTAACAATGTAGAGAAGGGAATTGTTCTAGGGCACTTGGTTCTTACCAGTGTTAGATGGGTATCTGTTTTGGTGGCTTAGAAGTATTAGTTTTGGTTTCAATTAGTAAAGATTGACTCCCACCTCAGTTGAAGTTTTGGAATCAATTCTAGAATGGAACTAAAATCTTTTAAGAACTAAACTTGAACTAGGTTCTGGGTTTATTTATGTGTGGAACCAAAACTATAACCAAAATTTGAATTGAGTTTTGAAATATTCTTTTTTTGAAAAATAAGATTTGAATGAAAAGTTAACTAGCAATGAACCGCTGATTTTAGCTCGAGTTACTTGGAACTAGGTTTGATTCTCAAAACTCAATTGGAATCAGAGTTCTTTTTTGAAAAATTGGGTTCTTAGTTTCATTTATGTTGGACCTAGAAAGAGAGGCTCTTCATAAAAAGTAAACAATTGCTCAATATTGGTTCTTACACATGTCCTAAAGTTTTCATAAATTTATTTTTGCAAATGTGTAAGAACCCGCTTTCCCTCTATGTTAACTCCAAAGCTAATTTTGTAATGTCCCAAAAATAATTTCCTTTTGTTGTGCATTAACACATCTAGGCACATACATCCAATTGTTTAAAACATAAAACATATCACAATAACCTTGTTAAACATATTAATATAGGTTTGGAACATGTTATTATGGGATTACCACAAATGGACAACTTGGCTCAAAGGGATGAATGAATTATGTTGAATGCATTTATGAACCCCACTAGTTGAATAATTATAATCCATTTATCCTTGGTTAAATATAATTTCATTCAAAATATTTTTTTCTTGCAAAATCCTTATTAAAAAAATCTAATTACGTGTAAATGGAACCTATTTATGTGTGCACTAAGGGCAAACTAATCTCCTTCAAAAACCATCTCTAAAGGTGATGTTAATCATCCCATTTGCCAACCCTTGGATTATTGGTCACATATCAACATGGTGGTAACATCACCTACAGACCCACACAAGATGCATCTTAAACCTGCAAGCACAATTGTAAAGTTTGGATCTAATTTTCCATCAATGTGTGGAAGATGACAAGGTGCACAACTATGGACATGATCCTTTCACACCATGTCATCTTGACCCTCTATAATCAAAGTTCTTGAAGGCACTACCTTTTTAACCTTTAAAATGACATGTCTTGTTGTAACATCCAATGCCATAGGCACAATTTGTTGAAGATACACATAGTCTCTTGGCTTATATTTTTGAATTTGTAGTTGGTACCTTCCTTCATGAATAGTGGCATACCACATTATGTCACCATGTTGAAAAATAATAAGCTTTTCAAAAGCCATTGCATGACTTTCTAAAAAAATTTGTTTGGTGATCACATGGCTACATTCACACATCTAGGTCATCCAAACTTAGCGTTATCATTGCCTACTTATGAATAGATGTAGGAAAATTTAATTCTTAACCAAATAAGAGGAAGTATGGTGAAAAAGAAGCAAGTGATGTTTGATTACTAAACCAATAGGCCATAACCAAACATGGCAACTAAATATCCTAATCACTCAAATGTAGTTTTTGCAATCCATATTTTGCAAACCTCTTTTAATTATTTGCACAACCTTCTTGCCCAAACCATTTCCCTTTGGATGACTACATGAGGTGGTTTGATGGATTATCAAGGCTTGTTCATTTTAACTTTTTATAATGATTATGAAAACACCTTAACCAACTACATCTTTAATGGGAGAACATTTTACAACTTTAAAATATCATAATTATCAACATTATCAAAACATAAACTATTACTAAACATTTATTTATCATTTAATATGAACATCACCATTTTAAAACAAACTTAAAATTTTCATGAAAAAGATTATTCATTATAATTGTTTTTTTGTATGTGCAAAATTTCATATAATTTTTTTTATAAAAAACTAGTATTTCTTGATCCTTTTGTTAAATTATAATCTATGTGACAAGTTTTTGCAAATTTAATATGTACTTTAATCAATTATTGAATTATTCAAATGTGCACCAATATCATAGCATAATGAGAGTTTATGATGTGATCCACTTTTAATTCCACATTTCTATCACAAAATCTTTTCCAAATACTTAAAAAATAATTTCAAAAATGTGTTGAAGTGTGTTGTAGTGAAAATTACAACACTATGATCCCTTTTTGTCTACACTATACCCTAAAAACGCCCTTTTCACATTGCTTTACACAACCATTTAAAATCAGATAGATGTATTTGTTTTACACTCACATTGTTTTACATAGCCACATAAAACCATATAAACATATTTATTTTACACTTACATTGTTTTACAAAACATAAAATATATTTACACAATTTTACATTTGCATGAAGTGTAAGTACAAAACCATTTGCATGCATAACATTGGTCATTACATACGATAAGGCTTTTGGACAAAAGCATTACCAAAATTCAATGTTGCCCTATATTTTTATCTTAGGCACCTTATTCTAGTAATATCCCCATTTGTGAGCCTCATTTACCATTTAAAGACTCTTCACAATACCATAATACAAAACCAACTTCAACACATGTTTTTCAAATAATTAATTAAAGTTGAAGAATCCATGTTGAAAGATAAAAATTTTAAAAAAATTCTTTCACAAATTTTTGTCTTTAATAATTTTTTTTAAAAAATCAACATTTTTACAAGTAATATAATTAATGTTGAAGCTACCAAGGTATTATGGTATGTACACACAAGTTTATAACATAAAATAAAATAAAAAATTGTAAAAAACAACATATCATATTCAAATTAGCCACCTAGGCCATATTTTAATAAAGTGAGGTATAGACAAATTGATAACCATATCATATATGTAAAATATTGACCATTCTACCAACTGGGCATACTCTTTATGGATCAATCCATTGTAATATATTAACCCTATATATATTTAAACAAGGATGGAAATCCATCCACAAAAAATACAAGGCATGTCAAAGCAAAGGTAAACACATGAAAGGAAAACCAAGACCATCAAAACAATAATAATGAGGTGGAAAATGTAATGCTAAAAAAAATCCTCTGGCACAAATCAGCTAGTGATGGAGGTGCATTAGCTAATATGTGTGGAAGAGATGAAAAATTGTGATTAAGCATGGTAGCCCTTCAAAGAATCACAATGGCTTACGCACACTATATGGCTATCAACACTTGTTGCCTATAATGAAATATAGGCATTGAAAGTACTAAGGAGGTCTGCTAATTGCAAGTTATATAGGCATGCACATAAGAAATTAGAAAAGAATCAAAATGAGGATGGAAACAATCGTAAGTCTCTATGGCAAGGGGAATGAAATCATCTCTTGGCACTCACTTTGTTAGGATCATGCCTTGTCTTGGGCAGCAACTATCACTGCATGTGATGTCATTGTTGAAACACGTTGCACCAAATTTGTATGAGTTCGCCATGACAACATCCTCCAGGGTTAGAAAACCATCTTTGGTTATGATGATATCCACTTGTTTTCGTGTGTGGTGGGGGAAAAGGTGAGAAATGTTTTTTTGTACATGACTCCACTCTCCGATGCCATAACTGCAACGATATTTTGAAATGTATCATGGGTTGTAATGCACACACTCTCACATGAGCAATGTAACAAATAGATACCCAAATCATCGATGGTATGACCACACTAACATTGTGAAAGATGCGTAACTATAAGATGTGGTATACCGAAACAAATACAAAATGTTATAAGAAAATGGGCGGAGGATAAACGAAATGAAAGGGTGTTAGGACAAGCTAATAACCAAGAACCTTATTATTGAACCTGCACAAAAACAAAGACATGCTCACACAACATCCAAAAGAACATTTGTTAGAAGCAAAGTAAATTTCGACTCTTATAGTTGGTCCATAAAAAAAGACTACATTTGAGGATAAAATTACACTGCTAGATTCTCGAAAAGCAAGATATGTGATCAGACAACCTCATGCAACATCGCATGGGTACTTCGTAATGCGACCTAAAAGGGATGATTATCGGTACCGGACTCTACAAGTGCCACTGCATCAAGAAGAGGAGGGTGATCATCCTACTAGAAACAAGAAACTAGTGCAAGAATAATCAAAGCCCAACATTTAAAAAAAAGGTAAGGGTAGCACATCAAACCATTAAAGGAAGGTTTAACCCCCCTAAAGAAGTAAGAAGAGTGACCTAACAATGAACCAAATGGCCCACTATGGTGCCAAAGGATTTTGACCCTAATAGCTTTTCTAACATAGCTATGGTATGATCAACAAACTCAGTATAATGTTGTAAGATATTTGGTGATGGAAATACAATACATTGTAAGTAGGTTAGTTTTTAGGCATAAAAAAATGAAAACATCACAAAAGCTACATGAGGATTTGCAAACATAGGAAGGTTAGCGATTATGCTGAGGTTCTCTTGGAATGCTTCTAATTTGAAGGACTCCACAAATGGAAAAAAAAACCCATTAAAACACTTTAAATACAAAGGCCAAATTCAGGTGTAAGAAAACTTGGAGGAAGTGATATAGATTGGTTTAACCTTTGTGGAGACCAAACAACACACTTTGTCAAATGCACTGAAATTCCTAATGTTCTAAACTTGTCCTATAATTGCAAAAAAACAAGTAACACATCCGAGGTAAGACCAATTATGTGCATATCATCTACCAACACAAGTATGGTGGGGCTACTATAGTGGGACCAAAGGCGCAATGAGTTAGTGCAAACAACATGCCTCCCAAAGGATCCCCCCATTATAAACTTAACTCAAATGAAATGACAATGAGATCCCCATGCCTAGAAGCCTCTAAGAAATATAATGGAAATGGGCATACGTAAAATTGATAAACAAATAGGAAAAATTGATTCAAGATACCGATAGAAGATTGTAACTCTTGAAAAATGGTTATTCGAAATATTGAATTAAATGCATTTTGAATATTAGCCTATAATACCACCAATTTCGGATGTGGATCCAACATAACTTTAAGCCCATGAGGCATTATTTTGCACCCACCCGATGTTGCCATGCCAAACTAATGTGGATTAAAATGTTTTGAAAATATTTCTGTGAACTAAATAGCCAATGTGTGAGTGATTAACCGATAAATCACCTTGTTTTCCAAAGCCAATAGTCGCAATGTAATAAGCATGTGTGATATTGATGGAAGAACATGACCACAAACAATGTGTTTACATATTTTAAAAAAAAATCAAAGTCATTAGCAAAGTCATTAGGGACAAAACAATCCTAGAAAAGTTCATATACCATATGACGTGCTCCCAAGTTCCTTGATAGATTCAAATGTGAGTGTCAGGCAAAAACAATGGAAAAGTAAAAAGTTACATCACGTTCCCTGGTTCATAGCACTTGGGGGGGTAAAAGGGCATGCTGGAGCTCCGAGATGGGATTAGGAAGAATGACAAGTAATCACTCACTCACACAGACCTACACAAAACTAAACAACATGTTGGTTGATGCATAACTATAGCACTTTTGGTGTTAGGACGAGCCACGGGAAAATTTGGATTCACAAGACTCACTTCAGCCCGGACTTGGGGGAAACCACCACCTTCCCCTTTATAGTATACTTTGTGCTTGCCCATGGGGCCAACACCCAAATGTCATTTTGTCCCAGGATTCCCAAGTGGGAGTCTCAAAATTTCCAAAGTTGGGACTCCTACGACTTTGGGGGCCCATAACTTTGTGTGTAAACCTTTAATTGATATCAGATCTTAAACAAAGTTGTAGCCTTCGTCGAAAGCTTTTCAATGGTATGACACACGCCACTTGCACACAAGGGAATCGAGGTAATTCCTGACTTTTAGTGGTCGGAATCAAATTGTCAATTTGACTCCCAGCCCTTCTTTTGGCTAGAAATTGTGTTTTAAGTGTTCAAATGGGTCATGCGAGCCCATTTTAAACATCTACGTTCCAAGAGATTTTCAATAATATAAGGAACTCTTCCATCCAATGGGTTTTAGCCCCTGAAATTGCTCTCTAAAAATTCGGGAGTCCACCGAACTCGAACTCCTAAAGTGGGAGTTCACTTGGGAGTGTGAAAGTTCATTCCCTCACATCTCTTGCACTCTCGGGAGCATGAAATGTGACTCTTGGGCTTCATACTTGGCTCGCACCTTTGCAAGCCCTTGCCTTGGTCGCAAGCCCAAGGCTAAGGTTGCGACACTGTACCTAAAGGACTTCTAGATGAAAGATGTGGAAAACGTGTCAAAGTAGAAATAAATGCTTCTTTATTCAAAAAAAGATCCATTTTAAAATGAAAATCATTGACAAAAGGGGGGAAATCATCTTTAACCAATAGATGAAAATGGCGAAAGGTCGTAATGCTCTCAATTAATGGGGCCGTAAGAATGTTGGGGGCCAATGCACACACTATTTGAACATACTCCATTATATGAGCAAATGTATATGCATGATGCAATCATGTTAATGGAGGTGGAGTAGGATTTGGTGACATCTCTAAAGATTTTTGGGAAGCCAACACCTATGCTTTAATTATGTGTTCTTCTTGTAATGTTTCCTAGTCCCCTACCATGTACCAATGCAAATGGGTGTGCATTTCTTGGTGGCCTTTTTTACCACTTCGTGGCAAAAACGACAAACACCAATAATGGAAGAGCAAAAATGCATGCCAAGCTATTATATCAGATGGCTCGACAGCTAACTGAGCTAAAGGGATACACAAAACATGTTGAACCTTGACATGAAGAACATATGGAATATGATGGTATGATTAGGGGCATGGTAAACTAAGATGAAAAGCATTGGTGATATCTAATGATGTAATCCATGTCCAAGTCGAAGGAGAAGAAGACGGTAATGCCGAAGGCATTGACACCCCAGAAGCTAATGATTACCTATGTGCGGTGCATGATGTTTGGTGACATGTTGAACCTGCTCCTACTACATGTAAATGACCACAATTAGGACAAGGAACATGCAAACAATACTAATGGGATGGATGGGCCCTTGGTGTAGGTACAAATGATTGAGGAACATCCTATGACTAATGAAGTAAAAAAGGTGTGAAATGTGTGGATGAACTATGTGTAATTAAAGATATTAGATGAGGCAAAGTAGATGCGTTGAGAATCATCGAGTGAGGGGGTGGAGATGTGTCACGAGGATCCATACAAATGATCACGATATCTAAATCCTGATGTGATACGTGTTGACACTTTGATGACGTTGAAACAATAGAACTTGCTATGCCTATACACACTACTATAATGGGTTTCAAACCTTTGTATATAGTAAGGAACCCATTGAGGCTCTTCTTGGATTTGAGAGCTTGGTGGAAATTGGGCCCAAGACTCCGAGAAGAGTGCAATGCAGTTCCTTTTCTGAGGTAAACAATGCTTTCAAATTTATGAATCCTATTGAAATATAAGGTTCTTTTTCCTTTCCTTTTTTTGGGGGAATAAAAGGTTCCTTACACTTCTGTAACATTCCTGAGATTGAAAACTGGAAATTCTGCCAGGGAAAGCCCTTACAAATACAAAGAATAAATTTGAAAAGCTCTTTATGCGATCCAATGTAAATGGTCTCTACCTTTTGCATTTCTAAAACTTATCTATAGGCAAGGCACAACAAAATTCTCCTTTGTGTTTGAAAATATTATCTGCTGACGGTGAAGTGGAAGTAGGACGAAGTGGAGGAAGGATTTTTAGCATTAGTGGGTCCAACTTCAACAATGGATGTTTGAAAGTTCATTTGGATGTTTCCTTGTCATGCCTTGATGCGCACACCTTAAGATTCAACCTTTTTAAAAGTGCATACACGTGTGAAAGCTTCTCCTGAGAATCATAATCTAGTTTGGGGGACCTCCCCAACCACAATTTCCCAGTCTTTCATATTTTTGACAATTTCTCTCAAGGCGAGGAGATTACATGTAATGTCCTTACAGCAGGGGAGATTTGTTATAACGCAATTTTCAATATTCATTTGTATACGCTTTTAGCCATTCTTGTAATAGTGCTCATCAATTTTTATGTCTTAGGCCTTGGACTTCACCCTTAATTCACAAGGTAGAAGGCAATATAGTAGTGACCAGTGTTGGGCAGTTCTCATAATTTTTTGACAGAAGGATTGATTTTGATTTTTTTAGTTGTTAAAAGGGAATCAATTCAGTTTTTGAATTTATTTATTTTTAAAAATCTATAATCCTGATTGGTTTTCAGATTATCATCAAAATAAAAACTATTGATTTTCAAATAGATTAATTCTCACCTTAAATGAAGTTTGAATCTGCGATCTTTTTAATGTTGCCTTAAGCATCAACCATTAAGTCAAACATAATAATATAAAATAATTCATATGTGTTTAATAATCTAATGCTCATTCATCTTAATGGTTTTAAAGCTAAGACTATTAAAATGTATAAAATTTAAATCTAAAATTCCACTTGCTTTTGTTCACATAATGAGTTGTGTTGTGATAATTAATCATTTCTAAGATAATTAAAAAAACTTAGGTTCAAAACTTGTAATGATAATGGGTATGTTATTCTGTCCATTTGGGTTTTTATAAACTTATAAATATGAGAACCAACCCTTAAGGGTTCAGTCAATAATCTTAACGAGTATCAGGTTTGAACTTCTGTGGTACCTAAATGCTTCTAAAAGCTTATCCTAGGGCTTTAACCTACACATAAAAGTGCATGTACAGAATGTGAGTAGGTCACCTTGGTGCCCTTCAATGGATGAAATTTTTCATTATTATTTTGGTGTACATAATGGGCAAGTCTGAGTTAAATCCTTCACTTTGAAAGCAAGTGTTGACATGGACCTTCAGTTGAATGTTAACCTGCTTTCGAAAGTTTAAACTTGCTCTTACTAGCAAGATATTTTCATGCCTATGAACATTCAACTATTGCCCCTTTTATCCAACTTTTTTTTGGACCACACCTAAAATATGGTGTAAAAAAATATAAGGTGAAGCATCCATGCTGGGACTCCACATTAGTACCGTGCATTTAAGGAACAATTATCCCATGGCATGATTGTAACAAGTCTTTGAACTATATACATGTGTTTGCTCAAGCTAGAATGTTGACACAAGGTGGGGGGGACCTGGTACTTTGTACAAAGAATGGTTTTTGAAAAGTATCTCGCAAAGTCACCAAGGTAAAAAAAATTGTTTTGAAATCACCTTATTTAGACCATAGGCCACTCTGCCTACTTCAACATTAGTGCACTTGCACAATCCCTGCACTAACTAGCTTTTGAATTCTCTCCATCACCATTGCATTCTTCACATGCTCCTGTGCAGCCTTAGGATTTTCCTGGAGATCTGTCAAAACCTGTGTTTCACCCAATTGCAATCTTAAACCATTAACATTTCACTCTGGTCATCCATCTGCTTCAGCATTCGTTAGCACCCAAACAGCCGTAATCTTTAGCATTCTTTCATTCTAAGGTTTACAGCTGTTTGGATGCTGATTGCCCTTCACACAGAAGAGACACCAAAACAATTGCTTGTTCTAGGAAACAAAATCCAAACGCATCAATGGGACCGACCTTCAGAGCTGGTCAGTAGATATATGGCTACTTTCCTCCTTTGCACAAGGTAGACATTTAATTTACACTAGAGACATGGCACCAAAAAGAGTTGTATGCCAACTGCATGTTAATGTGAGATTAACACTAAGCTAAGGAAATGTAGTAATTTCAAGTGCACACTATACTTGCCTGCTGCATAATTGGATCTGACAGGATGCCTTGGATTTCAGGATCTTCCATTGCTTTTGCCTGAGTTAGACACAATATATTATGAGTAGAGATGCAACACCACATAAGCAGTGATCAATGGAGGCCACCAGAATCAATTCATGACAAATCAAGGACAATTCAAATAGTAGCAAGAAAACATGACAACAAAGAGAAGTCAGAGCTAATTGCATAACAATAAGATTAGTCTCTGAGCAAAGACTACTCCAAGAAAAAGACTGACAGACCTGTTTTTTCCTCCAGGTCCTCTGCACTAATGTCACCTCTCGTCACTTTGTTAATTTGCTCAATACACCTGCCAACATGGTCATGAAAGTTAGTAATAGCTTCCTATTGTGGTCGCCATCCTGACAAAATGGACTGCAATACAATCAGCAGGAATTCCAATCAATGGCCACCCTCACAAAGTCAACAAAACAACCTGCTTCTCCTTCAATTTAACATTTATTACAAGTTTCTGTTCGAGCACATCCCCACTTTTAAACTATTCACATAAGAAACAGAAGAGGAATTGAGAAAGGCAAACATGTGCACACAAACATACCTGCTAGTTCCATCCATCAGTCCTTGATTACCATCATTGTATTTCAGACCAGTCTGTACCAAAAGCACCCAGTTGTCAGGAAAATGACAACATTGAAAATCAATTACTTACAACTTACACAAACAGATACACATAACTCTAGGAATGAGCATACAAGCAGTGTACCACATTGCCATTGGCTTGCCAGCTCTTTACTTCCTGACTTGGTAAGAACCTACAAGGAAGACTGAGCTGATGAATGTAGAAGCCAAGTGTGAAGCAGGGAACAAACCTGGTAAGTTTCCAGAGCTTTGTCATATTCTTTCATGAAAAACTGAATTGTACCCTTCGGTGAGTACCCCTTTGCAAATGAAGGATCGAACTCAATGCATTTGTCAGCATCCTTCAGACGTTCTGGGAAAGGCCCTTGCTTTGAATAGCATGCCTCCCTATTACTGTATGCCTGATCAACAACAAGATAGCATGAAATCAATTCCAGCATTCAAACAGAAACAGCTGGAGAGGAGGTTGGCAGAACTTACTACTCAACAGTCAGTACAACCCTCCCACATGAAAGGTAGAAGTTACGTTGCAAAGTGCATGCCTTGGCATCTGTGGGATTTCTTTTGATGGCTTCAGAATAATGCTTCATGGCTTGGGGATACTGTGCACTCTTGAAAAGTTCACTCCCTGCAAAAACTCCATGTGATACCATTCAGTATTAATGATTGTCACTTCAATTCACTTAAACCTGCACAATCCTATGTAATTCTAAATCTGGAGCTTTGATCTTAGTATGAAATTGGACTTCACCTTTTTCCCTCTCTTCATCAGCAAGTGATGGGGTCATAATATTCTTGCTGTTCAAGATCCTTCTTTGCTCTCTCAGCACCATTCAGTTTTTTCAAGGTGTCTTGTTTCCAATGCTCAGTGAGTGCCCTGTTGAAGGCCTCAATGGCAGGCTCATAATCCTTTGAATTCTTAGCCATTACTCTTCCATTATCAGTTGCAAGATGAAATTCTGCTAGATGAGTGGTGAAAAAACCAAACATAATATGCAAATCTTTAGGCTACTAGCAAACAAATTTACAAATGCATTTACAATTTACAAAAGCATTTACAAAGGGCATTTACAAAAATGAATGTATGTATGTTTAGAATGCAAGTTCGAATGTCAGAGTTGAGTTCAGAAAAAGAATAATCCTGCAACCAAAAATGATGAAAAAAAAAAATTAAAATTTGAAAAAAAAAAAACTAAACTAAACAAAGCCAAAAACATCAACAAAGAAGAAAATCAAAAATCAAAACAAAACAACAAAAATTTTGAATGAAAAAAAGTTTTAAAAAAACTAACTTATGTTAGTAAGATGGCCCCTTGCGCTCCAAACTCCAGAACCTGCACATAGCAGGAGGAAGAAGGGAAGTACATCACCTCAACAAGCAAGCAGCAGCGCAAGGCGAGGACTAACTTTGACAAGGAAAATGAATAATATGTACTGTGTAGTCTATGGAGAGGCCCATCATAAGGAGTTAGTATCTACGGCCTAGTGAACAGAAGAGGGGCCCAATCTCCATCTCCGAAGCTCTGCCTCTTGCCAGGGAGGGTTTAGGGTTTACCTCTTGCCATGTCCGTCGCACAGGTGTAAGGAAGGTGTGTCCCGACTCCATAGGAAGCGAAACCGGGCGTGAAGAAGAAGAAGGAAGAGATCCTGAGCGAGATCTAGATGAGAGTGAAGAAAGATACAAAGCGAAGAAGCAGAACCTAAAACTGTCGGTTTTTTAGTGGCCTCTTTCTTCTTGTGCATACTTTTTGGCAAGCTTTCTGATGAGTTCAAATTTTTCCTCATCAGAGTTCAGATGTGAGATTTCGTCGAAAGGAGGAAAAGAGGATGGAGAACTGTCGAAGTTGTATGTCGGATCCTTAGCGCCGAAGTAAGTGGCGCGCAAGAAAGTGGCGACATCGTGTGCTAGAGCAGCTGCTTCAGCTGTTTTGAACGATCCCAGCCAAATTCTCTTGTTGCGTTTTGTCACGCGGATCTCTGCTGTGAATGAGCCGTTGCGATATCTCACCCCTAGATAGGTGCGTTCCACCCTTAGATCTCCCGCAATGAGATCGGGGAACTCCTCCAGAAAATCGAGATCAGTCACACAAAACGGTTGTCGAAGACCATAATCCAGATCAAATTGGACAACTTGCTTCACAGAAATAACTGGCAAAACGTCAGAGACAATTTCAGGATTCCCGGTTGCTTGAGAACCTGAACTTGAGGCCGCGAACTGACGACACGGAACTTGTCGAGAATGAACACAACGATCCGGTCCTCTACCAACTCTTTTGTCTTTGGCCTGTTTCAGTTTCTCTTTGAGTTTAGTCTGCGAGCAACCAGAACCCTTCCAACTTGCTTCCCCCCCATCCACCATCGAATTATTGACCACTTCAAGAATACAGGAGCAAGAAAAAAAATTCACAAAAGGGCCTTTTCTTTCTGCAATGGATTGTTGTCTATTTGTTGTCCTCCACACACTCCTTCCCCAACTCTTTGAAAAAAAAGACGGCTCTTTGTTAAGCTTTGAAGTGCACGGTTCCCCGAATTCTGAAATGCAGCTCAACAGTTGGAGCTCGTTATATGTACAGGGAGGGCACCGTGGGTCTCTCTCGTGCAGCAAGAGTTGCTCATACGAAGCCTACTTACACAGAGAAGACGCTGAACATCACTTGTCGGCAATGGGACCCACGAACTCATTGCAAGGGAAGAAAAATGGGTTGATATTTTGGATTGCCTATGCAGGCGATGTTAGACTGCCGACATTTGAATAAACCCAGCCTTGCACAGTTTCTGCAAGAAACCACTCAACCCGGTTTTCAGTGATCTTCAGTTCTTCAAAAGAAAGTTCTCTGCTATTTTTTTCATTCTGGGCACATGTTTTGAATTCCAGGCCTGGTGTTGAACCCACGGCCTTCCCTGCAGGAGATGTAGCACTAAGCATTGGCAAAACCATCGGGCAC
>Ga0209208_10008811_pt1 | contig 13371 bp, 17 predicted proteins | sample S1TSphfallax_3_FD_187694 | JGI IMG/M metagenome (GOLD analysis project Ga0209208, IMG submission 187694) | Host-associated microbial communities from peat moss isolated from Minnesota, USA - S1T2_Fd - Sphagnum fallax MG (SPAdes) (version 2) | ecosystem: Host-associated > Plants > Peat moss >...
ATATAATATTAGGTCTATTTTATACTAGGATTTTTGAAAGATGATATTTTGGCTTGTGTTGAAACTTGAGATTAGGTATAAATAGAGTTATAATAATATCTTGAAGGATTTTGGTTTCTTTTAGAGGATTTTTTTGAAGATTATATTTTTGCATGGTGAAATATTTGAATTTCCATAATTCTTCTTTTGCCTTAATATACTTTTTAATGTAAATGGCAAGGCCACGGTGCGACACACCCCTTGTTTCTAGGACCTTTATAACTAACTACCTCCTTGCACAAATAACATTATTTTTACATCCTATGCCCTGCATTTCCAATTCTCTCCACTATAGATCAACCAATTTGAGCTTGATTCCTGCTTGGCATACCGTCATAGCCTAGGGTGAGTTTCCACATTGGCAAAACAAATAATTATTTATATATAAAAAATGAATTCACTTTTTAAATTTGAAGTTATTATTATTTTCATCATCTACTATAATATTGTGATATGAGTAACAAAGTTATTCATCTATGACAATTACGATGATTTTCAACATATCAACTTCATATTTTCACAAAATTTTCATTTCATTAATTTGAGGATTATTTAGTGATGAAACTAACCTTAGGGCAAGGTATTGATATATGTATGGTTAGTTGTGTGTACAAGAACTTTGACCTTGATTTGATTTGTCTTGAAATGTTCACCTAGGTTCTATTTTATTTTATGTATAAGAATACATGAACATGCAAATGAACCCAGTGAGTTAGGGTTTACTCCCATATTATTATTGTGCTCGAAGCAATATTTTTGATTCAAAGGCTCTTTTGAATGCAGAAAAACAAAGCAACAAAACAAACAGGTTAGATGAGCTTCTGACATGTATAATTATGTGAGGGCCTTTACCATTCTAGCATCTTCTTGGAGAATATTTATTTTTCTTTCATAATTTCACTTCGGCAATAACAATTTATGAATTTCCTGAAATTCTGGTGCTTTCAAAGGCCTGGCCATGAAGACCTGGAACAAGCAAAATGACCATATAAATTACATAGATACAAAATTTCTAGAAATTTGGGTAGGTAGGTATGTTTTTTAAGAAAATGGAGATTTACTGAAAATAATTGAATTATTGCTGGAATGATTAAAGGTAGTACGATAATGGCAATTTCAAGGATGCACAAAAAAGCCATATTCTTATGGCTTTGTGTGATTGATTTGTTGGCCTTGCCTGGATATTGTGTTTAGAATTCATTATAGAGTAGTACAGTAGCTTAAGGGATTTTGGCCCCTAGGTAGTAGGTCTATTTTGATATGAGGATTTTCAAAAGATGATATTTTGGCTTGTGTTGAAAATTGAGATTAGTTATAGAGTTATAATAATATCTTGAAGGATTTTGGTTTCTTTCAGAGGATTTTTTTGTAGATTATATTTTTGCATGGTGAAATATTTGAATTTCCATAATTCTTCTTTTGCCTTAAGATACTTTAAAATGTAAATGGCAAGGCCACAGTGTGACACACTCCCCTTGTTTGAGATTTGTTAATGAAGTATATCAACTTGTCCTATTCATTTGGAAAATTTGGCCCCTCTTGTCATGGTCACAAAGAGCTACTAAGGAACAGGTCTCACTTTTCCAATTTCATTATAGTCAAACATTAACCCTCATCAATGTTGGGGGTTGTTGGTTGCAATTAAAAACACCAACAAATATGGGACGTAAAGTAAAGCCAAGAGACACAAAAATTCCAGTTACGGGTAATTGGAACTGGTATATATGGGGGATTTTTTGGAATCCTGCATATGGTCGTCCATGGATCATTCCAAAGACAATTTCAGAAATAACTAGCTAATGTTCAAGCCTAATAATTTTTATTTTTAAAAATAATTACTTCCTTTTCCTATTAACTACCTCCATTTTATAATTATCTCACTCTTTTTCCTTAACGACTAATGACTGACATAGATATTTTTCAAAAAAAATTAACATGTGTCTTTTCATGTTCATAAAATGTATATTAATTTAAATTAAATTTGACATTGACATAAATAATGATGAATTATTTAAAACTGTATGAAAACATTTTTTAAAAAATTAAATAGTTGATTGTCACTGGTAGTGCACAGCTCAAATGATTAATGACAAAAATTAGAATCCTATGAAGTTACATAAGAGTTATACATTAATGAAATGTCGTGTTTAAGGATAACTATGTTCAAGGTGCAATGGCAACAATATCTTAGGCGTGGTAGGGCACTATTCTTTTGCATAAAATTCTTATCATTACAAGCTTCAACCTCATTAAAAAACTATTTCTTGGCAAGCTTTTTGCAATTTTTTTGGAAAGGTGTGTGTTTGTGATATATAGGTTAATTTATTTAATTCATAATTACAATTACACTTGATATGATATTATTTCTGGTAAATTAAAAATTATATTATTAACCAAAACACTAAAATTACAACTAAACAAAAAATTGCATGGAAAGGAAAATAAAATGAACTAGGCTACCTTGCAAACTAATTCGAATAGATTTTTAAACTAGATGAAGTATTGAATTATTTGCATCCTCTTAAAAACTTCTAGATCTTTTAAGTTTTAGCCTTTTAAGCTACTCCAGAAAATCTAATTCCTTTTTATATAGGTGTGCCTGAAGAAAACCTACTCTCACCACAAGATCCAACCTACTCCTAGTGTTTATATGGTGTTGTAGACCCAAGTGAAGGCTGAGTCCTTGCATCAAGTCATTGCCCAATACAGACATTATATACATACATATATACAATAATCCAAACATTTGATCTTCAAAAATTTCAATACCCAATAAGTAATTAAACCTCAGTTTGAGAAAAAGAAATGTCATGTTCTTCACAATGCAAAGAACCTGAAGGAAAAATAAAATGCCACGGCTTGTATGTAAATGTCTCTACATAAAAATTAAGCTTCTTTTTGAAATTATGTAAATGTATTTTGCAAATGGGGAAGATTTTTATCAAATTTTGGGGAGGTATGACATTTTACGAGGTCATGTAATTTGGGGAGTTAGCAATGCAATTCTGCAGTGCAATTTCTTTCAACCATGAAAGTGCTTGTGTAGGAGAGTTAGCTGTGGGAAGCCAGCTGATCCTTAGAGGATGGATCTATTGCCACGTGAAGCAACCCTTTTTATATCATCAACAAAATGGGCAAAATTCTACAACAAGAATGTGGGAAGCAAAGTGGAGGCTATAACAAGAATGCGGGAATCCATGAAGTGCCATCCACAAAATCAAGGGAGAGAAAGGGGGCTGCTTCTGCAGGTGTGAGTTCATGAGACCAAGCCACTCTTCCCTCCTGCACAGCGCCTGGACCAGAGCACCTGTACTGTCCATAATATACAGACCTGCAATTTCTCAAACAATCCAAAACCATAATAATGCTCAGTAAATACTATGACTATGACAAAGATCTCAAGTCTAAACACATAGCATAGAAAAAAGGAAGTCCCAAGTCTCTGGGTTAACTCAATGTTAACCCTATCATCTGGAAAAACAAAGACATTCAAACTGTTGTTATCATGTGGAACTGATTGTGGAAGACCAAAGTTGAGAGCAGCCACAACTGTATTTATATTTTTTTTGAAAGTGTGGATTTGTGGAAGGAACTACTCAAATGCAAACCTTCATGCAGTTTTTTTAGACTTGTATTTTATGATCAAAGAAAGCCAAGGATAGAGAGACGCACTGTTGTCGGGCAGGGATAGCCCAGTCAAACCAACCCGGGGCATATATGACATCTGACATGTAAGTGTAGGAGTAGACAACCCGAGAGAAAGGTCCCCAAGCCCGGCCCAGATACACTTGTCCTGCCCCTGTCACACTGCAGTCTATGAAGGAGAAGCCTGAGTCATCAGTGCTGTTTTGCCTCTTTTGTGCTGTCAAGGCTCCTGCTGTAGCTGGTAAGCGAACTACATTTAGTTCACAATCCTGCATTAGGTGGGGATGGTCACACAAACAATATAGCAATCAACACTCTTAAACTTATTACATTTTCAAGCCCCTTAGTAAACACCCAACTGCTGATGAAGAAAACATCATGAACTGACTTGCAACAACCATCCTGCAAAGAAGAAGGACCACATTACCTATGAATTCTTGCTGAGGGCTTTTGCTACTTGTGTAACTCTTCATGGCTGGATAAAGTATCAATGGGAGACATTGAAATACTATAAAGTTTAGATCTTGATGGGTTTGGATGAAGAAGCTCTTCAAATGAGGAACAAAAGTATAAAGTGGTTGGCTTGAGTTCAAAGAGGTGGGGGGGAACTTACTTTGTACATGGAGAGGCCATCCCCAAAGATGAAGTCAATACTGCCTTGAATGAAACAATCTTTGAAGTAATGGCGACCATTATGGTCATATAAAGTATCTTGATACCCAAGAATTGCACAGTTGTAGAAAGCTGCCATGTCAGAAGTGATCCTAAGTGCCACAGCTTGCATCCCTACAGCTCCTGGTGGTGGAGCTGGAGCTGAGTTCTGTAGGCAATAATGCAACCAAAGCACAACATTAAACAAAAATAAGTCCTGGTCAGAGAACTAGACTCCATGGCCTAAACCTGTGAAAATAGCTGCTGGAGTCACTGCAGCCCAATGCTCAGTGACTTTGTTATTCATTTAAGCATTCAATTGAGAATCAAGATCTAGTGCTGGTGCTTAGAACTCATGAGGAACATAATTGGTTAGGGAGTTTTGGGGCTGTAGTACTTAACCTTGAAGGTGAAATTGCATGCCATGAAGAAGTTGCCACTGACCCCAAAAGTAGCACTATCAAAGGTGTGGTTGCCAGACAGGAAATTAGTGTCGTTCCACTCAATGGTAGGCTGCCCATTTCCTTGTAAAGTTATGAATGGCCTGGACTTACCTATGGACACTTTCTCTCTGCACCACCAAGAAAAAAATTCCCACACTCAACAACAACCCCAGTTATTGATCACCTATCCAGAGCTTCTGTTTATTATATGATGATGAAGAAGAATTGGGTTGTTAACTCGTCCTCCATGAATCTTTTCTGAGGAAATGGATGTGTATAGAAGTTAGAAATCACAATGAAAGGAAAAGAATAAACAAATGAGCACTTTGTGATTGATTTCATGAGTGGCACCTCTACACAATACTGTTTACAAACAGATAATCATGACATGAAGAAGAACAAGAAATTATTGCTGGGAGCAGTGCACTCGATCACTACCTGTAGACACCAGAATTGACTTGGATAGTGATGCGGTATTTGCGATACTTGTTTCTAGGAATGGAGTTAACGGCCTCATTGATGCTGCGGAAGTCGCCTCCTCCATTCTGGTCTACCACAATGTAGGTGGAGGACGACACTACAGTCTGCCAGTCCAAGTACTTCTTCATCCCCGGGAAGTCCTGTGACAAGTCTGGCTCGACTGTGTTGTTTCCAGCTACTATTCGTGAATCACTGCTGCGCCGGAGTTCATGAGCCGATCTCGCAGCTGCTTCTTGCCTCCTCTTCACCTTGGCTCCCACTCTGTCCACCCAGCTCTTAAATTCAGATATAACTGCTGTTCGTTGTCTATCAGCGCTTAAGTCTACTGTTGCAGTGCTCCTGATCCCACTGTGTTGGTGCCGCTTTTGGTGGTTTCGTCTAGACTCAACATACACAGGAAAAGATGCAGCTAGAAGCATGATCATTACTACTACAGCTGTAGATCTTACATGAATACATCCTCTTGATGATCTACGCGTCTGCATTGTCAGAATTACGCGAGGCACAAGCTTCTTTACTTCTGGTTCACTCCTCAACCTTCAAAAACAACCTTCAACTTCTATATACTATGGACTATGAGCTGCATATGTGAAAGCTAGAATAGTATAACAGCCGCATCAGAAGCAAAGCGCAAGCTCCCTATGTTTCTAAACTCGCTTCATGTCTAGGCACATTACACTCTCCAGCTGTTGAGCTCTTAACTCCCTGTCTGACGACTCTACCAAGTCACCATGCAATTCAACTACAAAAAAGAAAGAATATAAAGATGTATATTTGTGTTAAGAGCAATTTAGATCAAAATCTGCAGGAAAACAATCTTGCCAAAAAACACCAACGCCCCCTGCTTGTTGCTGATGAGTTCAGTTTTGTTGTGATTCGCAAGCCTAGCTAAGGAGTGTGCGGCACAGAGTATTATGCATGGAAAAGGCAGGTATCCAAGGCTCCCATGTACAGGATCGTCATCATCAGCAGCAGTACAGGACACTGGGGATCGTCGTGCTGCATTGATTCCTCAGCGACTTGGGTGCCAAAAAAGTACAGACCCCCTAGAAACTACCAGTTCTCTATTTCTCCCATCATGTTTGGGTCTGGGTGGGAAGTGGGATTCTGGAAGGGAAGGGAAAAGGAGAGCTGGGGGTGGGCTCTTCCCCAATTTTGTTTCACTTTGCAATTTTTTTGCCTTGCACTATGAGTCCCAGACAATGTATGTGTACCAAGATGAGGGACCCCGAGGTGAGAGCCGAGGCCGTGTACCAAATTTTGGTGAAGCCTCATCTGTGGGCTTTACCTGGCATGTGGCACAGAATGTAACATCCCACTCAAAAAACAGAAAATCCCAACCCAAAATGGAATTCCCTCCCACTTTTTTGGAGGAAAATTCGGTTCTGTAAAGCTTGTCAGTTTCACACTACGAATTCCCGGCCACATCTTTATGTACTGAATTCCATCCAATTTCAATTGAGCAAAAAGCAAAGGACTCAATAGCAAATCACAAATGAAGCACCTATAAGTAGATTAATGTGCTTCTAAGTTGTAGCCCACCACTTTGTATCATATACATGTTTTTGTTGTCAGTACTGCCACTTAAAAAAAACATTATTTTGTGTACCTGCAGCTAGGGCATATTAGATAGCTGGTGTACAAGGAAATGGTGGAGATGAACAGACAACCAACCCCCCAACTGCCACCTGGCAGCAGCTTGCACCTTAGATAGATGACATGCCTGTAAGAATATGTACAATGGGTTACTAGAAACTAATGATGATCCTCTAAGTAACATCATATAATTTCATTAGTTTGCAGTAACCTATTGCGAGGGAGAGTTGGCAGCAGCTGGAGCAGATGTGTTTTGGACTTGGTGGGTTTTTTACTAGAATGGGATTGTGTGAGAAAAGTGTCTGTGGAGTGAGTGGAATGGAACAGATTTTACATGGCAACGTAACTTGCTTTCTTGTGCTTGAAAACTGATGATGTAATAGGGCATCTTGGGTTGCAGCAATGAGCTATGCTGTGTCAGTCTTTACATACAGTAGTGTATATCTCTATATACTAGATGACAGCAAGCAGATTCACTAATGGCAGTGCCAAGGATAGCTGATGTCATATGTACATGGCAGGGACTACATTAGTACACTGCTAAAGAAAGTGGCATTTAAATGCCAAGTCTGCTGCAATGGCAAGCTCACTTTGCAATGTTGGAGGTTTAATGCTGAGACTAGCAGTGCCTCTTGTGTGTGTGTGTGTGTGCATGTGTGTGTGTGTGTGTTCATTGCATTGTGGCCACCAATTTCCCAGATCTATTTCTCCTCTAGGACTATTACTTCACATTCTACATCTCAAGCACGCAATTCCTTTTGGATTGCACTTGAATTTTTGGTTGTGACCAGACTTGACACATGTCAAATGTTCAACTCAAGCAGCACTAGTTCCCTTCAGTAATCTGGATTTTAGGCAGTGTTAGTGATTAATAGTTGGTTTTATTAATCAGCAATTGACTGGTCATCTGCACTCATACCCTTTTCATGGTTCAAAATGACACTAGAACTTTAAATTTTTCTCTTATGGCAGTTTATGAGTAGGATAGTGGTTACTTAACATATAGATTGGATATACTCCAATCCCTACACCTGCAATTCCATATACAACTGCCTGTGCAAATACAAACACGGATGTGCAACTGAACTTTGGAACCAAGTATGATGACCTTGCAAGCTGCAGAAAGAGGCAAGGCTAAAAGTCCACAAGCCATGGTCATGCTCTCTGCAGAGCTCTCTTAAACAGCAGAAAGCATCTTAATCTTTTTGCTTTGGCAACATGAGAAGAATTGAGACACATATTTTGATTGAAAACTCAAGGTATAAAGGGTTTGGATGAATTTATTCCTGGCTGAGTGTTCATTGTTTTGGACAAACACTGGTCCACCTCAATGCAGATTGCAGAATGTACGCTCCAGTTCTGTACCAATGGACAAGAATGTCCTGAAAATGACAGAGCTGGTAAGCTACTCCTCTTCCATGGCGTCACCTTCAACCACACGTACATGGTTGCGTAGACTCCTAATTTTGGATGAAAGAATTGCTGTCATCAAGAAAAAACAGGGGCAATCAATATAGTGAAAAAATGCATCCTGTTGCAATAACAATGGAAGAAACATGGCTATCAACTAAAGGACTAACTAAAATACCTCAACATCTTTGCAGTGCACAAACAGCAGAACAAAATATGCAGTTAAGAGGGGCATACTCTTGGTTGTTAGTCATCAATATGAGCTCTTATACATGAATTCTAGCTAGGGTTTTGCAAGGGATTGTGATTAGAGTGAATGTTTCTCAGGTAAAGGATACATGAGAGAGAAAGAGGCCAAACCAGTATGTCCACTGGTGAAGTGGTAGCCTTTGGAGTGGGTATAGCTGCGAGGATTAGGCTGTTGATAGTTTCGCAAATATTCCTTCCCACCCTGAAGATAGTCATAAATTAGACCAGAACAAGAAATTGACACTTGGATGTTCCACATCTTTCAAAAGAAACTACCTGAATAGAATGCTTCACTCACAACCTTGTAAACCAAGATTGGTGAGATAAAATACCTTGGTGATGACACAGAGATCCACATTGCTACCACTGCCAAGGTCATTGAAAATACCCGCACAAATTGCAGCACACACAACTTCAATCCCCTGCTCTTTCTGCATTTGGTACCATAATCAGAGATTTTGTGAAGGAAAATAGACAAGTTCCTCTTCAAACTTCATCAGCAGCAAAGATACTAAATCAGCAGAGACTATTTTATTCACCTCTTCACATCTTGAAACTTTCCAATCCTCAAAAATATAGAAGAAGCAAATGTGTGTGTAGGTTTTCTCAACCCCAAGGCTGAGGAAATGCTAAAAGTTCATGTGTAACAACCAGTTCTAATGAACATTCAGGGGCAAATATGACATTAGGAAAGACAGACTTACTGTCATGCCCTCCTTAAATCTAGATTCAAACACAGCCATGGCAGCCAGGGAGCCTGAACCCATTGTTGCAAATGGAAGAGTGTCTGTTGATCCGTGGGGGTACACCTGCAAAATCATCCCACAGTTCTTTCTGGCAACTCAGTGCCTCCTCTTGTCTCAGCTAATCTTGTAAAATGCACACTACTTCTACAGCAAGCAGCAAGTAAGTCCTCTCTCAACAGTTAGCATTCAGAGTGAAGGGGAAAAAAGGAAGGTTGGAGCAGAAAACACAGTTGATGCTTACAGCATGCAGGTGAGGTCCAGTGACATCCACTCCCCCAAGGACTAGAGCTGCACTAACCTGACCTTGATACCTGAACATCACAACCCACCACACCAAGCTGAAATAGTCTGAACCTATTATTTCATGATGAAGAAAGAAGGGTGTCTTGATGTCTACTTAGATGACAGACTAGTCAAACTGTCCAGGACTCAGAGTACTATCTACACTATCTGGTCTCAGGTCTGAGAATTTGCCAGTTAAAGCACTCATCATGCAACTTCAAACAATCTAAACACCAGTCAGCATATGTACAGAGATCCCCATGTTTGGTTCTGGTCTTTAGACAAATGGGAGTGACAAGAGATGCCAAAGGCAACAAACCCAAAAAGATGGGACTTGAGCATGGTCAGTGCTGTAACAACACGTGATTCACGACTTGTGGCATATCGGTGCAACTCCAGCTGCGAGCTCACCATATCTGTTCATTCCCAGTAAAGGGGCAAGAAGTGTGAGAGCTTATTTTTGAATGTGACAATGCCACTTGAATTGAATAATAATCAAAACGCTACACCAAACTCTGAGCAGGAAACCTATACTTCAATCCTAAGAAAAGCCTGCTGTCAGACAGCTAGAGAAGCAAGATTACTGGAGTGCCAGGTAAAATGAGACTCACCTGTCACATTTTCAGTATCTGCTGCAGTGCCTGCACCACAGCAATAGATGTTGGGGGCAAGATAATGGATTTTCTCGCAGTTTTTATCACACACAATCTCCCCTTCTGTTGCTCTGGTATCAGCTCCTAGAATCACACCATCCTGTAACCAATACCTCAAGAAAACAGCCCTCTCAGAGAAATTGCTCACATGGAAAGAAAGTATCCACACAATAATCTCCAACCCTAACCCTAAGTTAACTGAAAACTGAAAGGTGGTTTCCAGTTCTCGCTCATCAAAACCCTCATCAATCCACAAACTACAGGACACGAAGACCATCACAACCTTCACTGAAAACATAAAGGCGACAATACTATCAGATACGAAGAAATCCGAGATTCTGAGATCTATATAACTCAGCCTAAGAAGATCAAAACTTGATTTCCTCTTTCTGTCAACTCAATTCTCACATCAACTCCCCTATTTCTCCCACAATCCAACCGGAAACAAGAAACTATGCTTCACAAAACTCCATCCAAAACCCTAAAAGCCAATACGATCACCAGTCACCAACAAATCAGGAGCTCTGAACTCTCAACCAGACCAGATTAGGGCCAAGAAACATCGAATACAGGAAGAAAAAGAAGAAGAAGAAGAAGAAGAAGAAGAAGACGCAGAAGGAGAAGACGAAAGGAGATGTGTGTTATAACACAAAAACCTTAAAGACGAGGCCGACGATGGTAGTGCCTGTTTTGCGGAACTTGGGCATCTTGGCACCCTGGCTCTCGAGAAAAGCATTTCTGCGACAAAGGTCGAAGGAGAAGCCTCCCTTTGGCGGCAGATCGATCGCTGTCTTCGTCATTTCTTCTGCACTCTCTCTTTCTACTCACGAGATGGCGATCAAAGGGAAGAAGCAAGAGATGGTGATGCCCGGTGCGCACACAAATGTACTCGCCAAACAAAACCTGGAATTAGGGTTAGGAGGGTTTCCGAGCAAGCTCAGGCCTGGATTGGTACCCGGTTGATCATAACCGAGGTAAAACGCCCATATAACCGGCCAATTCGTTTCCCCGCGCCATCGGCACTAACCCCCAACCCCTTTTGGGATACTGCCGGAGTTAGTGCCGGGCAGGGCAGCAGAAAAAAATGCTTGTTCATGGGTGACTCAAAGGTTCATACTTCATACCCAAGGTGGTTCATATGTGGGTTCAAAGGCCAACTTATTTGCCATTAAAAATGTGGATGTTTTAAAATTCAATGACCCAATGTCTACATGTGATCAACTCACAAACAAATATTCTATATGTTTTTTAATACAAATCCAAAAACATTGGAGTGTGTGCTTTACTAAAGGGGAAAATGATTTATTTAGCCTAAGTCTGAAATTCAATTTTCATTAAATTTTTTATTTTCAATGAAACAATATTTACTCCTCAAAATTCAATATCTCTCACACCTTATGTTTAAAAATTATAAAATCATCTCCATAAACTTCTACTCTTTAAAATGGTTTCCAACAATATACAAAATGTGCCCCCGATTTCATTATAATTTTTAGTTTTGATTTTATTGATTTTTAATATATATTTTCAGTATTTAAATAACTTTTGCACCGTATGTTTTAATACCACCTTGGTACACACTTGCTTGTCAAGGGCTTTCCAATATTACCAAGAGAATGGTAGGAGGCATGATAATTTGGGAGATTTTGAAAACAAAATAAATAAATAATTTAATAATAAAATATTAAAAATATATATTAATTATTTTTTTTGTTTAGATGTAGCCCTCCCAAACTATGGGCCCCACACTTGATTTCATAACCACCAAAAAGCCTTTGACAAGTTTATGTGAATATTTGTCATCTCATAATTGTTGGACAAATGGATCAAAAGTTATTGAATTTAGAATCATTATCATTTCCAAACCAATTAAATTTTTAAACAACATTTCAAAATAGTCCTATGGTGTTAAAAAAATTTGGAGTAACATTAGGTGATCAAATTGAGCATTCTTTAGACATTGAAAAGGTCTTGGAGAATACATGTTTTATGTGGGGTCACATTCCCCATTTGAAAATAAAAAATATAAGTTACCGCTAAAAGTTGAACTAGCACCGACCATTAAAATGTTTAATGATTTTCAAATGGAATGTATAATGTGGTATTGGAAAGGTTTTTCCAAGGGTTACAACTTTTGCACATGAGTATTTTTAAATTAGAATCCATGTGTGAGAATTACAAGCTTGCAAATTTGCAATATTCATAATTTGGTAAAATTGAATAGAAATTATTCCTTTTTGGGAGACTTGAAGATTGGTGCCATTTTGATGCAGTCCTTTTTGTTAATCACATTTAACATATTATAACGAAAAAAATAGTGAATCCTTCCAAGTCCAAGTTGTGGTGTGTTTTGTGTGTAGGTTACCTTTAGTTTGTTTATATGCATCATTTTTGCTTCAATTTGCACTAACTATGTTTTTTCTTGGTTTGTGCATATTGACTTTACCTTGAATTCATTTTTTGTTTCATGTTAAAGCCCCACATTCTTTTTTTGTGGGAGCTAGGAAATGCACCCTAAGTTTGCATTCCTTTACAAAATTGATAATTGATAGCTTATTTATCATTGATACCATTGACAAACCTCTACCAATGCATCATTCACCCACTATGTTTAGATTGTAATAGTTCTTAGCAACATCAAGGTTAAAACATCAAAAACTTGGATTGGAAAGTGATGAAAATAAGAGTCAAATTATTCAACATGTGTAAGATGTCTCTAAAACAATTTGATAGTTATTAGAATGAAATAATGCGAACTGGATTTGTGAGATTTACACAAATAAAATGTTTCAAAAACCTTACATATGAACTTGATCACACTTGCATTTTATAAGGTGAATGATAATCAATTGGTTGATGTAAATGTGAATCAAATGATGTGGTCTAAAATTTATCGTGGTGAAACAACAATGAGAATATTAAGCATGGAATCTATTACTATTATTATTAGGTAAAAAAGTTGCAAAAAGAAAATGTGTCATGCCAAATGTTATGTGCGATTTTTTCCTCTTTTGTTGATCCTTTCAAAAAGGATCATGAAATACATAAGGTTTTCTGGAAAATGAGCTATCTTTCTTATCAAAATGCTTTCTCCATTGTGGATCATCAAATAAATTCCAATGCTGATGATAACATTAGAGTTGATATGGGTAGATGGGTTTAAAGTCCAATAGTAAT
>Ga0209208_10008812_pt1 | contig 13370 bp, 10 predicted proteins | sample S1TSphfallax_3_FD_187694 | JGI IMG/M metagenome (GOLD analysis project Ga0209208, IMG submission 187694) | Host-associated microbial communities from peat moss isolated from Minnesota, USA - S1T2_Fd - Sphagnum fallax MG (SPAdes) (version 2) | ecosystem: Host-associated > Plants > Peat moss >...
CAGCGAATCGTTGAATTCGACGTGATCCGAGTAGCCGGCCGCCGCGCGTAGCGCGCCCAAGTCTCTCTAGGAACCGCGTGTAAGTATTGGTCGGGGCGACAAGATTCGAACTTGCGACCCCTTGCACCCCATGCAAGTGCGCTACCAGGCTGCGCCACGCCCCGACCGGACGTAAATGATAGCCCAAATGGGCGGGGATAACTCGCTCGCGTGCCGGCCGACGTGACTACCGGCGCAGGATCTTGATGAGTTCTTCCAACTCCAGCCGCATTTGATGAATGAGCTGTTGACTCTGGTTCAAGTCGACCTGGGCGTCATCGCCCGTGAGTCGGTTGCGCGCACCACCGATGGTGAAGCCCTGCTCGTACAAGAGACTTCGAATCTGCCGAATGACCAGCACATCCTGCCGCTGATAGTAGCGGCGGTTGCCGCGCCGTTTCACCGGCTTCAATTGCGGGAATTCCTGCTCCCAATAACGAAGGACATGCGGCTTCACACCGCACAGCTCGCTCACCTCACCGATGGTGAAGTAGCGCTTGCCGGGGATCGGCGGCAGCTCGCTATTGTTGCTTGGTTCCAGCATACGCCTCGACGCGGGCCTTTAGCTTTTGGCCTGGACGGAAAGTAACGACCCGACGGGCGCTGATGGGGATTTCCTCGCCGGTCTTGGGGTTTCGCCCCGGACGGCGGTTCTTGTCGCGAAGATCGAAATTACCAAAACCTGACAGCTTGACTTGTTCACCGGCGGATAGCGCGGCGCGAATCTCTTCGAAAAAAAGGTCCACGAGTTCGCGCGCTTCACGTTTATTCAGGCCCAATTGATCGAATAGGGCCTCGGCCATCTCGGCCTTGGTCAAGGCTGCCATGCTTATTGATCTCTTATGGAGGCGCTCAATACATCCCTTAATCGCCGGACCACTGAGGTCACGACGGCGTCTGCGTCGACGTCAGTTAGAGTGCGGGAAGAGTCCTGTAATATCAAGCCTAAAGCGATACTTTTTCGCCCAGAATCTACGCCCGGCCCTCGATAGACGTCGAAGACTCGGAGCTCGCTCAAAAGGCCGGACGCACTCACAGTAACATTTTCCTGCAAAACTGCGAGCGGAACACTTTCATCGACGACCACCGCCAAATCCCGCCGAACGCTCGGAAACTTTGAAATCTTTACAAATGTCGGGGGCTTAGCTCCGAATGATGAATTCACATCGAGCTCGAACACCACGCTGTTCGGCGGCAGTGACAAGGCCTTGATGAGCCGCGGATGCAGTTCGCCCAGCCAACCCACCGGTTTGCCATCGCGCAGAATGCGGGCCGCTCGACCGGGTCGCAAGCAGTACAACCCCGCCGGCTCGAAGCGAAACTCTTGAGGCGAGCCGGTGAGCGCCAAGGCCCGCATCACATCGGCTTTCACATCATAGAAATCCGCGGGCTCGCGCGCACTGCCCCATTGTTCCGGCCAGCGCGCACCGCAGACGAGGCCGGCAAGCGTATCGATCTCGTCGAGTTCACCCGCACCCGCGCCGCTGCGCGAGGCTGCGCCCGCGGCGAAGCGATGACCGATTTCAAACAGTCGCACTCGCGGCTGCTGACGTCGCAGATTCTCGCGCGCGGCGTGGATGAGACCGGGCCATAACGACACGCGCATCTCGGACAGTTCCGCCGAAATGGCGTTCGACAACGCGAGCACCGGCGCATCCGGGAATAATTGCCGCTGCAAGACCGGGTCGACGAAACTGTAGGTGATGACTTCGCGATAGCCGGCATCCGCGAAGGCGGCCAATAGCCGATCGGTGCCGATGCGCGATTCGCTCGCCGGTCCCGCCACCTGCGGTGCGGACGCATGAATCTCGGCGATGCGGTCGAAGCCGCGCAGGCGCGCGACTTCCTCGATCAGATCCGCTTCGATCGACAGATCGAAGCGATGCGGCGGCGAGCGCACCTGCCAACCGTCGGCGGTGGTCGACACCTCGCCCGCCACCGCGGCCAAGAGCGTCGCGACCTCCTCATCGGGGACCGTCACACCCAGTAACTTCGCCAAGCGGCTGCGCCGCAAGCTCACCGGGGCGGAGGATGCCAAGCCCGCGGATTCGACGACTTGCACCGGACCCGGTGAGCCACCGACCAGTTGCAGCAGCAGCAGGGTGGCCCGCTCCAAGGCCCGTTCCGGCAGGCTGGGGTCGACGCCCCGCTCGAAGCGCTGGGCGGCGTCGGTGAACAAGCCCAACTGCCGCGTCCGTCCCGCGACAGCCGCCGGTGTGAAATGCGCAGCCTCCAACAGCACTTCCATGGTGCTTGCCGAGATCGCCGTGTCCCGTCCGCCCATGATGCCGGCGAGACCGACCGGACCCGATTCATCGGCAATGACCAAGAACTCGGGATCGAGACCATGTTCCTTGTCGTCGAGCAGCGTAATACGCTCACCGGCAGCCGCCTTGCGCACGGTGAGCCCGCCTTTGAGCTTGGCCAGATCGTAGGCATGGAGGGGATGGCCCAACTCCAACATCACGTAGTTGGTCACATCGACGATGGGCGAGATGCTGTTGATGCCGACCCGTCGCAGCCGCTCACGCAGCCATAGCGGTGTTTGCCGCCCGGCCTGCACGCCCCGAATGACCCGCGAGGCGAAGCGCGGGCAGGCAACGGGATCAGCCAGGGTGACGGGAAACACATCCGGGATCTGCGCCGGCACCGGCGGCACCTGATGATGCAGATACGTCGCCGCCTGCGCCGCCGCGTAATCGCGCGCGAGCCCAAGCACACTCATGCAATCGCCGCGGTTCGGCGTGGCCTTGACGTCGAGCACCACGTCGTCGAGATCGAGCGCCTCACGCAGCGGCTGACTGAGCGCCGACGTGGGCGGCAGCTCCAAGATCCCATCATGCTCGGTCCCCAACCCGAGCTCCCGCGCCGAACACAGCATGCCGTTCGATTCGAGACCGCGCAGCTTGGCCCGCTTGATGACGATGTTGCCCGGCAGATGAGCGCCGTTCATCGCCACGGCCACCTTGAGGCCCGCACGCACGTTCGGCGCCCCGCATATGATCTGCAGCCGATTCTCGCCATCGGTGGTCACTTCGCACAGCGACAGCTTCTCGGCATTCGGGTGGCGTACGGCAGAGAGCACCTCGCCCACCACGACCTCGGTGAACGGCGGCGCCACCGGCTCGATGCTCTCCACCTCGAGGCCCGCCAGCGTCAACTGACTGGCAAGCACCTCGGGCGTTGCCGCGACGGGCGTGAACTCGCGCAGCCAGTGATGGGTGATCTTCATGGCACGAGCCGCTTCACGGGAACTGCTTCAAGAACTGCAGATCATTGTCGAAGAACAGCCGCAGATCATCCACTCCATAACGCAGCATGGTGAGCCGCTCGATGCCCATGCCGAAGGCATAACCCTGCCAACGCTCGGCGTCGATGCCGGCCGCCGCGAGGACGTTCGGATGCACCATCCCGCAGCCCAGGATCTCGATCCAGCCGGTCTGCTTGCACACACGGCAGCCCGCGCCGTGACAGAACACGCACTCGATGTCGACTTCGGCCGACGGCTCGGTGAACGGGAAATACGAGGGCCGCAGCCGCATGCCCAACGGCTCTTCGAAGAACCGTTCGACGAAGGTATGCAACATCGCCTTCAAGTTGGCGAAGCTGACCTCCTCGCCGATCACGATGCCCTCGACCTGGTGGAACATGGGCGAATGCGTCATGTCCGAATCGTTGCGGTACACCCGGCCCGGCGCGATCAATGCCAACGGCGGCGCCTGAGCCCGCATGGAACGGATCTGCACGGGTGAGGTATGCGTGCGCAGCAGCCGCCCGTCCGGAAAATAAAACGTATCGTGCATGGCGCGCGCCGGATGATTCTTCGGAATGTTGAGCGCCTCGAAGTTGTGGAAGTCATCCTCGACCTCCGGGCCGGTCGCCACCGCAAATCCCGCCTGGGCGAATATGCGTTCGATGCGCAGGCGTGTACGGGTCACCGGATGCAAACCGCCCGCCTCCTGGCCTCGGCCCGGCAGCGTCACATCGAGCGCGCCCTGCGCCAGTTCCGCATCGAGCGCCTTGGCCTCGAGCTCCGCCCGCCGAGCCTCCAAGGCGGCCTGCACGACGGCCTTCGCCTCGTTGATCTTGGCGCCCGCGGCCGGACGGTCGCCGGCGGGCAGCGCACCCAACGACTTCAGCTGCTCGGTGAGGGCGCCCTTCTTGCCGAGCAGACTCACCCGCACCTCCTCGAGCGCCGCCACATCGACAGCCGCGCGCACATCGGCGAGCGCGCGCTCGACCAAGCTTAACAATGATACGGAAGCGGCCATGGCCGGCAAAGCGACACCGGGCGTCGGGCTCTATTCCGAGCCCGACACCGCGCGAGGAAGCGTCGCCAAGGCCTCTAGGCTGCTTGCGGGGCCGCAGCCGGCAATGCGGCCTTGGCCTTCTCGCAAATCGCCGCAAATGCCGGCATGTCGTGCACCGCGAGATCCGCGAGCACCTTGCGATCGATGGCCAGTTCTGCCTTGTTCAAGCCGTCGATCAGCGTGCTGTAGGTCATGCCGCACAGACGCGCCGCCGCGTTGATACGGGTGATCCACAGTGCGCGGAACTCGCGCTTCTTCTCGCGGCGGCCGCGATAAGCGTATTGCCCCGCCTTGATGACCGCCTGCTTGGCGGTGCGGAAGACCTTGCGCCGGGCGTTGAAGTAGCCCTTCGCCTTCTTCAGGATTTTCTTGTGCCGCCGACCTGCGACGACACCGCGTTTGACTCGTGCCATGTTCTATTGACTCCAGAATTTCAAGCGAAGGGAAGCATTGCTTTCACGCGACCCACATCGGTCTCGTGCACGCCGCTCTCGCGACGCAGCTGGCGCTTACGCTTGCTGGGTTTCTTGGTCAAAATATGACGCCGGTGGGATTGACCACGCTTGAAGCCATTCGCTGTTTTGCGAAAACGCTTCGACGCGGCCTTTTTGGTTTTCATCTTAGGCACGTTCGACTCCTGATTTTTATGGCCCTGTTCACAAGCAGTGGGCGAGCCTGCGGGGTTTCATGGACCCCGACGGATCGCCGCCTGCCGCTACAGGCGGGAGGCAGACTGTTTAAGGTCCGCCGCTCACTTCTTTTTGGGCCCGAACACCATGATCATCTGCTTGCCTTCCATCAACGGATTCTGCTCCACCACCGAATACGGGGCGAGATCCTCAGAAATCCGCGTCAACAGACGACGGCCGATGTCCTGATGCACGAGCTCACGGCCGCGGTAACGCAAGGTTACCTTGGCCTTATCACCCTCGGTCAGGAAGCGGACGATATTACGCAGTTTGACCTGGTAATCGGCCTCCTCCGTCCCGGGACGAAATTTCACTTCCTTGACTTGTATCTGCTTCTGCTTTCGCTTCGCCGCATGCGCCTTCTTGTTTTGTTCGAACAAGAATTTGCCGAAATCCATGACCCTGACCACCGGCGGCTCCGCCATCGGCGAGACCTCAACGAGGTCCAGAGTTTGCGAAGTGGCCAATTGCAGCGCCTCCGCTCGCGACATGACCCCTGCTTGGCTTCCATCCGCTGCGATCACCCGCACCGACGGTGCGGAGATCTCCTCATTGCGCCTTACGCGCTTCGACGTTGCGATAAGCGATCCTCCAAAACGAGACGGCCGCGGCTCGCGACTTCGTCGCAAAGCAAGGAGGAGACTTCATCGAGCCCCAAACTACCGAGATCTTTGCCACTGCGCGTGCGTACGGCCAGGGTGCGCGCCTCGACTTCCCGGTCGCCCGCGACCAGAAGGAAAGGCACACGCTTGATTGTATGCTCACGGATTTTAAAGCTAACCTTCTCATACCTCAAGTCCGTTTCTACTCGAAGCCCCTGTTTCTTAAGGTTTTCCGCGACTTCCAGCACATAGTTGTCCTGGGAATTGCTAATTGACATAACCACGACTTGAACCGGCGACAGCCAGGTCGGCAACCTGCCCGCATGGTGTTCGATGAGAATGCCGATGAACCGCTCCAACGATCCGAAGATCGCGCGATGCAGCATCACGGGGACGTGTTTCTGACTATCGGCCCCGACAAAACTCGCTCCCAGGCGGCCAGGGAGGTTGAAGTCCACCTGCAAGGTGCCGCACTGCCAGTCGCGCCCGATCGCATCGCGCAGCACGAACTCCAGCTTCGGACCATAGAACGCCCCCTCTCCGGGGTTCAGCGAGGTTTCGATGCCGGCCGCTTCGGACGCCTGGCGCAGCGCCGATTCGGCTTGGTCCCACACCTCCTCCGAGCCCACCCGCTTCACCGGCCGATCGGAGAACTTGATCCGCACATCGTTGAAGCCGAAATCCCGGTAGATGCTCAAGATGAGCTCGGTGATCTTCACCGCTTCTTGGGTGAGCTGGTCCGGCGTGCAGAACACATGCGCATCGTCCTGGGTGAAGGCCCGCACCCGCATCAAGCCGTGCAGCGCTCCCGACGGCTCATAGCGATGCACCTTGCCGAATTCCGCAATTCTCAGGGGCAGCTCCCGATAGCTGCGCAGCCCCTGCCTGAACACTTGGATATGGCCCGGGCAGTTCATCGGTTTGATCGCAAACACCCGCTCATCGGGAGTCTGGGTCATGAACATGTTCTCGCCAAAGCTCTCCATGTGGCCCGATTTGATCCACAGCTCGCGATCCATGATTTCCGGGGTGTTCACCTCCTGGTAGCCCGCAGCGGCCTGACGTTCCCGCATATAGGCGATCAGCTGCTGGAACAGCGCCCAGCCCTTCGGATGCCAGAACACCGCCCCGGGGGCTTCCTCTTGCAGATGAAAAAGATCGAGCTCCTTGCCGATGCGGCGGTGGTCGCGCTTCTCCGCCTCCTCCAGGCGGGTGAGATACTCCTTCAGCTGCTTCTCGTTGGCCCAGGCCGTGCCATAAATCCGCTGCAGCATTTCGTTGCGCGAATCGCCGCGCCAATAGGCCCCCGCGACCTTCATCAGCTTGAAGGCTTTCAACTTGCCCGTGGAGGGCACATGCGGGCCGCGGCACAGATCCTCCCAGCTCCCCTGTCCGTACAGGCTGATCGGTTGGTCGCTCGGAATCGCCGCGATGATCTCCGCCTTGTAGTGTTCACCGATGGACTTGAAATGCGCCACCGCCTCATCCCGCGGCAGCTCGCGCCGCCGAACCGGCAAGTCCTTGGCGGCGATCTCCGCCATGCGCTTCTCGATGGCCGCCAGGTCATCGGTGGAAAACGGCCGCTTGTACGCGAAGTCGTAGTAAAAGCCATCCTCGATGACCGGGCCAATGGTCACCTGGGCATCCGGATACAGCTCCTGCACCGCATTGGCGAGCAGGTGCGCGGTCGAGTGCCGGATCACGTCCAGCCCGTCCACGTCACGATCCGTGACGATGCTCAATGTCACATCGTGGTCGATGACTGCCGCGGTGTCGACCAACACTCCGTCGACCTTCCCTGCCAACGCCGCCTTCGCCAGGCCCGCACCGATGCCGGCCGCAACCTCCGCCACCGACACCGGCGCGTCGAAGCGTTTCTGGCTGCCATCCGGCAGAGTCACTATGGGCATTTCTCAAACACCTACGGGCCGCTCGCGGGCCCGCGTTGGAAGATGGTGCGCGCTAGTGGGATCGAACCACTGACCCCCACCATGTCAAGGTGATGCTCTACCGCTGAGCTAAGCGCGCTCTGGAGGGCGCGAAAGATACCGGATTCGGGGCCGCCGATAAAGGGCAAGTCGCTTAAAGGCGCCCAAATGAACGCGATCAGGACTGCCCGCCCGGCACGTCCAGGCCCGACCCCGGCGCCGCTGGAGCGGACGGCTCGCCCTTCGGCGGAGCCTCGCCTTGAGCCGCCGCCACGCCGCCGGCGCGCGCCGACGAGCCGCCCACATCCGACGCCGCCTGCGTGCCCGCCGCACCGCCCGGCGGGCCGGCCGCATCCTGCCCCGCCGCCGGACCCGACCCCGCCGAGGCACTCTGCACCGTCGCAGCCGGGCGCACGACCGGTTTGATACGCACGCGAAACTGCGCCTCGCCGATGGTAAGCCGGTCACCGTCGTTGAGCAGTTGCCGCGTGATCTTACGGCCGTTGACCAACACGCCGTTGGTGCTGTGCAGATCCTCGATGATGACCTCGCGGGCAGTCATCATCACCAGCGCGTGGTGCCGGCTCACGGACGACGACTCGACGTGCAGCTCACAGCCCGGCGCGCGGCCGATACGCGTGCGGCGTAACAGCTGGAACACCCCGCCGTGATTGCCATCGACGCGGACCAATTCGGCGCTGATTGACGCCGGCTCCGGCCCGGGGGCACGCTGCGGCGGCAGTTGCGACGCGGGCAGACTGATGTCGTTGCGCTCCAATCGCCGGATCAGGAACTCGCGCTCGTCGAGTACGCCGCGAGCCCGTTCCAAGGCGAGATGAAGCGCCCGATTTTCATCGGCCGCCTGTTCGAGCGTGCGCGTCTTGAGCGCCAGCTCCTCGGTCAAGCGCTTCAGCTGCGCTTCGAGCGGCTCGATCGGCCGGCGAGCCTCGTTCAGGTGCGTCAACAGCACTTCCATTTCCTCACCGCGCCGCTGCAAGTCGAGCTTCATGCGCTCGACCTGCGCCGCCAACGACTGCCGCTCCTGCTCCACGGCGGCCAGCGCATCGGCCTCACGTTTGGCTTGCTGTTCGGCTGCCGCTACGGCCTGCGCCTGCGCCTTCGCCAATGCCGCCTCCACGGCCGCCTGCAATGCCGCGTCCTTTGCCAGCAACGCAGCGTCGCGCGCCGCCACTTCCGATGCCAAAGCGGCGTCTCGCGCCGCCACTTCGGACGCCAGCCGGGTGCGCTCGGCATCGAGCGCGGCTAACCGGCCGCCAGCCTCGGCGGCGGCTTGATCTTGATCCTGAACTTTCGCGGCATATTGATCGCGCTCGGTCCGCAGCGCGTTACGCTCCGCCTGCAGGGCGAGGAGCTTCTCATCGAAGTCGCGCATCGTGTTTTCGTCGAAGCCGCGACGCCATTCCCGGGTGCGGAGTTGCTCGAGGTAGGTCTCCGTCTGGGCTTTCGCACTCTCCAGATCCCGGCTTACCGACCGTACCTCGGCGTCGGCCGCCTTCAACCGCTTGGCGAGGGCCGCCGCTGATTGCTCGCTCGCAGCGAGGTCGGCCGTCAACCCCTTCGCCTGTGCCTGCGATGCCTGCAACGCCGTTTCGAGCCGCAGAGCGGCTTGGCTGCGCTCCTCCCACTTCGGCACCAGCTCCGCGTGTTCACGGCGCAGCTGGCCGAGTTCGGCCGTCAGGCTGGTAACTTGGGCTTGCGATGCCTGCAGCGCCGCTTCGAGCTGCACGGCGGCTTGGCTGCGCTCCTCCAACTTCGGCACCAGCTCCGCGTGTTCACGGCGCAGCTGGCCGAGTTCGGCATCGCGCTCGGCCAGCCGGTGCAGCGTCTCAGCGAGGCTCGCATCGCGCGCTGCCAGTGCATCGCGCACCACTTGCAACTCGGCGGTTTGGTGTTGAATCTCGCGCCGCGTGTCGTCGAGCACCGCGCGGGTAGCCTCCACCAGAAGGGCCCGATCCGTGAGCGCCCGATCGAGATCGCTCGTGCGCGCGCGTTCCGCTTCCAGCTCCGCCCGGGCGACCGCCAGATCGTTGCCCAACGCAGCGGCGCGGGCGGTCGACGCCGCCTCGATGTCCCGCAACTCACTGTGAGCGCGCTTCAGCGCCAGATAGTCGGTGCTCGTGCGCAAACCGCGATCACCGTGCACGCGGCGTTCCGGGCGCACCGGCTCGCTGCGCGTCTCAGTAGGCGTGGGCATCTCGACCGCCGCCGGCCGCGCGAACACAGAGCGGGTGCCGACGGGTGGCGCCTCCATGGGCACCGCATCATCCTCGACGTCCGAATCGACCGCCATTCCGGCCATCATCGGCAGGCGATCCGTGCGTTCGAGCGGATCGTCCTCTGGGGCCCGGCCATCGTCTACCGGCGGCATGAGCCACCCGTCACAAACATCAACACCTGGACGCTTCCCGCATAGGACTTCAACCCGCCAGCGAATTCGGCACGCCGAGCGCGACCTGCCGTAACTTCTGGATCTCGTCGCGCAGCCGCGCCGCCTGTTCGAACTCTAGATTGCGTGCAAATTTCATCATCTCCGCATCCAATTTCTTGATTCGCTTGAGCGCCTGTTCCGGCAGCATGGCGCCGTAGTCGGCCGACTCCTTGGCCTCTGCATGCTGCACCGAGCGCGCTCCCTCCATGACGTCCCCCACCGCTTTGACGATGGTGCGCGGCGTAATCCCGTGTTGGGCATTGAATTCGAGCTGCTTGGCGCGGCGCCGGTCCGTTTCCGCGATGGCGCGCTCGATCGAACCGGTTCGGGTGTCGGCATACAAGATCGCCTTGCCCCGCACGTTGCGCGCGGCCCGGCCAATGGTCTGGATCAGCGAGCCCTCGGAGCGCAAGAAACCTTCCTTGTCGGCATCGAGAATGGCGACCAGCGACACCTCCGGCATGTCGAGCCCCTCGCGCAGCAGATTGATGCCGACGATGACGTCGAATTTCCCCAGACGCAGATCGCGGATGATTTCCGAGCGTTCGACCGTCTCGATATCCGAATGCAGGTAGCGCACCTTCACCCCATGTTCGTTCAGATACTCGGTCAAGTCCTCGGCCATGCGTTTGGTCAAGGTGGTGACCAGTACCCGCTCTTTGACCTGGGTACGCAGTTTGATCTCCGACAGAAGATCATCCACCTGGGCCCGCACCGGGCGAATCTCCACCACCGGATCGATCAATCCGGTCGGCCGCACGACCTGCTCGACGATCTGACCGGACATCCGCTTTTCATACGCGGACGGCGTTGCCGAGACATAGATGGTCTGCGGCGCCAAATGCTCGAACTCCTCGAAGCGCAGCGGCCGGTTATCGAGTGCCGACGGCAGGCGGAAGCCGTACTCGACCAGGGTCTCCTTGCGCGAACGGTCGCCCTTGTACATGGCGCCCAGCTGGGGGATGGTCTGATGACTCTCATCGACGACCAGCAAAGCGTTCTTCGGCAAATAATCGAACAGGCAGGGCGGCGGCTCACCGGGGGTCCGGCCCGAGAGGTATCGCGAGTAATTTTCGATGCCGGCGCAGTAGCCGACCTCGTTCATCATTTCCAGATCGAACAAGGTGCGCTGCTGCAGGCGCTGCGCTTCGACCAGCTTGCCCGCCTCGTGCAGTTGCGACAAACGACCCCGCAGCTCGCCCCGGATTTCCTCCACCGCCGACTGCACCCGCTCCTTCGGCGTCACATAGTGCGTCGAGGGATACACGGTGAGCCGCGGCACACGGCGAATGACCTCGCCGGTCAGCGGATCGAACAGCGCCAGGGTTTCGATCTGATCGTCGAACAACTCGACCCGCACCGCCTCGCGCTCGGACTCGGCCGGGAAGATATCGATGACGTCACCCCGAACCCGATAGGTTCCCTGATGCAGATCGATCTCGTTGCGGGTGTACTGCATGTCCGCCAGCCGCCGCAGCAGCTTGCGTTGCTCGAGGCGATCGCCACGGGCCATGTGCAAGACCATGCTGAGGTAGGCCTGAGGGTCGCCCAAGCCGTAAATCGCCGACACGGTCGCAACGATGATCGAATCCGGCCGCTCCAAGAGCGCCTTGGTGGCCGAGAGCCGCATCTGCTCGATGTGCTCATTGATCGAGGCGTCCTTCTCGATGAAGGTGTCGGACGACGGCACATAGGCCTCGGGCTGGTAATAATCGTAGTAGGAAACGAAGTACTCGACGGCGTTCTTCGGAAAGAACGTCTTGAACTCACCATAGAGCTGGGCCGCGAGCGTCTTGTTGTGGGCCAGTACGAGCGCGGGACGCTGGACCTGCTGGATGACGTTCGCGATGGTGAACGTCTTTCCCGAGCCGGTCACCCCCAGCAAGGTCTGGTGAGCCAGGCCGCTCGTCAGGCCGTCGATCAGTTTTTCGATCGCCTGCGGTTGATCGCCCGCGGGAGAATAGTCTCCGAAAAGTTCAAAGTTCATCTAAAGGAATGCTCTCGGTCCATGCGGGGGTTCTGACCGTCGATCATGCGGGGATTCAGGCCGTCGAACTGGCGTGAAGGAGCTCTTTTTCGTACAATCCGCCACCATTTGACCCATAGGAAACTTCCCTTTGCCCGTATCACTCTCGAAGCGCGTACTCAAGGTCAAGCCCTCTCCCACCCTGGCGGTCACCGCCCGAGCCGCGAAGCTCAAGGCCGAAGGGAAGGACATCATTGGCCTTGGGGCCGGTGAGCCGGATTTCGACACCCCCCTTCATATAGCAGATGCGGGCGTGGACGCAATCCGCAAGGGCATCACCCGCTATACGGCGGTTGACGGTACGGCGGAGCTCAAGGACGCCATTATCGCGAAATTCAAGCGCGATAACGAACTCAGCTACGAGCGCGCTCAGATCTTGGTTTCCTCGGGCGCCAAGCAAACCTGCTACAACCTCTGTGCCGCTCTGCTCGATCCGGGCGACGAATGCATCATCCCTGCGCCCTATTGGGTATCGTATCCCGACATGGTGCTGCTGGCTGACGGAGTGCCCGTCATCATCGATGGCGGCGCCGATCAGGGGTACAAGATCACCCCGGCACAGCTGGCTGCAGCCATCACTCCACGCACCAAGATGTTGTTCCTGAATAGTCCCAGTAACCCGACCGGTGCCGCTTATAATGGCTCTGAACTCAAAGCCTTAGGAGCGGTACTTGAGAAACATCCGCAAATCGTGATCGCCGCCGACGAGATGTATGAACACATCTATTGGGCGGCCGAACCGTTTGTCAGCTTTGCGCAGGCCAATCCTCAACTCTACGACCGTACCGTCACCATCAACGGCGTATCGAAAGCGTATGCCATGACCGGCTGGCGGATTGGCTATTGTGGCGGACCCAAGGACCTCGTAACCGCCATGGGCACCGTTCAGGGTCAGTCCACCTCGAATGCCTCCAGCATCTCCCAGCGCGCAGCCACGGTCGGCCTCAACAGCGACCAAACCTGCGTCGGCGAGATGAATAAGGCCTTTCGGCAACGCCATGATTTCGTCGTTGCCGGCTTGAACGCCATCCCCGGCATTTCCTGCCGGCCCGGCGCCGGCACCTTCTATGCCTTCGCCGACGTCAGCGGAGCGATGCGAACCCTGGGCATCAAGGACGATACCGCCTTCGCGGAACGCTTGTTGGTGGACGCCGGCGTGGCGGTGGTGCCGGGTTCCGGCTTCGGTGCCCCCGGCCACATCCGCATCTCCTTTGCCTGCAGCATGCAGATGCTCGAAGATGCGCTGCGCCGGATCGAACGCGTCGTCTCGGTGGCGGTCGCCAAGAGCGCCTGAACACCTCCAAGGGGTCCCACCCCGTGCTCGGCC
>Ga0209208_10008813_pt1 | contig 13370 bp, 5 predicted proteins | sample S1TSphfallax_3_FD_187694 | JGI IMG/M metagenome (GOLD analysis project Ga0209208, IMG submission 187694) | Host-associated microbial communities from peat moss isolated from Minnesota, USA - S1T2_Fd - Sphagnum fallax MG (SPAdes) (version 2) | ecosystem: Host-associated > Plants > Peat moss >...
TGTTGAATTCAAATACATTGTTCACTTTATTTTAAATTGTCACTCCTTTGTAAAGTGTGTCAAAGATATTAAAAAAATGTAAATGGAAAAAGGATGGAGAATGTTTAACCTATTGAAATGTCCTTAGTCCATAACATATGTGAACCTTCTCCAAAAGCTTTGGAAAAAATCCATTTTGTGTAAAAGATACTTTAAAAACAAAACTTGAAAATGGGTTGGATATGGGTTTAGGGTTTAAACTAATTTTGGTTGGTTCTTCTTTTTTAAGAGAACCTCCAATCTTAGTTTTGTTGCATTGAATTTTTTTGAAGGTTCTTCAAGTGCGGGTTTGAATTTGATTTTTCAAATTTCTAAACCTTGGAGTTCCAATTTTGACACATTTTTTCAATTTGAAAAACCTTTATGCCCAATTCCATGTTCACATTACATTCCCCAATGCTAAAGATTATATATATATATATATATAAAGTTTTACTACAAATGAAAACTGGGGTTTCTATTGATACATAATACCAAATTTAATTAAAACTATTGCTCACTTAAAAAATTCAACCTACCAACTTCTCAAAAAAGTTCAAGATGTCTACCAATGTTGTTTGAACTTTGTGTACATTTCAAGTGTAAGTTTAAAATTGTACAAGGTTATTTCATGCCATGTAAAACAAAATAAGTGTAAAATTGCATAAAATAAGGTAAACAAATAAATGAACACAACACAAAACATATGCAATATTGTGTTTTTTATTTTTATTTTTCTCTATTCAAGGACAACAAATGTGAAAGTGGAGTTGGTTCAACAAAGAAAGAAGGAAAAAGAAAAGGGAAGAGGGAACAAGAATAAATGTTAAGCATGAAGAAAGAAGCAAGAGGTAGGTGGGAGAGAAGAAAGGGTTAGCTATGGAAGAATGATATGTGGCAAAACTTGTTTCATTGTGGTCTTAATGGCTCCCTCATGTTCTCCACTTTGTCTAAAGGTTAATTTGTGAGTGCAATTTGTGATGTTGTTATCTTACAACTCTTTGCAATTTTGAAAGCTTCAACAATTGACCCATTTTAGGTGAATTTCTTAATCCTTATTCTTTACTTTTTTTTTTGGTCATGTTGCATTTTTTGTTTTTGATAATTGGTTTTCAACTCCCTTTATTTTGTCTTACAAAACTAGGTTTAGGGTTTAAAACAAGCTCCCCTTTGTTGCCCTTCAACATCTACAATTTTTGCATGTTTAAATGCTGATGTTGTGGTCATCTTGCAACTTTTAATATTGTTGCAAACTTCAACATGTTTTAAGTGAACTCTTGCTTGGCATCTTGCTTTCATTGTGATCTTGCCTTGTTTTTAGAAATCACAAGCACCCATGAAAATCATGAGGTGCAATACACTTTTTTTTTTGCAAAACATAATCCCCAAGGATAGAGGACAATGAAATATCCTCACAAGGGTATTGCCTTGAGATTTACACGTACATGACAATTTTGTTACACAAGGCATCGTGTAAGTTTATATCATAAATATATGCACATCCCGCAAATGTAAGTGAAAATCCCAAACATACAAGTACACAATTTTACACAATGTGTAAAACAACTATTTACATACAACATTAGTGTGTACCAATAGAACCTGAACTTATGGTCAAGCATTTTTTTTCATGATTTCAGTTTTGATTCCAAATCTAACAAACAGCTACTTTCAGAGTCCAGATTCAAACAAAACGCTGCCGGCTTGGTTCCAGGTCACAAAACTCTGGGTTTAACACTGCAAACCAAGGAACCTCAATCCTGAACAATATAGATGCAGAAGCTGTAATTTTACTTGGGAAGAGAAAATTTTGTATTCCATACTGAGTGCAGCATCTACAAGGAAGCAGTCCCTTCGCTTAGACCAATATCAGATTACACAGATCCTGAGTTTGGGTTTAGGGTCCTGGGAATGTTGAAAGGATTGGATTCAGAGCTCATGCCTTGAAATTTTCAGAGCTCATGCCCCTCTGCAGAATGGCAGTCTATGGAAACTAGTTACCATGCTTCCCAAAACGTCGGTTTCGCTTTTGGTATTCTATCAATGCATCTTTCAACTGGGTTTCCCCAAAATCAGGCCACAAAGAATCAACAAACAAGAATTCAGTATATGCAGTCTGCCAAAGCATGAAGTTACTAATGCGCTGCTCCCCACTAGTTCGAATCAAAAGGTCAGGGTCACGAGCTTCCCCCACCCAGCTTGTCTGCAGCTCCTCATCAATGGCTGCCTCTGTCATGTCAGATGAACTTATCTCACCATTTTGCAATTGGCCCATTAGGCGCTTGCAGGCACTGACTATGTCCTGGCGGCCACTGTAGCTCAGTGCTATGCTGAGTTTGAGGCCTGTGTTGTGCTTTGTGCTCTCTTCTAAGGTTGCTATCACATTCCTGAGTGATTCTGGTAGCATTGAATGGTCACCCACACAACGAACTTCAATGTTCTCCCTGATTTCAACCAACCATGAGACATCAATCCACATCATTAGTTCCCCAACCATTCCTGCTGATGCGTGTTACAGAAAAATCCAGTGGAATGCAATGCTTGCATATGGATGGTGCTGAATGCAGCCTGACAAGCTACCCAATCTTTTCATCTTAAGTTCTCATGCACATACAATACTAACAACTCACTAAATGAAAATACTTGAGAGCTAGGTAACTAGCTGTATGGCACTCTTGAGAGCTCACTAAGAAGGAAAGATTCAGAGGAAAATAGCAAAAGGAGGAATGATGTGCAATCAATTTGGGTGACAAAAGTCAAGTAGTTCTTAGTTTATGCGAGTTTCCTGACAGTAAAATTTTGCAGCAGGAGGCTTTCTGTTTGTGTGTATAGATAACTGTTTCCAGAGAAACAAAAATCAACACTAATGCAAAATTGGTTTCTTCACCTAGTATTATCAGATTTTTTACAGTACACATAAATCCCACCTTTTACACTGAGCACTGTTTTTGTTGAAAACTTCACAAAATTGTTTGGCAGACCATGATGCAGTGGGAGTGAGAGTGGGTGGGGAACTTTTGAGATTTTCTGGGGGTAGAAAAAAAAATTGCCAACTCACGCAGCCATAGTGGTGAGATGCTCCCGGGAAAACCTCTCAAACAAGTCCATTAAGAAATCAATCTCCATCTGCACAACAATCAGCCACCCACCATTCCAGTTACAAAATTATCACAATAATATCAGCATCTTTTTTCCTTTCAAAGTTTTTGCAGGTTTTTATGGAAACCTTACAAAGAAGATCACTATAGTTGAGGATTGCAATACTGCTGCACTTGGGGGTCTTGTTTGAGGACTAAACCCTAAACCCTAAACCCCAAATCCTGTACAAGCTCTTTTGTTTGCAGGTTTCACATGACCGACCTTTGGGCGAAGCCAATTCTCGGTGGAGAATGCAAACACGGTGAGCACTTGGATGCCCCATTGTTGTGACAGCTTCACAACTTCCCTCAGTGACCGCACTCCAGCTTCATGGCCCACGCTTGCTGGCCATCCCCGCTTCTCTGCCCAGCGTGAGTTGCCATCCATGATAATGGCCACGTGCCTTGGCATCAGTGTCGGGTCCAGTTCTAACGGCAATTCCGGCATTTCAACCGGATCACAACTACTAGCCAGCGTAGAGATGGTGACGACTCCCGCTCGACCTAACGGACGCAACTGCCTCAAATTCCGCCGGATCCGGGCAGGTAGACAGAAAATCGAACAATACCCATTCGTGTATGAGGCCCAGGGGTACAACTCCACGGAGCCCCAACTGTTGTGGGGCGGCAGATACCCCGGCTGCGGTGATAGAGAGCGAGGAGAACTGGAACCAGCAGAGAGAAAAGATGCAAATGCCAAACCCCGAAGCATCAACGTCTGAATCTCTGCAGACAGAAAGCCAATTTGAGCTGGAGTATCAGAGCCAGATGCTGTACCAGGTTCGGGAGGGGATCCAGGAGCTGAGGAAGGGAGCAACAACCATGACAACGCCCCGCATCCGAGCTCCAACGTCGCCACTCTCTTCCTCCTCCTCCGTTCTCGCCTTTCTTCCTGTGTGCTCAGCGCGCGACAGCGTTTAGGGTTTAGAGTTGCACATTCCTGACAACAGAATCATCTGGACAGATCTGATTGCAGAATCACCTGCACATTCTGCACATGATTAAAACACGGGCAGTTGTGAAAAATTATGTTACGAGATAATAATAGACATTCCAGGCTTGGCCATTCTGCCCGAGAACATCTTGGTCATGGTGATAAATTTCTTTCTATGTTGCTCTGTTGCTATTAGAGGTTTAAGATTATTTGTAGGACTTCAGGTGGCACTCCTATAGCACTTTAAATTGTTTAAAATGAATAAGAAATAAGAAAGTAAGACGGGTCAAAATGAAAAAAAAGGAAAAAAAAACTCATTTTTCAATTGAAGTTTTTGTTTTTTTTACTATTCTTTTTTGGCTGCTCTTTTGGCTTTGCATTTCAAAGATGAATTGTATAGCTTGTGAAGGTGCTCCTATAACATTTCAAATCATTCAAAAATGGACAAGAATTGAAAAAGATCTGCCAAAGTGTTCAGTCATAGGCAGGCAATCGATGATGGGCCAGTATATCCTACACATGATTAGGGTAACAACTAAGAAAGGGTGTGAATTTAACCAAAAAAGGTGTGAATTAAAAAATTTCCTAATAATAATGCTTATAGGCCTTGTGTGTTGCTAGGGACCTATCTTGGATGTATGTATGAATTAGTTAACTATTTCAGGTTATGAATAAATAAAAGTCAATTAATTGCCATCACTTGAAATAAAACATTAAATTTAAAGAAGAAGATATCAAATAATATAAAGATTCATTCTTGAAAAAGGATGAGGGTTTTAGAAAACTAATAGGTGGGATAATATTATTCGCCCAATGATAATATCTATTACATTTAGGTGAAAGGATGAATAAATCATCCATTCTTCCTCCATATATTTAAGGGGTTGTGGAGTTGGGCTCATTTTCAATTTTATATTTTCATCTTGGTAATATATCACAAGTTTTGTAATAAGATTATTATATGTAATGAACTTATGATACAATAGACTTATGCGGTGTTTTGATTGTGGAAAAGTTCACAAAGGGAAAACATGTGTATTTAGTGGCTAATCCTCATTGGGTTAGGGTGATAAGCTTGGCATTGGGTATAGCCCACATAAGCAGCAAGTTTTAGACATGTGGGTGATCTTAACTCAAAACATGTAAGTTTTACCTTTTACATTTATGAAATTTTAATTCCTTCAATTTGCCTTGTTTTAGGAGTGCCTTATTTTTTAAATAACACTAATAGGTCTGGACCCATCCTAGGCTATAGGTCCCCAAAGTCATCACTTGATGCACAAAGAGTCAAGATGTGGTTTACTTATGAACCATATTTTTTTAACCTGGGTTTTTGTTCATGAAACTATACTTCTCATCAAAACCCCAATTGTTAGATTCAAAGTTTACAAACTCAGCACTTTTGAAAAAACAATTCAACTAAAATTAAGCGAGGGATCATAAGATAGCAAAGCTAGATTGAGCTCATACAGGATAAGCGTGTGTTGCCCATGGTTGGATTTGAAACTTCACCAACCCACACACGCCAAAAAAATAAATTATGCATGTGTTTTAATGTGACACAATGATAAAGTTAGCTACTCACAAAAAAAAATTCAAGCCAAAATACTATTCTTCAAATAAGAATGAAATCTTGCAACTTTTGAAATGAGAATGTGGTGATCCTTGAAAACAGATTAAAAAATGCAAAAACGATCTTATTTGATAGAACTCTTGAGTCAACTTGTAAATGAGTTTTCAAAGTTAAATTGACGAAGTTATGAAGGAGGACTTGGCGTGGGTTTTATCCCTTGGGTAGTCCGCTTGTCACCCCCCATGCCGAACCACACATGTGAGAAAGTGGTTGCATCTGGATTTCTTAAATGTGGTTGGGTAACAAATTATTGGAAAGGGTTGAGTGATAAACCCTAAACCCTAAATGAGTGACACATTTTCCCTTTGTGAACTTTTAAATGAGTGACAAATTATTGGAAAGGGTTGAGTGATAAACCCTAAACCCTGAATGAGTGACATTTAGGGGTTAAGCAAGGTTACACCTCATACAGGCCAAACCCTAGGGTGCCCCCTGCCCCCCCAACCCTCTCCCACAATCATTCAATCCTGAGTTTGAGGTTGAACCTAGGAACAAAAGAGATTTGCATATGTGACTTGGACTTTGCCAGGGCATGGCAAAACCTGGCAGCTTATGGCAAGGGGAATGGAACAAAACTTCATGCTCAAACAAGACTCCTTGTATAGGTACTTACTACTGTCAGAAGTGCCACTCTGATAAGAAAAAACTGGGCAATGGAATGAAGTAGCAAAATAGGGTTATGCGAGTGAACAGAAGTTTTGTACTCAAATGGAGGACTCCTCTCAAGCGTACTCACAAATTTGACCCTAAAAACTATGGTTTTGGCATGTATCTGCGATGGGTCATGGAAATGAACAAATCTGTGATCAGATTAAGCACACAGATTAGTAATTCGGGTTCTGATATTAATCTGCTGAACCTACACAGAAGATTAGAACTACGGCTTTTGAGAGAGTTTTATCACATAGAGCTTTTGAAACCTAGAACAGAGGAAAAGAAAAACAAACAAATCTCGAGTGCTATATATAACCCACAGCACTTGAGTCATATGAACTTCATTGCAATATCTGATCATAGCATCTGATCTGCCATTTGTTATAGAGCTACTAATGTACAAATGCTCCCCATACTGGCAGTTTTTCAACAAGAACAAATCCAAGTGCATAATTACAGATACACAAAATGACTGAATTGAAGCAAACCACCAGCATGTGCTTGAGAGAAGAGTTCCTTGAACCTGAAGCAAGTTTTGTACTAAACACAAAAGTAGTTTTATGAATGTGATAGCACATCTCTGTACATAAATGAGATTACACATCAAACTTGGTGCTTTTGTGAGGTGAGTCAGAAACACATCATTCAAGATGTACCATAAAAAGTTTGCTAAATGAAGTACTATTGAACTTTGGCTCTCTCTCTCACTTCTGCTTTTACCTTCTTTGTGATCTCTTCCCTTGTCTTTATTCTTTACAAAACACAATTCAGGGTCTCCTGGAATGAGAGTTGTGTCGTACCCATAAGTCTCCACTTAAAAGCACACTCCACACCATCCCCAGTGTTTCAAGACCATGACATTATTCATATGCAAACTTGAAAGGAGGGAAAAGAAAGAAAAAACAAGAAAAACAGAAGTCTGGCTGGTTGCATAATCAAATTTCAAGAACTGTTCTTCACCAAAAGCAGGCAGCAGCTGAGGTGAGCTAAGTCTCAGTCTGAGGCCACTCGTTGTAACAGTACTTCTGCTGGCCAGAAACAAGTTCACATGAAAAATACATTCAAATGTTTGCATTTGGTTTACTAATGTCTGTACAAAACCCAGTTCTTCAAAACATGAGCTCCATGTGGTTCATTTGGAGGTAGATGATGGACTTCGTCCATGATTGTGGTTTTCAAAATTGCATCTGTTGATATTGCATCTCGTCACAATATTGCGCTCCCAAAAATTCTCCAGCTTCCATCTCCTTCCAATATTGCTCCAAAAGCTGTTCAAACATCTTATCCCCTTGATTTTCCTGCACATGTTCATGCCCCCAATCTATCTTTAGAAGCAACCCATGAGAACTGCCATCTCTAGTCTGATCAGCTTCAAGCATGTGGTTTTTGAAAAGAGTGTAATCAACCTCAGACTCTTGTATGTTGTCATGTGCAATTGTGGAAACATTGTTGTGTGGAATTGTGGAATCAGACAATATTGGAAGATTGTTTTCCCAATCCAGCTGATCCAACTCCATATCAGACTGCAGATTTCCTAAGTTGGTCTCGTCCCACATGACATCTGGACACTGATCAAAGAAATGATTTAGCCAATCTGCACAGGGGTCAAGAGCATTCAGGTTGAGAGCATTCTCCACATCCCATGAACCACCTGAGTGCCGATCATCCTCATCCATAATATTCACATGATTTGTGGCAGCAGCTTCCTGTAGTGAAGCTGCTTCCAGTTGATCAGCGGCTTCCAGAGTTTGTGAATCACCAGGAGCAGCTGTCCCATGTGATGATCTTTGCTGTGGCAGATGTTGCAGTTCTTGTGTGTTGGGGAAGTCATCTTGTTGAGTAGTGTCAGGACCTAGATATTCACTGCAGATCTGATCCAAATCGGAGCTGGGATTGTTGACACCTGCAGCAGCAGCAGCTCTTTCAGGTTGATCCAGTTGCTGCACATGATCCAGCTCAAAATGATTGCAGCCTTCTTCAATCTCGACCTCCTGCTGCACCGGAGCTGCTGCGGCTGCGTTGATGAGTCCGCGACCGGGATGAGTCCAAAGGGGAACAGTACCAGCAGATGTACAACACCCAAGAGTCGCGCACCTCGCTATCTCTTGTATTTGTTTCCTCATTTCTGTGGGAGGAAGCTTGTCTAGTTTTTCTAGGGGAAGGAGAGAGGAGAGTATCCGCGGGTCAGAAATTACGCAAGCTGGTGGCCATTTGCCGCAGTAGAAGACGCCGACACTCAGTGCAACACAAGCTTGTTCAAGTGTATCGTGTACCCCTAGGGTGATTCTTTTGAACCCCAGAATTTTCTGCTTTGCAACTGCCACCCGAATCTCCACTTCGCATTTCCCCCTGCGATGTCGGATTCCTCTGGTCTTTCCCTCGGCCGGCGCCGCCCCGGGCCCAGCTGTGGGAAACAAGTTTTCAGGGACCGTCGAAGAAGTAGCGACTGTATCCGCTGCATCATTCTTCTTCCTCTTCTTCTTCTTGTCATGACCATGTCCTTGAGAAACAGCTCGAGAGTTTTGAGGGCGTTCGAGACTGTCAGCTTCTGGTGCTTGATAGCTGCACTCTCTTCCTCCTCCTCCTCCGACATGATCCTCGACTGCAATTATTATGCTCTTCCCGCGATCAAGAACACGGGTGGCGCCTAGAGGCGTATCTGAAGGTTCTCGTCTTCCAAAGATCGGAGCTTGTGGAGTCCCAGCTTGCTCAACTTCTGAAGCTTTCGGAAGAGAACATGACCTCGAGCAAGCTCCTCCACTACATCGTCGTTTCCTAGGAACTGAGGAGGAGGAAGCAGCTGATCCTTTACCACTGACTCTGTCCCTTTGCAATTTCTTGAGCTTCTCCCTGTATTTCGCCTGCAGGGAGCTAGGAGGATCCCATTCTGTTTGGCCCGGATCACCCATGTCCTTGGATCACCTAGTGCTTACGCGGCCAGAGCTTTTGTACTTCAGCTTCTTCACCTGATCTCTATTGATCAGAACCGCAACAGAATCGATACAGAGTCTGGAATATCACACACAGATCATGAACTCGAACACACTAGAAGCAACTTCACCCAACAACACCACGAGAGATGACTTGCAGGGAGTTGGGACGGGATCGAGCCCTCAAACCTCATCAATCTCCATTAGTCCCACGTCCGGGACATGTGTAGGTTGTCGTCCGCGTGATGAGCTTGGCAACTCTTCTCATGCCTTCATCCAGCTGAATGATCACGCCTTCGATTGCTGCATCTCTACAGGAATGATCCCGATACATGCAGTCAACTTAGTGCGATCTTGTAGACTTCAGGCAAATTGCAGTCTAGTTTCGCATTAGATTACGCCTACAAGTGTGGCTCTATGTATATCGGTTTTGGAAGAACATCTCAGGAATAGAAAGAACACTGTAAGAAAGTATTGTTGTGTATGCACAATGGAGAATCAAGTCGACTGCAAATGGTACACTTCTTCCGTGGACTAAGAAGAACATGAACTGTATCAATGACATAGCGAGAGACTAGCCATGACGAAGATGCCTGAAAAATGGCAACTCAACACGAAACAAAACACCAAGGATACAGTCTAGATTGTCTTTGCACACATCAGAAACTAGCTGCACTAGACACAGAGGTTGTAGTCAACAGGACGAAAGAAAGGAGCAAGAATCGAAGTGAGAATGAACATCCCCCCCACAAAAAAAAGACAACCCACTTCAGAGTCTCCACACTAGTTTCGCATTCCATTACGACTAGTGTGGCGTCAATCGATTTTGGAAGTGTTTCTCGAACACTGTAAGAAAGTGTTGTTGTGTATGCACAGTGGAGAATCACATCGACTGCAAATTGTATTCTTCTTCCATGAACTAAGACGAACATAAACTGACATAGCGAGAGACTAGCCATGACGAAGCTGTCGACAAAAGGCAACAAGACAAGATTCAACAAAAAAACTAAGGATCATGGGAAGTCTATTGTCTTTTTATACATCGGAGAAACTAGGACACAGAGATTGTCGTCTACAGGACGAAAGATTGAAAGAATGAAAGGATGAAAGGAGCAAGAATCCACGAACTGAGAATGAAAATGAAACTGAAAAATTGAAACAAAAAACAAAAGCACAAAAAAGAGCCCATTGTTTTCAGAAAACTCCAGGAGGAAGAGAAAGGGTACCTGCTTATTGTATATCGTATGTGCGAGCAGGAGATGCTTTGATCAAGGAGACCAAAAGCAAGGGTGTGGGAAGTGCACCAAGAACGTATGAAGGCGTTGATGTCGCGATATCAACAACATAGACGTACACAGCCCAGCAGCAGCAGAAGCTGTGCAGGCATGATTTCTTGTGGTCACCTCATCTGCCACCGACTCCATCGCTTTTATTCATCAGGGAAACGAGGAGTTCCCCCGTCCTACCACCTCTCTCTCTCTCTCTTTCTCTCTCTCGCTTGTTCTAGGCTATGGTGATGGCCATCGCAAACAGAGCACTCTCTTTCTTTGCCTACGACGAAAGTGAGAGTCTCCTAGGGCCGGAAAATGACGGAAAAGTGCAGTCAAGTCGAGGCTTCGCTTGTTGTGTCATGTGAATGAGTCGGGGTTTAATGCGAAGGCGATGCTCCTTAGAAGGGCCAGTTGAATGGCATAAGCATGAATTTTTTATAGGCCTTGCTTACCAAGGCAAGGATATTGTAGTTAGATTCATTCTAGGGTATAGTAGCTTAAGGGCTTTTGGCAGCTAGGTAGTAGGTCTATTTTATTCGAGGATTTTTGAAAGATGATATTTTGGCTTGCCTCGAAACTTTAGATTAGTTATAAAGTTATGATCATCTTGAAGGATTTTGGTTTCTTTTAGAGGATTTCCAAAATTCTTCTTTTGCCTTAATATACTTTTTAATGGAAACAGCAAGGCCACCCTGTGACACACCTCTTGTTTTTTTTAAAAGGAGGGAAAATGATACAAAAAGAAAGCCCCTTTGCAAAATGAAAACTCAAATCCACCCAAAAAGAATGAAAAGTTTGGGATTGCGAGAGCAGTTGAGAAATGAGACCCACAGAAAACACTTAAAACAAAGGAAAAAAAATTGAAATCAAAAGACAGCCCTTGAGAAAGGAGATGCAAAAACACCAAAAAAGAAGGGAAAATATGGGATCAATAGAATGGTCTTGAGAAATGAGATTGTAAAAAAACCACCCAAAATGAAGGAAAAACAAATGGGTTCAAAAGAGAGCCCTTGAGAAATGTGATTGCAAAAACACCCAAGAGGAAGGGGAAAAAATGATCATTTGGAGTTTAGGGTTGAACTGAGCATTGGTTTGTAACCTTACTTGGAACTAAGCCAAGTCTAGGTATTCATGACCTACAAAAAAACACATTTTTTTTCTATTGTCTATTTTTTAATAGTGAATATTGAGCCATGGGTTTTTTTGTGTTGCTTATATTTTGTTGTGTCAGGTGTTGGTGTAAGCATCTGGGCCGCAATCCAATGCCTCATTGTCGAATTTTGCAGCAGCCAATCAGAAAACAGTTGTTGTAGGATGGTCATCAACCTAGAGAACTCAACAAAACAAGCTTTAAAGCTTTAAATCATGCTTGTAAGCTCGGATGGTTGGTTTATCATAGAAATCAAAAATCACAAGTCACATTATGTTTGACATTGAAAATGAGATTCACATGCGACATTGGTTCAATTCCTTGAACTTAGAAACCTATGAAAAGCACCCTTTTAAAATCTCCCCAGTTTTAACAACTCACAAATATAGGCCCACAATCTAGCTTTAGTATCAAATCATAACATAATTAAAACTCAATGACCATTGAAAATGGATACAACCTTGCCACAAGAAAGTTGATTGGCTTTTGATCGATGGGCACATGGCTTCAAAACCTATGAAATGTTTGAGTTTGGTTTTCTTAAAACTATGAATGGCTACACTTAGCATGTCTTCTTTAAACCCTAAAAAGGAGATGTTTGGGTGTTTCATTCAAATGTTGGGGTAACCAATGAGACCATTCCTTCATGTGATCTATTCCCCCCAAAAAATCTATCAAACGAATGAAAGGAAGGACCCAAAAGGAATTTTGGGTACCTAGATAATGGGTTTCTTTTCCTAAACCTGGCTCTGTGACCATCCACATCTGCCATGATTGTATGACTTTATTCTACATGATAGGCCCAAGGGCACATGTTCAAACTTGCAGAAAAGAGTGGTTAGCTAGATGACATGGTTAAGAAATGGAGCAACCAAATGATTGCCTATTAATCGATTTATGGCTAATCAATTAAGAATTAATCTTGGGAATATAGTTTTCTGAGGTGGCGAAATTACCTTAGTGCCAAAATAGCATACATAAGTAGGTACAATATGTTAAAATATATCTGGAAATTTGGGTGGGACACTTGGCATTTTAGGGTTAAATAAGATATCTGAAATCTAGGATTTGATTCATAATGCCTCAGTCAGTGATTGGCCTTTGGACAATGTTTTTGCTGTTTTGTTATAATTTTATTTGGGAAAATTTTAAACACAGTATTGAATACACTTCAAAAAAAAAAGGAGCTAATACACATTTCTATGACATTCTTGTGACTATGATGATGATATGGTAACATGTTACAACAAATTGTTGCAAGCTCGTGGCTTGGTACAAAAGCTTCATTCCAATAGTTGAGAAAGTTTGCAAGATGAGATAAGGGTTGAAAAACCCTATATGTGAGTGCCGTAAATGTCACGCATTCATTCCTTCTGACAAAATATACAAAATATAATTCGTATTGGGCTCAATTGGCATGTGGCAATACCTTTGGTATCATGATGCTCACTGCGTGTTCCACAAAAATATTCGGCTTCTTGACTTTTGATGCCATGGGTACTGGGCTTTTGCATCAAGGAGTTGCTGCTCTATGAAGAGGTTGTCAAGAGGCAAACCTGGAAATTAGCAAATGGCTTCAAGTGAGTTGATAGGTATCATCTTAAAGAAAGCTCCATACAACTGTGTATCATTCTTAAGTTTTT
>Ga0209208_10008815_pt1 | contig 13369 bp, 9 predicted proteins | sample S1TSphfallax_3_FD_187694 | JGI IMG/M metagenome (GOLD analysis project Ga0209208, IMG submission 187694) | Host-associated microbial communities from peat moss isolated from Minnesota, USA - S1T2_Fd - Sphagnum fallax MG (SPAdes) (version 2) | ecosystem: Host-associated > Plants > Peat moss >...
GAACTTTTTTCTCACATTCATCTTTGTCAAAATTGTGCAAATGTTTATATCAAAATATAGGGGTAGAATCCATTGCCCAAAAAAAGGGAAAGCCTTTTGACATAAATCACCTACAATGGATTTTAACGTCCATTGATTATCATGTATATAAACTTGGAGGTAGGAGACCACCATATCCCCATGCTTAACCAAAAAAATATTCTCTTCAATAAGCTTTATGGGCTTGGAGTTAATTTGATATGTAAACCATGTAACCACATTCCTTTACAATGACATGAACTTGAAACATAGCCTTAGAGCCAACTATAATTAGTTTTTTAAAAATCATTCACTAAGTACAACCATAAATACATCCAAATCAAATCTATTAATCCATGAATCCAATACTCCAATGGTTGTAATGATTATATGATCCAAATTTTTCTTCAAATTTTGTGCAAAAGTTTGTCATAATGTATATACATTATAGAATTATAACTTGTTAGATTCAATGCCAAGTAATTCAAACATGCAAGAAATCATTGCACAAATTGGTTTGGGGATGTTAAGAACCAATTCATTTGAATTTGATTATTCAAATAATGGCCTATTAATGATTAGATGTCATATTGGAAATCATATATATGTCTAACAATCTACTGGTTGTAATATTCCAGTAATCCATCAATCCAACAATATAATGATTATAATAGTGTTATGTGGGAAATTCAATCACATTAAATTTGCCCAAAAGGCATTCTCAATGTATACACATCATTATATTTTACAACTTATTACATTCAGAGCAAAATAATTGAAACATGCAAGAAAACATCACATAATGTGGTTTGGGGATATTAAAAAGCTAACTCATTGAATTTGATGATTCAAAAAATGGCCCATTAATTGTTGGATGTCATGGAAATCATATATATGTCTAACTATCCATTAGTTGTTGTGATAATCTAGTAATCCAACAATTTAGTGGTTGCAATGGTTGTATGTGGGAAATTTTATCTAAAAATGTCATGCACTACCATATTAACACCTACAACCATCATTTTCCACACACAAAATAAACACACACACAAATTTAATAACATAACAATATTCTTGTAAAGTGCATAACCTCCAAACCAAAAGTTATGATTCACCTACAACAACAAAAAAAATAAAACTCAGAATACACAAAGCAAACCCAACAAAAACCATGCAAAAAAACTTGTATTAACACATAAAAATTGCAACAACAAAACTTGTGTGTTTTGGAATCTCAAATCAACAAAAATGAATTGAGATTACACATCTTAAAATTATATCTAAAATTGTGTTCACATTGGAACTATATTCACTTTGGAACCAATTCCACAATGGATACACATCATGGAGTTCATATTATAACTTATTAAAATCAAAGCCAATTAATTGAAACATGCAAGAAAATGTCACATAATGTGGTTTAGCAATGTTATGAAGTTGTTCACCTTAATTTGTTGATTTAATAATTGACTAACAATAGTTGGATATCATGAAAATTAAATCACATATTGGTCCAACAATTTATTAGTTTAAATATTTCAACAATCCAATGGTTGTAATGGTTATGTGTGAGAAATTCTACTTCAAAATTTGATCAACATACTTTCACAATGGATACACATTATGGAGTTAAAATTATAGCTTATTATATTCAAAGCCAAATGATTGAAACATGCAAGAAAACAATGAGCAAAATGGTTTGGGGATGTTAGAAATTAACTCATTTCAATTGGTCAATTTAAAGATTGTAATAATCCATTGATTTAACAATCCAATGGTTGTAGTGGTTCTATGTGGGAAATTCAATCACATTAAATTTGGCTAAAAGTCAACTTTCACAACGGATACACATTCTAGAGTTCAAAATTATTAGTCTTGGAGCAAAGTAACTAAAACATGTAAGAAAACATCACATAATGTGGTAATATAAGGATGTTCAAAACCAACTCACTTCAATATATTTGTCAATTCAAAACTTGGCCCATTAATGATTAGATGTCATGGAAATCATATGTAAGTCCAAACAATCCATTAGTCCTAGTAATCTAGGAATCCAGGAATCCATTAATCCAATGGTTGTAATGATTTTATGTGATAAATTCAATTACATCAAATTTGGCCAAAAGACTTCCATAATGGATACACATCATTATGGCTTATTATACTTAGAGCAAAGTAATTGAAACATGTAAAAAAACATCACATAATGTGGTTTGGGGATGTTAGAAACCAACCAATAATTTTAATTTGCTTTTTCAAAGATTAGTGAACATTAGAATGTGAGAGTTTCAAGCATATTTGTTACCACACCATTTTGTACATAGAAATGATTACAAGTGTGAGAGGATGCTAAAAAAAACCAAGATTATTGTTGATGTGATTTGCATTGAAGTGCAGCCAATTGCTTAATTTCAACTATTGTAATATGCTTACAAGTGTAAGTGTGCAATACAAAATGAAGACAATATGTATATTTAGCATTAACCTTATAGGTGTTGAAAATCAATAAATGGGTGAAAGCATGGTAAATTATACACAAAAAATAATGCAAGCAACAAAATACTAGGGTCTTTAAATAAAATGACTAACAAGTAATGATTATATGAGGATAATAATATTTTTTTGGGTACATTATTTCTTAACTTTTATTTCCATGGGTTTCAAAAGTTAAGTTGTTATATTCATTTAAAAAATTTACTTGCAAGTATTTGAATTGGACTTAAAATTTGTGTGAGTTTGAAAAATAAAGTTCAAATACTTGAAAGTTGGTGTAATGTTTTTGCAAGTTTTTTTTTTTTTAACACCTTAATATTGATGTGGTGGATATTTTACTATAATTTTTTTGGTTAATGGAATTTTTTTTCATAACTAAAATCATCCATAACCTTTGAAAAGTGACACAATTTTTAGGAGTATTTTTGGAATAATTTTTCAAGTCCAAATGATATGACACAAATTGTTTTGAGAAAATAGAGGGAGGCTAGAGATGCCTATGATAAAAACTAAAAACTTCATTTGTTTTGAAATGCTAGAGGAAAATTAAAAATTTAAAAGATAATTTTTTTCATGCTTTCAAATAAAAAACAAAGAAATAAATATGTGCAAAATATCTTGCTTACACCCAAATATTGATCACATCTATAAAATTGTGCCACATAATCTAGATTTTCAACATGAGGGGAATGCTTTTGTGTTTTGAAATAATAAACAAAAACATGTGCATACAAATTAAATGAGCAAAACTGATTATAAATGTAAGGAAATGTAGAAAGAAAATGATAAGGTTGTTGTTGATGGGAAATGTGCATGACTTGGTCACCTCGTCTATTTTCAAAGTTTGCACCATGCTTGTAAAAGTGCACAAATACAATACAAGATCAAGACATTGTAAACTTAATCCAACATTCACCTTGTAAGTTTAGGCAAGGCGTACAAGTGTACTAGGAAGTTGCACACAAATTCATGCCACCATCTTGATCCGAGGACAAATCTTGCATGTAATTGTAATGTACCAATAACTGGGCACACTATAATTGTTTTCTAGTATGCCAAAAATTTGTGCCATCATTGGATTAAAAAGGGAGCAAGATTATAAAACAACTTACAAAAATGATTGAATGGAATCTATCAAAAGACTAGTTCAAAGCGAATTTGAAAAATTCGAAAAAAATTGTAAACAAAGATTATGCAAAGAAGAAGAAGAAGAAGGCACAATTGATAGTATTGTCACTTTGTAAGTTGCAAAACTTCAAATAGAAACTCTAAAATGCATAGTGCAATCAGCCTTTATCGAATTAGTTAAAACAACAATGAAAAACATTCACAATTTCAAATTGTACCAAAATGCGATATTTATTTTATCACAAATCTCAACATACAAATGACAATTTTGTTTTAAAATAAGACCAATAGCAATGACATTAAAAAAAAATAAAAATTACTGACCAAAATCAACTTTTGTAGACAAGAAGTGATTCATATAAAAGAACACATCACAAGAAAATGGTTTTTTCTTTTATGATGTGTAATCAAACCTTTTTTTTATGACCTTAGTAGAGAGCAAGTGAGAAAAAAACAACAACCAAACCATCTTAGATGAATTTAAAAGGGTGGTGCTCCTCTCTTTGAAAAGAGCTACCAAAAGAGTTTGGTAGGGGTAGTGTCAACCAAGAAAATGACAATACCCCATCTCAATGTTGTTGAAGACTCAATAAAACTACTTGAAACTGTTTCCTACTTTGAAATAAAACTACTAAAATTTATACCAGATGTAAAATTAATTTAAAAAAATTATAGAATTTTAAAAAGTATTTTGGATCTGTGGCTGCTGGGATTCGAGCCCAGGTCTCCACGGCCACAACGTGGAATTCTTACCACTAAACTACAGCCACAAGGGTGTCAAACACGCTTCCCATTGAATAATTCAACTAGAGTACAAACATCCCATGTGCTCTATACGCCCGGTTCAAAAGAAAGAGAGGGGATGGCGATGGCGGAGCCAACAGCAGCAGCTATGCCCACGGTGCACACAGCAACTACGATGGAGTCCTCTCTCCTTGTTGACGGCGGGGAAAGGAGCAATATCAATGAGCAGCCACGCTGGTTTACGCCCACTAGGTGACAGACTTCTCTCTCGTTTTTTTTTTTTTTTTTTTTTTCCTTTTCATTTTCCTTTTCTGGGTCTCCCCTCTTCTTTCTTTCGTTGGTTGTGCTATTCCTTGATTTCTTCATGTCATCAAGTGGTGCAAGTCTTTTTTTTCAGCTTAATGCTTTTGATCCAGTTTATCACTTTGTTGTTGTTGTTGTTGCTTCTCTGCTCGAGCTCCAGATTTCAGTCTTGGGGTTCAAGACTGTGCTTAGGAAGGATGTCCCTTTGTCAGTTTATGGAGCGTAATTACATAACCCTAGTTTTGTAATTCTAGAGGTTGGGTTTTTCAACAGGAGAGGGTGGATAGTCCCATTCTGTAAATTAGGGTTTTCCATTTTCTTCGATTCAATCAAAGTTGTGTAGTGTTTGTGGTATCGCTCCATGGGAATTCCCATGAAGCTTTTTGACCTATATTTCTGAAATTTGAGTTGATGGAGAAGCCATTATTTGCTGATGCCAGAGGAAACTGATCAATGTAAACTGCAGGCTGCTCACACTTTTCTGCCTTATCAACATGTTGAACTACCTGGATCGAGGAGTAATAGCAAGCAATGGTGTAAATGGAGCTCCAGGTGACCCTGGCTGTTTGGAACATGAAGCCTGCTTTAGCGGCAGTGGCATTCAGTATGTCACCTTACCAATTTTGGTGTCCGAGCACCTTTTTCACATGCAGGGATTAGGTTTAAAAAAACCCTAGTGTTTAACCTTACATGTTCTGGTTTTCTTGCAATGCTGCAGGGGTGATTTCAAGTTGTCATATTTTCAGGATGGGGTTCTCTCATCTGCTTTCATGGTTGGACTTGTGGTGGCATCACCAATCTTTGCAAATTTATCAAAAAAGTAAGGTTGTGCAGTTTTGCTTGTTTCAAATTTCCTGCATTGTGTTGCTGCATGAATGTGCACACAGGTGTGGTAAATTTGTAATTTCTTGCAGCATTCTCAGCACTTTTTTTCTGCAAGCTAGTGGTAGAGAAATATGGACTCTTGTTGTGTGAATGTATATCATTTGCCTTGTTCATTTTCTGGATTCTCAATGATGATTTGATCCGCTATGTCTGGGTGCAGATTTAATCCTTTCCGTCTTATTGGCATTGGGCTGTCCGTGTGGACATTTGCAACTGCAGGATGTGGCTTCTCTGTTGATTTTTGGTCCATCACAAGTTTTCGCATGTGAGCTAAAGCTTGACTTGAAATTTTGTACCATCTGCAAGCTTGCTCGTCTTGACCAGCAAGAACCATTGTGGTTTCAGTTTACTTGCATGTGTAGAATGATGCTGAAGTTTACTGAAGCTGAAATTATCTATGGACATGTTCAACCATCCATATCATCTTTCATAATTTACATATTTACATCAAGGCCTGCCGTCTCTAGGGTTACAATCTGTCTTCTTCTTTGTGAAAAGTTAGGTCAGTGGCTCACCAGGTACCATTCCAGAAGAAATTGATCAAGCAACTTGAGCTGCTTTGCTCCATGCTGAAATGAACCAAACAGGCTGACTATAGTTTAATATAACAAACCAACAAGCCAGGATTGCAGGTTGGTAGGAGTGGGAGAAGCATCCTTCATTAGTCTTGCAGCTCCATTCATCGATGATGTCGCCCCTCCTGCACAGGTTCACATTTCCTAATGGAGGCATGCTTTTCTATTTGTTACTTATGTAAAGTTGGATTCCTTGTTTAACATGACATTTGGTAAAGCCTGTGGTAGCCTGAGTGAGCGGTGCTATGATTTGCTTGCAGAGTTCAGCGTGGCTGGCTCTTTTCTACATGTGCATCCCTGTTGGAATAGCACTCGGCTATGTCTTCGGTGGTGTGGTGTGGACCTTTCTCCAAGACCTTCATTTCTGAAAAATTGAAATCTGTCCAGCTTAAGTCTTTTGCATCTGGATGGTCATATGCTATATGTAATTCTCAGCTTTAGGGTCACTCTATTTTTTTCCTGACACGACGTTAAATATGACAGAGCAGAAATCCTCTTGACTTGACAGGTCTGTAAGATTCTTCCTGGTGACCTAGTGTCTCATTTCATTGTTGTGTTTATATTGGACATAACTATTTGCTCAATTCAACTGGGCTTGATGGGATGTTTTGGGCATTTGAAGGTAGGTGGGTCCTTGGGCTGGCGTTCAGCTTTCTGGATTGAGAGTCTACTTATGCTTCCATTTGCAATATTTGGTTTTATGTCAAAACGAATCCATCTCAAAGGTGCAACGCAAGTGCCACATCTTCCATCATATTGCGCTCTCTTCTGTTTCAAGGCCTTCCAAATAACATTTGAATAGACACAATAGTCATGTTGCGTGATATATTTGAGTAGATTTTTACATGGTTTGTTTGTCTTCAATTACTGTGATCTTGAATGCTGTAATGGTGCATGTATGCAGGAAGCTTGGAGAAGACTGTAGTGGAACAATCTACTGATGGTGAAGTATCAGCAGCTCTAACTGATGGTAAATTCAGCTGCTAAATGGTCCCCCTCACATCTGCAGCAACAATATTGTTCATCCTTGTCTTTGATGCTAAATGTTCCTCTGCACTCTGGAGGGTTTGTGTTTGTTTCTAGTTCTTTTATGGCTTCTGCTGCCACTTGATGATGGAACAGTGACTTGTCTTTGGCTTTGGCAGAGGAGGGAGGTCCAGAAGTTCTTCCATCACTTGCTGCTGAAGGTGGCAAGATACAAGTCTCGTAAGTAAAGTCTCATAAAGACAGAGCATTACCTAGCAATTCTCTGAATACTGGATGGCAATGTGTAATTATTGATGGTAGGATTTGTGCACCAAGAATCTTGACTGGGACTTGTCTTAACAGGTGTTCCTCTCCTCCTGTTGTAATACTGGAGTATATTTCTTAGAAGTTGGCTTGCTTGTAAATTGGAAGTCAGAGGTTTCTTTGCTCTTTGGTTCCTGTGGCCTACAGGTCCAGAAGTTTTGGAGTTGCATCAGAAGTGAAGGGTCTGCTGGATGACTGTAAGAAGCTAGCAATGAACAGGTTGTACCTCATGAATGTTCTAGGTAATTTACCCCTACACATAAATGCCTGCTGTGCAAGTGTGCAGAGCATTCTAATGCCAGTAATATGATGACTGAAGGAAGTGTCATTTGTCCAATCTTGAACTGCAACTGAAGTCTGTTTTCTCCAATTTAAACCACAGGTTACATCACATTCAACTTTGTATTGGGTGCATATGCGTATTGGGGTCCCAAGGCAGGTCAAGCGATTTATAGTATGGTATGGCACCTCCAGTTTCCCATAGGTTTTTACAGAGAGCAGCAGTTTCTTTGCCCACATTCTTTGCTTCTGTTGTTGTTGATGGTTGATTTTGGAGCAAAATTGGAAAGTTTACAGAAGTGAATGTTGTGCAAATGAGCAGGAGAATGCAGACTTGGTGTTTGGTGTGGTGACAATACTATCTGGAATCTTGGGCACTGTAGTTGGAGGCATATTTCTTGATTACTTGGGATCCACAATCAGGAATGGTTTCAAGGTTTGTTGCCTGGTGCATATCATCTGTTGCCTGCATTGGAAAATTAAAGAAGTCATTCAACCACCTCTGCAGAATTCTGGAATACATCCATTCTTATCATCTGAACCAGGAGATGCAGTTAGAATTGCTGCTTGAGAACTCACTGTGGTTGGGTGCTGTGGGTCTAGCTGCTTGCTGTGTCTACAGCATTGGGAGCAACAATGTGTCTATTTGCATTCTTGTCAACTAGCTTGGCCGTCTTTATTCCTCTCTTTGCTATTGGCGAGTTTTTTATTTTTGCCACCCAGGTGTGCCCCTGACCCAGATTAAGTGTTCATGCTAGCTCCATGCTTACTGATGCCATGGTCAACTTTATTTTCAGACAGAATTGCTCTTTTTCAGAGGATATGGCCTTTCCTACAGTTCTGGTCTGGATATGCTGGGATTGTTGGTTCATAGATCTTTTGTAGTTTGTGTGCCTCTTTTATTGTACTCTAATGACATAAGGATTAAGCATGGAATCGAGAGTAAGAAATCCTTTTGTGGGGTTGGGGTGGACTTGCAGGGTCCTGTGAATTTTGTGACATTACGGTGTGTGACTCCAGTGTTGCGACCATTATCTATGGCCATGTCAACAGTTGTTATACATGTTTTTGGAGATGTTCCATCAGCTCCCATTGTGGGTGCTTTCCAGGTATCTTGCATGGTGGCCCTCTTCTTCCTCACAGTGCCAGCCTTGTTACATTGATCAGATAGAGAACATTCTGAATTTCTTATGTACTGAAACAAACAGCTGTACATGATTGGGTCTTGTATGCATAGGAGCTCTTGTCAGGTTGTTTCAGAAATTGAAATATAGGAATCCTAAATGGTCCCACAGAGCTGAGCTTGTGGGCTCCAAAGCTTAACAATTACAAATGAGCTTTACATTATGAGTTGTCATCATAAGGCCAATAGCCACAAGTGGCCACCTTGCTAAGTGGTTGTGTGTATCACCATTGGCCATGCTAGAACAACCGACAAATGGCCAACCTGGTTATAGTGGTGGCCATTGGGTAAACAGTTCACCAAAAGTGAAATGTGTGTCCCGAGGGGTTAATCCTTTGGGGAAGAATCTGTCTAGCTATGGAAAGGAGGCAATAGTCTGAAGGGTGAAGAGACTTTGTTGGCAAACTTTAAATTGTTTTTCTACAAGTTGCCAATAATAATAACATTGGGTGGTGTGTTTCACAGGACTGGCTACAAAATTGGCGATTGACCACTCTAGGCCTGACATGCATATTCTTCCTTGCAACTGCAATTTGGGCATCAGGTAATCAATTTCACAAACTCCAGTATGAATGTTATTTGCAGAATCAGAAACCTGTGGGGTTTTCCATTATGTTTTCAACATGGCACTGAGGATAGCAGTGTGAAGCTGTGATACACTGATTTGTGTTTTTGGTAACTGCTTCCCTCTTCGATGAACTGGATGTTGTCAAACTGAATCTAATTGATGCATGTGTAGGGATAGCAATTGCACCTAGAAATGGAGACAGGGGCATAGAGGTGACCCCAGATCTCCATCAACCTGGCAGCAAATCTCAAGAAGCTCCTCTCCTGACCAATGAGTAGTGCAGTCTTGTACTTGCCTGATAGTGCAGCATCCTTTTGTAGCTTGGAGGACAAAAGTAATTTTAGGTGCTACTCTGCCTCTAGATCACCAAATGCTTGTATGTAGACATTACTAAGTGTTTTTAGTTTTTTTTTTAGACCTTCTGGGAGCAAAACCAGTCAGGTCTGGTCATAAGGCAATGGGTTTCTATCTGTCGCTAGGTCATTTGTAGTGAACCCTTCTCTACACCAGACACACCAGTGGTGGCTGAGATTGTCTGCCCACTGATTGATGGAACTGGAAAGTTTGCAGTGTAGTTGCAGTAGGTGTTTGTCAGATTTTAAGTTTCATTCATGTAAAAGAGATTACTTTGCTGACAATAGGATCCTCAATCAGGGGTGCTTCTTTGAATACTACTGCATTTGACTAGGGGGAACATGAATTGGGCCACTGGAAGAAATGATTTGCAATTTAGTGAATACTGAAGTTTTGTGACTGTTACCCAAGTGTAGCTGACAATATTCTCTTTATTTTAATGCCTCCTCTGTCAAGCTTTCAACTGGAACAAGTAGTGGGCTGGTTCAATCCCACCAACAAGTGCCTGTGTTTGAACCAAACACCTTCTACATGCACTGCTGCAAGGTTCATGGTTGCTTCAGCCAGTCAGATGTTTGTGCTGGAGATTCATCCCGCCCTCACGAAGAATTCAATACTGCAAGTCTATGACTCTTCACACAAGGTAACGCTTCAACTCTTGGATCACTTGTACTGGATGCAAAACTATGATGCTATCTATACTGTCAACCAATGTAAACCTCCATGTTTCTTTGGCTGTAGAATCATTTACATAGTGTATACTGGCTGGAGAAGGCCAATCTATCTAGTTGCTTCAAGGATCCACTTGCAACTAGAATCCTCAACAACCAGACTATACTAGAATGGCTGCATTTGGAGTTTATTTGTGTTGGGTAAAGCCCAAGAGTGGGGGTGTTCCCAAAATAAGAGGACTAGGATGAGACAGTAGTTGAGTCTGGTCTTGCATTTTGGGAATGTCTCCAACTTCAGGGTTTAGCCATCATAAAGCACGAGTTGAACATTGTTCATGATGCATGAGAGGGGAAGGGTTCTTTTACCTCCTTAAGATGGAGGGATCTTACGAAACATGAAGGTTAAAAAGTTCTGAGCAACTCTTATTGAAACAAAGAATTAAAGAATCTACACCTACAGAGGTAGAATTGGGGTCAATTGTAATAACACATGCAAGTTATGATTAATTCTTTTGAATAATTGTGATGATATAATACATCCAATGAGGAAAATTACTTTATTCAATTAAGACACATATGGATTTGTACACTGCATTTTAAATATAATATTAAGTCAATGTTGGAAAATTGACACCAAATTAATCTTCATTAAAATTTCAAACAACCATATGTATGAAATTGATTTCTCAATAAAAAAAACTTAAGACCTTGACATCATTTGCTCTTGAGGTGGTACTTTGCTCCATGGTCGGATTATCGCACCATCTCTTTTGTCAAGCTCTAACATTTGTTGTGTTTGCATGCATGAACATACAACACAGTATGAAATGTCAGCAATGCGATCAATGACACATGCTATTTCTTCAAATATTGGCATTTCTGTCATACATGCAGTGAACCGACATATGCAATCCAAACATTGCATGCAATACACTGCGAATATGATACAATTGTCACATTGCGTGTTTTGAACTTGTAGTGCATCTTGGATCATGTATCTTGTTGTAGCAACTGCCATGGAAAAACAACAACAAACTTCCAAAGCTGCACAAAATCGTGGGCAATTTGATTCTCCACAATTCCCACTACATGGCAAGTTTCCACCACAACATACATAATGAGACCAATCGTTGTGCAAAATTCTTTCACGTTGAAAGTATGCAGCACATGGTGGGCAAAGCAAGGTGAAACAACAATAAAGAGGATCCACCACCATTGTTCTACTTAGTGATGTTTGCCATGTGTTGGGAAACTTTTTTCGTGCCTCATTGATATCTATATTTCTTGAAGATGCCATACTCTTCTTTGGTGTGTTGCCTTTGTATGTTCTTTAACTCTATTGTTCCAATTTGTGTATTAGTAATGAGATTGTGTGACATGATTTTGTAATTAGCTGGAACATAATGTTGTTCTTGCATAGAATCACAAATTCAAATTGACAATAAGTAGTCATATCAACAACCGATAATTTTTTTACTTGTGTAACATATCAACACCTTATTCTAGTTTCATCACTTTTACAATTAAAACAAACCAATGTCTACTATCATTAATGGACTTTTGGGCAATGAAGACAAAATATGGATTGATGAACACTTGAATCAACAAAATTGAATACCATGGTCCTAGTTCATATTCAAATTTTCCCAATCATATCTCAATTTTGATGGATATTAAAAGCCAATTTGATTGATGAATATGGTTTGAAGCAATATGTGAGGTTACCAACCCTAAATAGGATCAATGTAGATGATATGTTGAAAGCTAAAACCAAACATCAATGACATAAACTAAATAATTCAAAATGTAATTTGGAAGAAAAACAAATGAATAAGTTTTAATTGAAAACACCTCCTATGTTAACAAATAGATGACAAAAAAATGAGAACTTTTTTGAATTTAACATAAAATGTGGCACACAACTAAAATGAACAATAAAAAATACAATTTCATGTACTTGTCCATTTGTGCTAATTACTTAGTTTTAAAATGTATTTGAAATCAATTTGAAATTAATTCAATTAATCTAAATTCAATTCAATTTGCAATGCAATGTTGTTCATTCCTCAATTTCATATACCTAAATGAATTAGTGTCTCTCATTTTAAGAAAATTTAGAGTGTTTTCTTACTTCACAACAATATTTGTCCTTTTCTTGTTTTTTCCATATTTTGAATTTTGGTGCAAATAAGGAGGATTTATTACATGCTACAAATTACATCATATCATTATTATCTTTTGGTTGAAATTTATTTATATCAAGGTAATATCGACATGTCATGTCATTGACATATGAACATATGTTGTTTAATTATGCTTCATGTGAATATGCTAACATTGTTCAAAAGATTATTAACAAATCAACAAATGCCAATGCAAAAGGTGAGAATTGAAAATGCCTTTTGCATTTATCATGTGAAAATAACCATGAAGTAGTCATTTTGATAATACACATGGTATTCAAAATCTTTTTTACTTTTTTTTCTTTTTTTTCAAAAATCATAATTTATAAAAATTAGTGTGATTTTTTGCAAATATGTAAATATCATGTGGGAGTTACATACACAAAGGGCAAGAGGGAAAGAATGTGAAAACATGTTATGAGTTTGGTAATGATTCAATGAAAATGTGTTCTTAACGCAAAACAAGAATGAAAGTTGACCATAGAATTAAAAATCAGAATTGTGCATTATATATACTAGTGGGTGCCCGTGACCTTCGGCCACCTTGGTTCATGTTTTAGAAACTTTTAACTTTCTATGTATTTTTTATTTTTATTATTGTTTTATATATATTTTTATTTGGATGCAAGTTTGAAGTTTGGAGAAAGAAGACACACCTCATTTTTTTTTCAAGTAGGGTTTTTCTTATTTTTTAC
>Ga0209208_10008816_pt1 | contig 13368 bp, 10 predicted proteins | sample S1TSphfallax_3_FD_187694 | JGI IMG/M metagenome (GOLD analysis project Ga0209208, IMG submission 187694) | Host-associated microbial communities from peat moss isolated from Minnesota, USA - S1T2_Fd - Sphagnum fallax MG (SPAdes) (version 2) | ecosystem: Host-associated > Plants > Peat moss >...
ACATGGCCTTCATCTAATTTCAACATATAAATATGAAGTGGGTAATTGTCTTTTCAATTCTATATCTTATTTATTGGAAATCAATTATCATCCTTTCAAGTGAGGCAAATTAGTGTGGCATATTTAACTCAATCTTTATTATTGAGTATGAAGAAAGTTCAACAATGTTGCAATTGATAATTAAATCCAAGTTTTTTGTTTGATTTGCATCAAGGTATAATTGGAAATGAACATGAATCTGTGACAACAACGGCACAAAATGTTTCAATGGGAGGTTTGTTGGGAGATTTCACCATAATTTTTTGGATAGCAAAATATTTACAAAGGTCAATTTACATTTATAACAAAATGCCAAAATATATAATTTTCAACGTGGAATGGATTTTCAATTTGTCCCTTTACATATAACTTATGAATTTCAACATTTTGAACCAATTGAATATGCTAATAGTGTGGCAAGGTTTATACTTACTTCTTAAACAAATGATCCCAAAGTTATAATAAACTTGAATGAATTTTCATTTTTTTCAAAACCAATGGTGTGGCAAGTGCCAACCTCAAATTCAAATTTCAAATTTAAATTTGTGTTTTTATTGGAATGAAAGTTTTGTATTTACATTGATGAACACGTTGAAATATAATTGGAATTCACCATTGGATTGTGTTGTTTCATTATTTAACACTTCTTGCAATCCAAATGTTACCAATAAAAAAAAATTAAATCATGTTCAATGCATGCATTTAAAAAAATGAAAAAATTTGAAAATGTTCTTATTGGTGAGATTTTGTTTCCATCCATTACAATACTTGTTACAAAAGTTGAACAAATTTCTAACACTCAAATGAGATTTTCTTTTTTGTTTGACATTTACAAGTAATGTAAGATGTTCCCGTAAATCCATGTTTTTGTTATGAAAGGTTATGCTTCTTAAAATAAGTTAGACATATTTCAAATAAATTGTTGCAACAACTTTCTATATATTTTTAAATTTAAGTAGAACCTAGTTTGACATATACACATGTACGTGGTTTACATAACATCCATGAAGATAAACCACCTTTATACCAAGTGCCAAAGATTTTTATTTCTAAAAATAAATTATTACATGAGTCCAAAAATTAACACAATAAGAAAAAACATCTTGTTTCACCATGCTTTGTTTTTGCTCAAATTTTTAAAATCAATGGCTTTGGAAAATATAAAATGCATGGCAATGTTATTAATGTCCCCATAAATGTGAATTGAATTCAATTTATATTACCACTTCTACCATATGATGAAGAAACAATGGGGTTGTTCCTCAAGTGATGTATGGAATATAAATCATCTTATATGTTAGGAAATGTTTGTCCAAACACAATGATGTAAACTTCATGATTTGATCAAAATGCCATTTTACAAAGATTTAAATGTTACCACTCACTATCAATGAATTTATTAAAAAATTGCATATAATTTCATATTTCAAAATAATAATTGTGATAATTCATGATCAAATAATTATGATTTTGGAAGTGGAGAAAAACTTTTTGTACACCCATAGAGTCAATTAAGATTAGTTTTTGGATGCTCCAAAAATGTGGATCATGAAAATCTTATATATCCAAAACTTTCATCCTTTAGGTTTATTTAAAGATAAACACTCAAAGGAACAAAAAAATTCAACATTGTTTTATAGCCAATCTTAACAAATTTTTGAAAGATTTTCATATCAACAAATAATTCAATGGGAATTACTTCATAATTTAGGGGATTTCAAATCTTTTATTTAAAAAATTTCATTCAAATTCATAAGTTCTAGTTGGGTGTGGACATGAAAAGGAAAATTATGGGTAAAACCCTAAAAGCTTTTCAAATTCAAGTTAAAGGAAATCTACTTTTGAATAATATTGGATAGTATTTTCAAGTCATACATATGTTATTATGATTTGGAATGCTTGAATAATTCACCTAATTCTGTTGAGAAGTTATAAAATATATATATATTTGCAATGATTTGGCAACTTGGGCTTTTAACATCCTTTGTCACTTTTAACTTTGCTGAAACATTGTGGGATCCTTTCATTAAGGCTTTACACACATTACATGCTAGAAAATTAAATATTTCAAATAAATTAAAAGGCCTCCAATTCATTCACATAGTAGGATTGATATGATTTGATCATGTTATACGTGCAAGATATTATGAGCATGGAACATATTCATTATGAAATTTTATATTAAAAGATCATTTCTTTTTCGATCCATTTTTTTTTCTTTGTCACAAGATTCCGAAATCATGATAATGAACATAACCATGGACTTTTATGGATTAAAAATGCACCTATGTATGGAAAGCAAACAAATGAAAAATTTGAACAATTTGTAGATATGTATAATTCTTGTGATGTATTATTATTATCAAATCAATTACAAAAGGCCCAACAACATCAACACACATGTACATGTAGGAAGAAAAATCATGTTTATAGATTTCATTACCTATTGCCTCCAATGTGTGAAAGAAAAATCTTAGAACATCTTGAAATAAATAAGAACAATCAATTTTCAAAAAGAACTTACATACATAAACAAAAAAAAATTCAATCTTTGAAAGATTTAAAAGAAAATGAAGATATGTTATTTAAATTTTTCTGGATTCTTTAAACCTTGATGAAAATACCTATATATTAAAATTGAGAAGCAAACTATCAAAGCCACACATTTTCTTAAAATGAACTCTTAGAAACATAAAAATCATTTTTTTTCATGTATGTGCTACTTGTTTGTGATTTGCAAATATAGATATTCAATTCATTTTCTACCCATATGCAACTACAACATATTGCACATCAAACATGACCAAAATAGATAAATCAATAACATCAAAACTATAGTAAACCCCCTATAATCATGCCCTTGGTGACCACTTTTTTTGTGACATTAATAAACTGTGATTCAAATGTGTATAATCACAATCTGTACAAACATGTACAAGATTGTGATTATAGGCAAAAACGCCTTGCAAAATAGCCCTTTTATGCCAGAATACAGGTGTCAATTGTTTAAATTTCCTAGGCAGGTTATTCTAAGCTCTATTATGCATTATTAAACTTGAAGAAGGTTGTGATTTTTGGATGTTTTAATGTGACAATCTACATTGAATTTGAGTTCCTTGTGTATTTTGCTAACTAGACTTTTTAATTAAGATTTTTTGCTTTCTTGGCAAGCTCACATATATTTTGCTTGCTTGCAATAGAAAGTTGTTTCTTTTTTTTCTTTTGAACTAGATTCATTGTTGTTAGTTTACACAACTTGAATACAAAGCAACACTAACATTGCCAAAAGGAACCACAATTTACAAAACCTTAATATTTGTTTTAGATTTCCCCCCATTATAATCACATTTACTTATAAAGCTTTGTAAATGTTTTAGACTATTAATGAGTGTGATATGACTTAAAAGAAAGGTGTTTCTTACCAAAACATATGGTTACCAAAAAATGTGTGACACAAACAAGAATATGACTAAAATGAATGTGATTATAAAAGAGGTTTATTGTACATTCTATCATACAATAAATGCATTGAAAATACAATAAATGAAAATACAAAAATTGCATAACATTTTCTTTAAATGGGAAGAAAAGTGACTAAGTTCAATGTTTTGAACTTTATAACATTTGAGAATTCAACTATAGGCAAAAGATATGGCATAAAATATGTTGCTTTTGAGGACAACTTGAAGTAATAAAAGTGGATATTTAGGGGGGAGTGCTAGGTTTTTTTGTCTTTTCCCTTTTATAAAGGGATTTTTAAGGCATTGAGTAGGGAGGTGACGAGGGGTTGTTGGGAGATTTTTATTTTTTATTCTTGTTAAAAGGTGTTATTTCTTTGGGGAGCGAGGGTTTGTTTGAGAAAATGGAGTTTTTTTCCCATTCTTCAAATGGAATCTTTTTTGAAAAGGCATGTGATCACCAAAAAGGTTTGAAAATAATTTGAAATGGTTTGCATATAATATTTTTAAAATATTGATTGGTATTGCAAGATGAAAAAAAGGAAGGAAAACAAAATCCTAATTATTTTAAACCCATTTACAAATGAAAGAAATGCATGAATTGTTATTAAATATGCCATTTAAAAAATATATACTATTGAACCTATCCTCAAATTTATAATTAGATATATTACTTCTTCATGAAAATAATTGGAAATGAAAATAACCTCTACATTTTTTTATTAAATATATACAAATTCTCAAGCTTGGCCCCCCACCTTTAAAGATAGCTAAGCCCTTCCCACCCTAGTTACTAAACAATCCCATATGAACGGTAAAGAAAGACCTTCCCATCCTAGCCCACCCAATGACCTCAATCAACCCAACCCAACTTTGGAGAACATCTTTTTGAATGGAAAGTAAACACCTTCACATGCCATGCCACCTCACTCAACACACCACAACTTTGGAAAACACAAAACCTAGACCTATAACCTTATTCATTCAACCTACTTTTGATTTTTCACTCCCTATACCCACTCAAATGGAGTTGTCCCAATGCCTCTATCCCAAGGTTGGGATAATTTGGATCCATATGCATGCATGACATGGATAAATTGATTAATGCATCCCGTAATTAATTTCAATTTAACTCTTTCAATTGAACTACTATCTTTCCCGAGACAAAAAGAAACCACCTAACCCACAAGAGAGAAGTAGTAGGCAACCAATGTTTTTCTAGCACGGGCGCAATTCCTTTCTACCCAACCTCCAAAAGAAGTAAAATTAATGTTAAAAATGGGGGTGTCACCCAATATTCCTTTAAAAGGGCAAAAGAAATCCAAAAAATGGTTGAAAGAGTATTGGTTGTTCATTGGGTTCTTTTGGGAACAAAATTTGAGTTTATTTTCATTTCAAATTCTTTGTATAAATAATTTGAAAATATCTGAAAATAGATATAGAAATTAAAAATTGAAAACAAATGTGACTTGGATAACATTCCTTCCTCAATTAAACAAATATCATCTTCATATAATTATATAAACCTTTAATACAATTTTTTTATAGCAACATTATGAAGACGTCAACCATGACCATAACCTTCAAATGTCTCACATCTTACGTCTTATAGAAACAAGAATACATCATACATCAACTAATGTGCACAAATTTATAAATTCATCAAAAAATTTATATATTTCAATCCATGACAATCATGTGTTAATGATGATGTGTGACATACACATGCACTTAGATTCTTTCAATACAACAACTTGTGATAGTTCAAAATACATAATAGGAAATTTTAATGTTAATATATGAAAAACAATACATATTATATATGTGTATAGAGCTCATTCATTCATGTCTAGTTTCTATTCAATTCAATTCGAAATATAGTTCAACATTCTTTTAAACATTGTCCAATCATTCATATATAAAATCTCCCAAAATCATATTGTTGATATTTTAGAAGACAATAATCACGCCCCACAAAAAAGAGCTATTAAATTTCATGGATAAATCAAAATTGAAATCAAAATTTAATGGAAGGACCACCAAAAAAATTAAATCAACTAGATCACATATGGGCAAATGTCCTTGGAAATGAATGCAAATCTAATGTAAGTGAAGTGTATCGATTAGATTTTCAAACCAATTTATATTATATTCAAAGTACTAAACACACATCTAGTGTATAACAAAAAACCATTAACATTTTCATTTTTTAAAAATGTAATCTATGTAACTACATTTGTATGTCATGTAACATTTTCCATCTAGTGACCCCCAAATGGATTATGGTTTCAACATTTATTGTCGTTGATATTTCATCATTTATTGCACAAGGTCCCTATTGGTCACCATATGCAAAGGACACCTCATGGCCTACATTATTATTTCTTTATTAATTTTCAAAGACCATGTGCAAACTTTTCCATTTGGCAATCACAAGATGGAAAAAATATATATATTTCTTTTTCTAGGTAGACACATCAACCATAACAAGGAAATGACACCCTTCATTGAAATCCCTAAATCCAAAATCCAATAATAATAAAATAAAATAAATCATTTGATAGAATTGCAAAATCTTTGAACTTGTAACTGAAGTATCATGGAAACAAAATGGAGTGTAAGAATTAAAAGCAAACCGTTCTCAACTCTTTTCATTCATATTTGTCCATCCATTGCTACCATTTATTCAAAGTATTTAAGTTTCTAGTGTTATGTGTACATTCATTTATGGGGTTGGGTAAAGGGGGCGGGTTTGTACAACATTAAATATTTTGGACTTAAGTTTGAATTTGTAAATATGATTTGTAAATATAAATGAACTTTCAACCCATTTAATTTGACTTCATAATAATGAAAACATTTCCGTTACATATTATTGCAAAATTTTATGTAAGACATTATTTTAGGTATAGTGCAAACCATGAACTTGTGAAAGAATCACATTGATAAACAAATATAGTCTTTGCAAATCATTTGGGGGAATCGAATAAGCCTATAATGTGACATTGATGCATTTTGTGATGTGGATTTTTATTGGACTAACATTTTATCATGTGATATATATTTTACCCTATGGTCAATTTCAACATTAAATAATCCCTTAAATATTGAAATGTTATGTTGTTGAAATACATAATCTTAAACCAAGGTTTTTAATTAACATACCATGCTTCAATTTGTGACAAATAATGTCACAACACATAATTATATATATGTTTGTTTCAAATATCTTGCATCTCAAAACATTTGTTTTGGGCTTATTTTTCAAGTAAAATATTTTTTGTTGATTTTTTTTCAAATATCCATGCATTAATTTAAATAGTTTTAGTGATGGTGTATCATTTTTTGGATGATAATTGATTCCATGTTGAAACCTTTTCATATCATCACCTTTCAATGATCACATGTGGAAATTGAATGTTTTTATCCTCCCAACACATATTTGAATTCAATTTAAATCACATCACATTGAATAAAACATAATATTGTCTTGCAAGATGAATATTAGAAACACAAAAACACAAATTATCTATTGCAAAATGATCAAAACAATATAAAACTCAAATTGTTTTTGCAAGATGATGAGATAATACAAAAACACAAATTGTGTAGTGCAACATGAATATCAAAGAACACAAAAATTTGCACAAAAAATCTCATGACATGATTAGAAGCATGTGCAAAAATGTCATGACAACACAAAATCATCACAAGTCAACATTGTAAACAAAGAATCAATATAATGACATCAATAGGAAACAACAAAAATGTCATTGACATATTAAACAAAAACCATAACATCATGATGAGTAAGCACAAATTGTCATATATTATTTTATGGGTATTGACTGATTTCAAGAGCTTAGAATTGTAGGTTGAACAGTTGCCATACAAATGTTATAAATTGTAGATAAGCAAATTAGTAAATTGAAGTTTGAAATCTACATTAGTGGAAGTGGACATGCATTCATGATTGTTATCTTCTAGTACAATTCGAATTACATTCTAGATATTTCTAGTTCAAATAAAGAGGTTGTAATTGGAGGGTTTCTAAAAATTCAACTTGATTCAAGACGTTTGAGAATATCCAAAGATTTCCATCTCGTGGTGGTACATTTTTCAACTTCTACAAGTTGGTTCGTGGAATCTTTAACAAACTCCAAAAATTTACATTTTTTCGTATATAATTTTCAATTCAAAAGATGTAGGCCATACACTTCGAATTCAATTTTATGTTGATGTTTTCAACCATTGTTATATAAAGAAGATAACATTATATAAAGAAGATTTGCTCTCACTCTTTTTCTCACATCAGAGTATATATATGTATGTATCTCTAATTGGATTTGGTCTTACCACCTCACCTTCATGATTTCATGAGCAATTTCATGAGCTTACAAAACCTGGAGATTATCATTATGATAGACAAGGAAGTCATTGCTAGAGCTACTATTTACTCAGTCACTCTCCTGCAGATTAGTACCAGATCACTGCAAGTTTGTTGCTCAAATTTAAGTGCAAGAGCTTTCTATGTTGCTTGTCTTGTGTATTTGAAGACAGACACATTTCAACAATCAAAACATTCTGAAACCCAAAACCCAGAACCTGACTCTTCTTTTGTGATTTGTTTTTCTCATGGTGTTATAAGAACAAAATTGAGCATACATATGATTTCTCTCCCATGGTTAAGTGTGTGTGCCCCTTTCGAAGTTATATTCGCGTTTTTGTAGAAAGAAGGTCCTTCTCTGTTATGGGTGTTATCTCTCATTGAATGGCTAAAAACTACGCATGAACAATGTGATAGTGTTGTTCAGGAGCTAGAGAAAACAACACATGGAGCTAGAGAAAAGAGAAAATTCATGAAAGACATGATATAGATTAAATTCTCACATCCAGATAGTGATTAGCTGATGCGAGTTGACATAGCCCACCATTCCTAATCAACATCAAGAAATGATCATTAAGTTTCATCGCTTTTGCAGCACAACCAGGGCCTTTGCACTTTTACACAAATGTGCTCCGGAGTTCTCCATGCATGCATTGTAATCAATTTCTAGCCAGATATGTATATCGTTATGTACTTCACCCAGCCCACTGACTTTTTTGTTTTGATCTTCAGAACCCAAGAAAAGAGGATGGAAAAAAAAATGACAATTGATGATCCATTGGGTTTTTATTTGCAGCACATGAAAGTTTGGCTAGTAACAAATCTCCCATGGACAACAAGATATCTTGATGAAAGGGTGGGTCAGGATCATATGGCCAGTTAGCAAGACACGTGTGAATTATTCTAACTGAAATCCTTGAATTCTGGTGTTCAAAATGTAAGGTTTGAAACTATGGAGAGGAGCACGTAATTTTATGAAGCAGCTGTTGGAAGGAAATAAACATGACAAGATGACAACTGAAATAGAGAAGCAACACTAACTGAGCAAAAAATCAATATGAAACAAAAAAATTATTATGTGAATCCTAATTCCTGTGAAAAGCCACTACAGCTTTATTACAAAGGGGAGAATGACAATGATCTGCAACAGATTGAGCGAGAGAGAGAGAGGGGGGTGGGGAGAGGGGGAGTAGAGCTCTTAGCACCCCCCAAGTATAAAAACACCCATAAGAAAAGAACTTGAGTCTCGGCTTGTTGCACCCACCAGGGTTGCTGTCTGTCTGTTGGTGCAACCATCATCATTGGTGATGGATGGACTTGTTGCTGAATATTTGACCAACCTTCTAACCCCTTCCCATCACCCAATTCAGTGTTGACAAATTTCCTTCTGCTTGTGGAAACCAGAGAAAAGAATATGAACCCCAGCAGCTTGTTGCACCCACCAGCTGGCCTATCTGTCTGTCAGTGCAACTATTGTCATTCATGATGGAGTTGTTGCTGAATATTTAACCAACCTTCTAACCCCCAGCCAGTTCAGTGTTGAAACTTTTCCTTGAGCTCACAGAAACCAGAGAAAAGAATTTGAATTCCATCAGCTTGTTGCACCATCCACTGGCTTGCTGTCTCCTGTTGTTGCACCTGTTGTTGTTGGTGATGGAGTTGCAGCTGAATAAACCAACCTTCGACCTCTTCCCATCAGCCAATTCAGTCTTGATAATTTCCTTGAGCTTGTGGAAACTGGAGGAAGATGACACACTGCTGTACTTGTCACACTTGATGGATCAACTTCCAAAACAGCATCAGCAGCAGCAGCAGCATGATGATGATAATCTTCCCTCCTCGAACCTACCTCTAACCCTAATCCTAATCCTGTTGTTTGATCGGAGAGAGACCTTCGAAACCACCTCACATTAGTTGCAGCAGTTTCATCTCGACCTGGAAGAAGTCGCAGAGAAGATGAGCGCCGTGCCGCACCCACATCATTCAGCTCCTTCCTCTCATCATCATTGGCTACGACTGATGATGTTGATGATGCTGAGATGGTTGCTGTTGGTTGATTGTTGTTCTTGTGGGTAGTGATGATGATTGGCCTGCTATTGTTGCCTCCTTGTTGCAGAGGAGCAAAACTTGGTCTTGATCCCTTTCTCCGAAGCAGAGTGATGTCGGATTCATTGTGAAGCTCATCACCCTCAGCAGTGAAGAAGCACTCTTGATCATCCTCATGATCCTCCAGATTTGCAGTGTTGGTAATGCTGCTGCATTGTTGCTGGTGCTTATCCTGAGCTGCTGCAACTTGGAAGTGGCTGCTGCTGCTGCTGCTGCTGCCATGCAGCAAGGCTGCTGTTGCCACTGCTCTGGCGGCCTGGCAGCTGTTGTGCAGAGATTCTTGAAAGGCAGGAGGAGGACTAGGAGAGATAGGAAAGAACTTCCTGTAAGGGCTAGGGGTCATCATCTCACGGGCATGTGAAAGGCTGTTGGGAGTGTCAAGTCCTCTGCTAGCCCAGAAGAAATTCTCATTTGCAGGTGTATTGCCTGCTGCTGAGCTGCCGCCTGCAAGCTCTGGTATACTGTCTGAGAGAACAGTCCTGTGAGTGGGCTTGGAAGCAGCTGCTGTTGTCGTTGCTGCTGCAGCTCCCCAGTAACGTTGGGGTCGACCTGGATATGGAGTTGGCGCAATAGTTAGCTCAAAGCTCAAGGAATCCACAACATACTGGTATGATCCCATGGAGTAAGATCTATCTGGTCTTGATGAGGATCCGGCAGCACTCGATGTTGTTGCCATGGTGGCCGACTCGAATCCTCCATTGCTAGTCATGCCATGATGATAGCTGCTGCCCAATGCTCCCGAATCAAACTTCACCTTGCCAAGCACCACTCTCATAACTCTCTCTGATCCATCAGCTTCAGTCACACAAACAGTCGGCCCTGCCATTGTCATAGGACTCGCACCATCATCATCAAGAGCTTTAAGCAGCTCAAGCTCTTCTTCATCAGCTGCTGCTGGTACCAAAGAACCACCTCCTTGCTGATCCAAGCTGTGGGTATTTGCTGCAACTATCTCAATCTCTACGAGCTGGTTACCTGAATCTGGATCCTCACAAGTTCGGAAACTTGAGCCCCTTGAAGAAGCAGCTCTCTGATAAGCCCTCTCGAGATCTTCAGCAAAAGCTTGTGCACAGGAAGCGCCTGCAGCAGCAGCAGTGGTATTGTCAGTGTGTCCTAGCTGAGATTGAGGTCCTCGAGCTCGAGTTCTGCTGCTGCTGGTGGACCTGAGACTCTCTCCAGGGAGGAGGGATTGGCGGCAGAGGGGACATGTGGAGTTGGAGAGTAGCCATGTGTCTATGCAATCCAAATGAAAACAGTGTTTGCATTTGGGGAGGAGTCGGAGACGATCTTCTTCGCCGAATTCGCTCAAGCAAACCGCACAATCTGCTCCATCTTTGAGGCCGCGTATAGTGCCATACAGGAACACGGGGAGCGTGTCGATGAAGGCTTGGTCGACGCCCGCGTCATGCAGTTGGAAGAGGTGTTGTAGCTGGCCGTGGAGGGAGTTGGGGACGGCCGCTGCTGCTCCGGGCTGCATTCTAGGCGGATGAGCAAGCGGCGCACGGCGCCGTCCCAGGCAGCGTGCGAGAAGATGTAGCAAGCCGGAGCAAACCAGTACCACGCTGAGCACCACCACGATGACCAGCACGCTGGGGTTTATGTGTAGCTTGCTGCCAGAGCTCGGCGGGGCCAGCGGCGGAAGAAAAGTTCCGCTACTCGACATTCTCGCAACCTCTAAGTTTTTGTGCAACAAGCTTGTTGTTCCTTTCTTCTGTTGCAGAAGCCGCCGCCGCCGCCGCTGCGACTTCCACCGCGAGCTACTGCTTCGCTCTCGCTTCTCGGCAATGGTTGTGCAAGCTCTCTTCGGGACTGTCGTGGAGGAGGACCACCGCGGTTACAAGGACGTGCAGATCTTGTGCAGCATCGCGAGTGTGCGCCATTGACGAACTCTTCTGTGGATCAGCTCTTCCTCGTCCTCGTCCTCGCTCTCGACTTTCTCGCAGTCGCGGCGTCGACATTTTCTACATCTCGAGTCTTCTTCATCTTCTTCCGAGTGTCGAATTCGCTTCTTCTTAGATCCAAAAACCACAGAAAGCTCGCAGAAAACACCCTCGCAATTTCTTTTCACCTGTGCATTGCACCAAAAACCTCGGAACCTGAGAGACAGAGAGAGAATTCAAGCAAGAACTCCGAGTTAAGATTCAATGATTTTCTTCTTCAGCGACAAAAAATCATACCGTTTTCTCCAGCTTTCTCTCCTCTGAATCTTCTCCGACGCCTTCCGAGTTCTTCGTCTCGACCGGGACCTCCTTCTCCCAAAAGAAAAAAAAGACCTCCAAACTCCACAGTCGTCAAGTCTCCACGCTGCTCTCTCCAACAAACAAATTCAAAGAACATACAAACTCGTAAAACCTGCAAAAAAGAGTCAGACAGACACAGCCTCGTGGAAAAATCTCCTCTCAAAACAACAAAAACAGCCAGCAAGCAACCAGCACAGAGACACAGAGAGAGAGAGAGAGAGAACACACACACAAAACTTCGTCTCTTTCAACAAACTCTTCAAAAAAAAAAAACAAAACAAAACATTTAAATAGAGAAAAACGCTAAAAACTTGGAAATTTTCCGAAAGAAGAAAAAGGAAGAAGCTCCTCCGAAAACATATTTATGCTGGCCGCAACTTCTTCATCTCGCAGGGTCCTTAGTGGACATTCAAACAACAGACGAGCTCTCCTGCTGGCTGCTGCTGAGGCCGAGAGGAGGAAGAGAGGAAGAGAAGAGAGGAAGAAGGAGAGAGGGGGGGGGGAGAAGAGAAGCCCAACTTTCATCCATCCTAACTTCATCTGTGAACATAGGTACTGTAACAAATAATCTATCGACGAGGGAAGTGAGAAGAAGAAGAAATGGGATGAAGAAGTAAAAGAGATGAAGAAAGTAAAAAAAAAGACATGCATAGATGGGAGTGTAACTTTTCTGCCACTTTTACAATGGTAAATTTTCTGTAGTTAAAAGTTTAAAAACTTATTATTATTATTATTATTATTATTACTGTTGAGGCCAACTTTCGTCCTTTATTACACTTTTTACTTTTCACAGTAAACTGCAAGTCCGGGTTTTATTATTTCATTTCATTTCATTTCATTTTATTTTATTTTATTTTATTTTCCCCTTTTTCTCTTTTTGTTTGTTTGTTTGTTTTTGTTTGTGTGTGTGTGTGTGTGTGTTTTTTTTTTTTTCTTTTGTTGTTGACTTCAGGAAATAGTCTATTTAACCCACAAGAAAAGGGAGGGAGAAAATAATTTTGAGAAATTAAATAATTTTATATAACTATTATTGTTAGCTGAGAGTAGGAGGGTAGAACTGAAGGTGTAAGTTGGAATAGATAGAGGCATTTTAATTCATATATATATATATGTATAATATTATTTTTGAAAAAAAATT
>Ga0209208_10008818_pt1 | contig 13367 bp, 8 predicted proteins | sample S1TSphfallax_3_FD_187694 | JGI IMG/M metagenome (GOLD analysis project Ga0209208, IMG submission 187694) | Host-associated microbial communities from peat moss isolated from Minnesota, USA - S1T2_Fd - Sphagnum fallax MG (SPAdes) (version 2) | ecosystem: Host-associated > Plants > Peat moss >...
TAACTATTCATCTAAACAAATAAAATTTTCATGTAATTTAATGTTATCATAATTTAGCATAAATATTAACATATATGATATGTATAAAAACAAAGTCACTTATTAGTTGTTTAATTGAATTGAAAAATAGTTGCAACAAAGTTGCAAATGAAATTACATCTCATCCATCTTTAAATACATTTTACCATCCATGCATGTGTTGACGATGTCACCAAAATAATTGAACATTGGTTAACGTTTTAACTATGTGCCAATTAAAGAACCTGAAATGTTAAAAATATTCCAAGAATGACCTTTTATTCAAGACATGTTTATTCACTATATACCAATGTAGTAGGCATTTCAACTTATAAACATTGTCGCTATCAAGAAAATTCAATGGAATATTTGACAATACACCACCTTGTTGAAAACTACTTTCAATTATATACCAATTTAGTTGATGAGTTGACTTCATTGGTAATTGCCATTATTCAATTTAAGAATTAAAAATTTCTAATTGCAAGATAATTGCAAATCACATTTAGTTGAAAATGTTTTGGTTAAAAATAGGGGTTTTTTATTAATGTAACCAGTTCGATAATACCATTTTGAAAATTATGTTAATTATTAATGGATAGCGAGTCCTTAAGTTAATTGGTATGGTAAGTTAATTGGTAATCAGTTTGCTAGTTTAATTGGTTATTGATAGAACAAGTTAAAAATGAACCTATGATCAATAACTATTGTGGTTCAATTTTGAAATCATTGACATTTATGCTAGTTAGTGATTGTTTTATTTTGAACAACATTATGTTATGGTATAAGCAATTCAATTCAAAATTTGAATGTAATTTTAGTTTTTATGGATTTTAAGTACTTTTGATTTCTTCTCTTATAATCTGATATTAAGACTAACACATTTGATTTCTAACATTGTAAATAAACATTTTCAATCTACATGTTTTTGCTTTTGCATTTTAGATTTGAAGTAGAACAAACCAGTTGATGAATAAAGAGAAGTTAAGAATTTACAAATAAGAAGTTAATTATGCTTTAATCTTTGAAGGAATAGAAAACACCCTTAACATTTGGTAACCATGTAGTGGAACAAAATTGTAAACAATCATAATTACAAATTTTGGTTTCAATGATAATTTTTTTAATTTTGTTTTTAGATATTAGTTTGGATTTTTACTAGTTTGAATAGTTTTTAAAGAATAGTTTTCTAGTTTAGAACAACTTGTTGATCCAAACAAAATCTAGGAGTGTAAAAATTGTTTTAGATTAGTGAATGATATCAAGAGTGGTCATAAGGGACATTAGAAGGAAATTATAATTAAGAGCACCACAACAACTTGTTCATGAAACGATTCAATCACAAGAACAACCATGTTCTCAAGTCGAAGGGATTCAACTACTTGTTGTTCCATGCAATGAGCCTCAATAACTAATTACGGCATACTTATTTCTTCATCAAATACCATAAGAGCAAGAGGAAAGAAGGGAACCAAAAGTACCTTCAACCAGTTTTTTTTGACACCCCAATAGTCATCTTAACAATGGAGGTCGAATGCACAACTAGGTGAACAAAATATCACACATGTTCGACATGCTAATGAAATAACTTCTACAAGATAGAGATGGCAATCTACAACACCTAGTTACTATATTCCTAAAGTTAGTGTACCATCCTAATTAGCACCAATTGTTAGGTACTACACATCTAAACTAGTTCCATTTTTTAATCCAACTGTAATAGATCCAAAATTGGAATGCAATTAACTTTTAAACTAGTTGGAATAGCTATGCAACTTGGAGAAAAAACTTTCACACCAATCTAATTTTCAACCGCATGTAGAACAAGTGGAAGTAGTCATAATACTTGTTGTTGTCCGACTAACACAACCACTTATCCAAACTGTTTGGCTAAATATACTTGTTATGGGAATTGTTGAACAACTGCATATTCAGCAAAGTATACCAATTACAAACATACAACCCATTGTTGAAATTGCATCAACATGTGCATATTGTTAGCAAGTAGGACATGAGTTCGAGAATTGTCCTTTTATGGATGATAAACTAAAACGATTAATGAAAAAAGAACTCAAAACCTCTCTATAGCATGCTACACTGAACACATTAGCAATCATCACATGTTGGTGTACATGTGCAACAAATTTGACCACAACTTGGTTTGGCTACAAACCCAACATCGATTAATCAACACCTAGTTTGGCAACATGTTACACCATTGATAACATGACAAATTAAAATTGTACCCTATCCACCATATCCAATGTGATATAACACAATACCGTTATTTATACCCATGGATCCTAACATGTATTATGCGTACTATTTTAGAATCAAGGGACTTGATCCATTGATCTTTGGAAGAGAGGAACAATATGCAACCAATACTACTCAACCATAACTAATGCCACATGTTGAGCACCCAAAATAAACTCAATATCATGTTAGAGTTCCAACTTTTGGACCAAGACAACCAACTCTAGTTATAAGAAAAATACATGTTCAATAAGAAATGACAAAATTTCTACTTGTTAACATACATGTTGCCACTAAACTACATGTTTATGGTAATGGTATTCCATTTTAGTAGCAAAGAAAGGTTAATTCACATCCACAATTAGGTGGAGAATCGCCTAAAAGAAGATCATCTAATTGAAACCCACTTCAACTACACCACCTGATCCACATGGTGCACTTTATGAATGGTAGCACTTGATCCAAGGATATTCATGCCACCATGGTAGGGTAGATACAAGCTATAGTGGCTCGTTTTTTGGGTCCTTATGGACTTTTTGTAGATGTGTATATTATTCAAATGCCACATACACATTATAAAGCCATCAATTTGATAAAATATTTATGGATTAAGGTTGCCAACTTGAATAAAAATATTTATTAAAAGGGTGAAATTTAATGAACATACACCAATCATATAGTAATGGACTTTTAAAATGGACATATGGATTATAATTTGGGATTTGCATTATCATTCAAATGCATTTTTTTGTATGATTTCATTTCAATATTTTTTATAGGGACTCAATATATGATAAATGATGGAAAAAAATATGGATTGAAAAAAATTACAATAAAAACTTTAACCAACAAATAACTATGGACTTTTGAATGACTAGATTTTGACCTTATTTTCAAAAATCCCAATCTTTGTCATTTTTTGTTGGATTGATATTTTTTTCCCCCTAACATGTGTGTTAATTTTTTTCTAAATGGGCATCCTTTCATACGAACATTCTTAATTATTTAATAACCACATATGGCCTTTTCGACATTGGTTTTAACATTTTTCCCCATTATAGTGTTAATGTTTCCAGTCTTATGGACTTTTGGGATTGGGACTTTTGTCATTTTTGAGCCACTGTAACTTGCATCTACATGGTACCCATAGATGTAAAATTTGATCTAAACCAACCAATAACCTACCACATTAAAAACTTCAATATCCAACATATATGAAAGATACAGATCTTGATATTCACATTAGAGTTTTCAAAAAAGAAATCAAAGCTAATGGGGAAATTGTGGAGGCTAATATCATCAACTTGTTTGGTTTCACTTTATGAATCAACATTTTAGAGTGGGGCAAAAACTTTGTATTATATCATCCAATTGCACTTTGAGGAGTTGGAGTAAACATTTTACAAGTTACGTTTTGAAATTGTGAAAAATGACAAAAAAGTCTACATGTAGTTGAAAACCTATAAGTCAACAAATGGGTAGAAGTTTACTATGAATGTTTACTGGAACTTGTTAATTGTTTACAAATCAAGGCTACTTATGTTTTCCTTACCACATTTTCAAAGTAGGTTTGTGACCATACTTCAAATTGGCAAGAACAAGTATGACAAGGGATACCCTTATCAAGCATAAGGAAGCTATAGTGATATGCGAAGAGAACAAACTGGTTATAGCAAACTACAATGTTTTGTTAATTCAATTAGAGTCCAAATTGGTTGCACAACCAATAGTCCATTGTATTATAACTAAACAACCACTAACATGTTCAAATTATGGAAAAACAAGTCATGCCAAAGAAATTTGTCATAACAAGAAGAGAGAATAACTTGTAGTACCTATTGTACCCACAAAAGTTGTTGAATCAATAATTGAAGTAATTGCATAACCTATTTAACCAACTAGAATATCATTGAGACATCCAAGTATTATTTGGTCTAGCTCTAAACATTGTGCACCCGATTGTCTTAGAAAGATGGAGGTTCAAAACATGTTATGAACTAAATCAACCATTGTCGCCATTATAGTAGTAAAACCCTTTAAATTTGATAATGTACTAATTAATGTAGTTATTGTTATCACCACACGTAGCCAAGTGCCAGAGCAACAAGTGCTAAAAGAATGTGAACCAATGAAAGTGAAAACAACAACTAATTGGCAAAAAAAATAAAAAATGATCAATTCTTTTGTCCACACTATCATGTAGTTACAGGGGAGTGATTAAACATCACAAACACCCATTGATCTAAATGGACCACTTGAAATTCAAAGTGGGTTGCTTTACCAAAACCGGTAAATCAACTGGTTATTAACAAGCAACCTATTCATTTGACTACATAAACAACACTACCAAATAAGATTTTGAAGGAAATTTTGAGAGACATCAACATTCAAGTTTTGGAAACCAAGTATGTAATAAACTTGGGGCACCTTGTGAAAATTGTGCCAAACATCAAGTGGGACATTTTCAAATCGGTTAAATATGTTCAACTAGTGCAACCTGAACTTGTTCATCCTAAACCTACATGTGTAGCAATGGCTATCAATCATCAAATGGCCATGATTCAAGTTCAAGTTGGTAAAAAATTTATTGATGATGTGTTGATTGATGGAGGTTCTCAAATTAATATCATTATTGACAATTTGATAATACAATTAGGTTTGTCAAAGCCTAATCAAACATTTTACAATCTGCATATGGCAAATCAAACCATAGCCAAACCACTTGGTCTTATTATGGATTTAAAGATATTTTTTCATGGAATTCCTTATATAGTTACATTTAATATTATCAATAGTAATGTTCTTGATTCTAGTTATTCAATGTTGTTAGGATGTTCATGGTTAAAAGATGAAAAAGTATCCCATGATTGGGGAACCAACATTGTTACTATACAAGGAACAAGTACAATGAGATCCATACCTATTACCAAAAAAAATAACGTTCAAACCAAAAGACTAAAAGTTCTAGTATGTTATGATCTCCATTTTGGAATAGCTGATGAAGAAAAGGACATGATGTTTGCCACAAAGTTAGACCTATTTTCAATAGGAACCATAGTAGTACTTATTCATACAATATATTTTTTAAATCAGCCTACATACCATATCTTAGTATAACAAAATCGGTTCAAAACAACATGTTGAATCAGTATGTGTTTTAACTATTAATTTAGTTATACCACTTGACACTATCAAACAAAATTGGCACGAGACCTTTTTCCATCTAGAGGTGGGATAAATGATTATTGATGAGACACCTACTCGGGAACAAAACCAAGATCTAACCATAGTTGATTAGATAATAACTAAGGAGGAATAATTTACTATAATCAATTTGGGCACCAAGGAGAATGTGCAACAAGTGAAAATGAATGTTTCACTTAAACTAGTTGTCGCAAAATAGTTGATTTAGCTTCTTAAAGAGTTTAAAGATTTTTTCACCTAGACATACAAAGACTTGAAAGGTATTCAACTAAAGATTGTTCAACACAGGATTGAACTTGATACTCAATATCACATGTTCATCAAACAAGGTATCAGTTGAATCCTAATTACGCTACCATTATCAAGCAAAACACAGACAAGTTACTTGCCATTGGTTTTATCGTATTGATTGAGGAAACAACTTGGTTATCATCGATAGTGGTTGTTCCTAAGAAGAATAGGAAGTTGAAAATATGTGTTGATTTTAGGAAATTCAGTATAACAACAAAGGACCCTCACCTATTGCCTTTTACATATGACGTTATTAACACATTTGTTGGGCATGAAGTGTACCTTTCTCAACTAATTTTCAAGATATCATCATATATTGATTGCACTAGAGGACTATCATAGAACCACCTTTGTGACATACTAGGGGGCTATTGTGTGGGTTGTGATGCCATTTGGTGTAGAAAATGGATCGCCCTTTTATCAGATGGTAGTAACCAAAGCATTTCATGAGTACATTGATGTATTCATGAAGATATTTCTTGATGAATTTATAATTTTTCAGTGACCTATCAACTCCCCTTGAGAAACTTACAAAGTGTTTTCTTAAGTGTAAAGAGTTTGGTATTAGTTTAAACCCATAAAAATGTGCATTGATGGTGTTTTCAGGAACCATCCTAGGTATCCTAGTATATAAAGAAGGAAAAGTAATGGATCCTCAAAAGTTTGAAGCCTTGGTAAACATGCCAATACCTACTACCCCCCAAGAGACATAAATTTTCAATGGGATGGCATAGTTTAAAAATGTTTTATCAAAAAATCTACCTCCATTATGTCACTAATCACCAAAATGCTCAGAGGTTTTTGCATGGATTAAAGAGTGCCAAAATGCTTGGGAGGAATTAATAACCGGTATGTACAAGCCTTTATTTTGATCAATCCAAACTATGAGTTTGAATTTCATGTTCATACATATGCATATCAACTAAATGTAGGAGCCATACTTACCTAGAACCCAACCAATAAGTTTGACTAATTGGTTATGTATGCCTCCATATTACTAAACTCAACTAAGGAAAACTATAGTATTATTGACAGGGAAGCCCTAGCTATGGTCTATGCCTTACACAAATTTAGACATTACTTATTAGGTAATCAATTTGTATTTTATGTTGACCACATGGCCCTTATGTACTTAGTTAACAAGCCACAATTTTTTTGGTTGAATAGCTAGGTGGTTGTTGATATTTGGAGTACAACTTCAAGATTATCTATAAGCTTGGTAAATCCCAATTAATGGTAGATGTGTTGAGTAGATTGCCTAACCAAACATAATCAATTGGTATACCTAATCAAACCATTGATGCTCACATGTTCACATTACATCCATAATGGTTGTAGAGTGTCTATGATTATTTATTAAAAGGGATGATGCTAATAAGATTTATTATTTCATAAAGACAATACTTGGCTCAAAGAACTAAACCCTTTGTGTTACAAAACAAAATACTTTACAAATTTGGACAACACAATAGGTTTTGTTGTGTTTTACAATCGGAACAATTGCCAACATGAGCTGCATAATGGAGTTGGTGGAGGACATTTTTCCTTTGACATCATTGTGAAGAATATTTTTGATGTCGGTTGCTAGTGGCCAACCATGAATAGATATGTTCATGAATTATATCAAACCTATGATTTGTGCCAAATAACAAGTAACCCGTTGGCACCAAATATGGCTTAGTTAATTACTATTTTGCCTAGATAACCTTTTAAAAAATGGGATTGGTTTTCATTAGACACATTAAATCGACAAGTTGTTACTTTGGCAATCATTACATCTTAATTACCGCTGATTATGCCACTAAATGGGTGGAGGTGAAAGCTTTACACACCAATACAACTACTATTTACTACAAAGTTTTTATACATCACATTTTCACCAAGTTTGGTTGTCCATTTACCATTGTGATAGATCAAGGTAACCATTTCATTAATGATGCCATTCGTTATTTGACTAATCATTTTATCTTAAAACATACCGACCCTACTATTTATTATCCATGAGGGAATGGATAAGCTAAATCTATTAATAAAATTTTTGGTACATTTTCACAAAACTAGTCAATGAGAATTGAAATGACTGGGATGAACATTTGTTTACAATTTTATTTTCTTATAGAATTATTGTTAAGGTTGGAATTGGTCACACTCCATTTCAACTTGTATACAAATTACACACATTGCTACCTGCGGAGTATTTGTTACCATCCATGAACCAACATTTATCAAAGTTTTAACCAATCAACTGTTAAAACTATAAAAATCCCAAGAAAACTAATTAGTAGCACGACATGGTAGTTTTTAACTAGTGGAATCGGTCATTATGGTTCTAGAACTAGTACATTGAAACCAAATATTAATTTGGAGATCATGTTTTATGGTTTCCAAGTGTTGTCAAAACACAATCCTTTAAATTTTATAGATGATGGTTTGGACCTTATAGGATCCAATATTGTTAACTTAACAATGCAATGCTATTAATGACAATTGACAAATTTGATCCCAATCTAGTATTAGTTAACATTAATAAGTTGAAATTGTATAGGTGTGTAAAGGATCACATATTTCAACCTGTTATAGCCAAACTTAATGATTTATTATCAAAAGAATCAGTTGAGACAAACCATTATAATAACATGTTTACTAAGGAATTAATTGAAGTAAACCATTTTAATGATTTGTTCATTGAAGGCCTAGTTGAAACAAACCATTATGGTAACTTGTTCATTGAGGAACTTGTTGAATTCCACACCAAAGACATGGCAGTTGATGACCCAATTGAAACAAGAACCATCCGCAACCTATCTAATCAAGCACTGGTTAAAAAAGGTATAAGTGACATGTTGGAAAGGCAATCATTTGAGGAAGTATTTGTTAACCCCATTCATGTGCAAATTAATGATGTTTCGGTTAACCTAATGTTAAATGTTAGTTTCATAGAGAAAATTTTCCCTAAAGGTCACACTATTTTCCAAGCACTGCCACCCTTAATTCTACGACTATAGTAAACAAATTTTATGCACCTTTTATTGATTTTTTTCAATTTTTTCATTTTTGAACCTCTTATATTACTTGATATTTTGAGATGAAGAAATGAACGCCTTAGATCAATTGAAAAAGAAAGTGAGAGAGCAAATTGCCAAAAATAAAAAAAAAAGGAAAATGTCGCAACCTTAGCTTTGGGCTTGCGACCAAGGCAAAGGGGTTGTAAAGGTGCGGGCCAAGAGGAAGCCAAGGAGTCACATCACATACTCTCGGGAGTGTAGGAAAGTGTGAGGGAGTGAACCCTCACACTCCCAAGGCAACTCCCACTTGGGAAATGGAGTCCCGGTGGACTCCTGAAACTTTAGAGAGCGATTTGAGGGGTCAAAACCCTATGGCTTATGGCGTTCTTTATATCATTGGAAATCTCTTAGAACGTAGATGTCTAAAATGGGCTCGCATTGCTCATTCAAACATCTGAAACACAAGTTATGGCCAAAAGAAGGGCCGGGAATCAAACTGCCAATTTGACCCGTGACCAAAAAAAGTCAAGAATCGACCCAATTTACTTGTCTATAGACGACGTGCGATATACCGTTAGAAAGCTCTCGACAAAAGCTACAACTTTGATTTAGACCGCACCTCGATCCAAGGTCTGCTCGCAAAGTTATGGGGCTCCAAAGTCGTGGGAGTCCCGGGAGAAAAAAGTCATTTGGATGTAGGCCGCGTGGAGAGGTCCAGAGTATACTATAAGGGGGAAGGTGGTGGCTTCCCCCAAGTCCGGGCCGTGGTGTGTCTTGTGTGTCCGTGTTGCCCGTGGTTCATCCTAACACCAAAGGTGCTCCAACTATGCACTAACCACCTTGTGTGGGTTGTGTGCAGGCCTGTGTGAGTGAGTGAAGCTTGTCAACTCTTCCTAGTCCCATCCCGGAGCTCCAACATGCCCTTCTACCCCTCAAAGTGTTGTGAGCTAAGGAGCGTGCCCCGACTCCTCCTTCTTCTGCTGTCTTTCATTTGGACTCACATTTGAGTCCTTCCAGGAGTTGGGAGTGCGTCACCAACCTTGGAAATGTTTGGGCTTTTCCCCCTTTGAGGTGTCTTGCCCTTAATTCCATTCCCTTTCATGGGTGCCTTCTTATGAGGGAACTTGTTATCCTTCTTGAAACTAGACTTTTCACCATGTCCCACATTTGAAAAGCCTTTCACTTTCATGATGGCCTCGGATAATGAGGCAGGCCAATTTTCTTCAAGCTTGCGGTTGGCCCAAGTTAGACCCCATCATAAAGTGGCACACACTGTCGCAACTTTAACCTTGAGCTTGTAACCAAGGCAAGGGGGTTGCAAGGTTGCGGGCCAAGAGGAAGCCTGGGAGTCACACGGCATGCTCCCGGGAGTGTAGGAAGGTGTGAGGGAATGAACCTTCACACTCCCAAGGCAACTCCCACTTGGGAGATGGAGTCCTAGTGGACTCTCGAATCTTCAAAGGGCGATTGCAGGGGTCAAAACTCAATGGCTTGAGGCGTTCCTTATATCATTAAAAAGCTTTTAGAACATGAATGTCTAAAATGGGCTTGCATTGCTCATTTGCATATCTGAAACACAAGTTATGGGCAAAAGAAAGGTCGGGAGTCAAATTGGCAACTTGACTCCTGACCATTAAAAGTCAAGAATCGATCCAATTCCCTTGTGTGCAGATAGCGTGCGACATACCTTTGGAAATCTCTTGACGAGGGCTACAACTTCGCTTTAAACTTCATTTCCATCGGAGGTTTGCTTGCAAAGTTATGGCGCCCCAAAGTTGTGAGAGTCCCAACTTTGGCAATTTCAGGACTCCCACTTGAGAGTCCCGAGACAAAAAGCCATTTAGATGTGGGCCCTATGGAGAGGTGCAGAGTATACTATAAGGGGGAAGGTGGTGTCTTCTCCCAAGTCCGGGCTATGGTGAGTCTTGTGTGTCCGAGTTGCTCGTGGCTTGTCCTATGACGCACTCCCAACTCCTTGAAGGACTCAAATGTGAGTCCAAGTGAAAGACAACGGAAGAGGGAGGAGTCGAGACGCGCTCCCTAGTTCACAACACTTTGAGGGGGTAGAGGGGCGTGTTGGAGCTCCGAGATAGGACTAGGAAGAGTTGACAAGACTCACCATGGCCCGGACTTGGGGGAAGCCACCACGTTCCCCCTTATAGTATACTCTGGACCTCTCCACGGGGCCCACATCCAAATGGCTTTTCTCTCCTGGGACTCCTGCGTGGGAGTCCTGAAATCCCGCCAGTTGGGACTCTCGGGACTTTGGAACCCCATACCTTTGCGAGTAGACCTCGGATCGAAGTGTGGTTTCAAGCAAAGTTGTAGCTCTCGTCGAGAGCTTTCCAACGGTATGTCGCACGTTGTCTGAAACCAAGTAAATCGGGTCGATTCCCGACTTTTTCTAGTCGGGAGTCAAACTGCCATCGGGAGTCAAACTGGCAGTTTGACTCCCGGCCCTTCTTTTGGCCATAACTTGTGTTTCAAATGTTCAAATGAGCAATATAATCCCATTTTAGACATCTAAGTTCTAAGAACTTTCCAATGATATAAAGAACGCTGCAAGCTATTGAGTTTTGACCCCTCAAATCAGTCTCTAAAGTTTTGAAAGTCCACTGGGACTCCATCTCCCAAAGTGGGAGTTGCCTTGGGAGTGTGAGGGCTCACTCCCTCACACTCTCTTACACTCCCGGGAGTTTATGATGTGACTCCCAGGCTTCCTCTTGGCCTGCACCCTTGTAACCCCTTTGCCTTGGTCACGAGCCCAAAGCTAGGGTTGCGACATCCTAGCACCAAAAGTGCTCCAACTACGCAGTAACCACCTTGTGTCGGTTTTATGTAAGCCCGTGTGAGTAAGTGAAGCTTGTCAATTCTTTTTAGTCCCATCCTAGAGCTCCAACATGCCCTTCTATTTGCAAAGTGCTGTGAATCAGGGAGCGTGCCCCCACTCCTTACTCTTCCGTTGTTTTCTATTTGGGACTCACATTTGAGTCCCTCAAGGAGTTGGGAGTGTGTCACACACAGTCTAATTCATGCATATGCCGAATTTCAAGCATTAGTTTAGAATATGCCCTCACATATTGGCGCAAGTTATCATTCGTTGCATTCACAAGGTCACGGAGTTTGCATCTTGAAATGTAATCATAATTCTTTGGAATGAATTCCGACTCAATGCATTCCTTGAAGAACTCCCATGTGTAGCCATGGGTCTTCCCTTCCTTTTGCCTCACTGTCCTCCACCATGTGGAAGCATAGCCTTTTAAATAGGATTAGGCAAGTTCCACGGCTGAATGTCGCTCAACCTTAGTGGCATGAAATTTTCCATTTTTGCAAGCCAAACATTTACAACCTTTTGATTTCGGATCTCATCAAAATTCCCAGGTTTAGCAGGTTGGAATCCCACACCTTTTAATGATCCTCCTTTAAGGGTCGTAACCAATTCATTGAAATTGGGCCTATTCATTTTGAGTAGGACCTCCAATTAAAAGGATTGGGGTTGGTTACTCCTCTTCATTTTCATGATCATCGTGGTTCTCCTAGTTTTCTTGTTCTTCAAAATCCTCTTCTTCCTCCTCCCTAATGGCCTCGGATGGGACATCTAGGTCTTAGGTGGGTTCTTTCACCAGGGTTTTTTGGATTGGCTTACAAGTCTTCTTTGGTGCCATCAAAACTTTCCAATAAGTGGATTAAACTCTACCGGAGCTCTGATACCAAATGACGCGCTCCCAAGTTCGTTGATAGATTCAAATGTGAATTTGAAGTGAAAATAACAAAAAAGTAAGGAGTTAGGGCCCACTCCCTGGCTCACATCACTTTGTGGGTTAAGGGGCGTGCTAAAGCTCCAGGATGGGACTAGGAAGAATGACAAGCAATCACTCACTCACACGGACCTGCACAACACCAAGCAACAAGTTAGTTAGTGCATAGCTAAAACACTTTTGGTGCTTAGACGAGCCATGGGCAAACTCGGACTCACAAGATTCACCACGGTCCAAACTTGGGGGAAGCCACCACCTTCCCCCTTATATTATACTTTGTGCCTTTCCACAAGGCCCACATCCAAATGGCATTTTGTCTTGGGATTCCCAAATGGGAATCACGAAATTTCCAAAGTTGGGACTCCTGCAACTTTGGGACCCCATAACATTGTGTACAAACTTCCGATTGAAATGAGGTTTGAAGCAAAGTTGTATCCCTCATTGAGAGCTTTTTAACGATGTGTCACACGCTACCCGAACGCACGGAAATCAGGTCAATTCTCAACTTTTAGTGGTTGGGATTCAAATTGCTAATTTGACTCCTAGCCCTTTTTTTTGGCCATAACTGGTGTTTCAAATGTCCAAATGGGTCATGCAAGCCCATTTTAGACATCTAAGTTTCAATATCTTTTCAATGATATAATTTTTTTTTCAATCCAATGGGTTTGACCCTTGCAATCGCTCCCTATAAGATTTGGGAATCCATCAGGTGTCACAACCCTAACCTTGGGCTCATGACCAAAGTAAGGGCTTGCAAGGTTGTAGGCCAAGAGAGGAAGCTCAGGAGTGAAAGAAAGTGTGAGGGAATGAACCCTCACACTCCCAAGGGAGCTTC
>Ga0209208_10008819_pt1 | contig 13366 bp, 7 predicted proteins | sample S1TSphfallax_3_FD_187694 | JGI IMG/M metagenome (GOLD analysis project Ga0209208, IMG submission 187694) | Host-associated microbial communities from peat moss isolated from Minnesota, USA - S1T2_Fd - Sphagnum fallax MG (SPAdes) (version 2) | ecosystem: Host-associated > Plants > Peat moss >...
CTTTTATAAAATTGGGTTTGTGTTGTTATATTTTTTTACATGGTTTATTAATATCATGTTTTGAAAATCACATGGATAATTGCCAATTTGTCATATCTAATGCAAATTTTGATACCATTAAAAAAAACTATTAGTACACATATGTTTTTTATTGTTTTAACATCAATTTTTCTAAACATTGATACATTTTGTGCCAAATTATTGTGATAAGAGAGATTAGCATTGAATAATATTTTGGGATTAACGGATTTCCATCAAATGGATGATAAATACATTATGTAGTATTCTTTCATCTAATAGACTATCAAGGGGTTCAATTAATTGGTTAATAAGAGCCAATTGTCCCAATAAAAACAAAGTCCTTAAGACATTTGATAGTCTATTAGAAAAACCCATCATTTAGTTCCTTGTGACTTATAGTTGTTCATGATCGTTTGGAACTAGGTTTGAGAGTATTTGCAATTATAAAATCAAATTTCAACTATTTTGATCATTTTTACAACTATGTTACAACTATTGAAATTTTCGTTGTATCATCTAGATGGTTTTAGGTTTATTTGCATTCAAGAATAGATTTATGTCCCATTAGTTGCGATAATAACCAAATTAATTCCACTCTAAAGCTATTCTACAATGACTTAGAGGTATATTTTTATGTATGTATTAAATTCATATATTGAATTTGAAAAATAATAATAAGTATTCTAATAAGTGAGATACTAATAATAATAATGACAAAATAATTAATCTAAGCTAACCATTACCTATCGTGATAATTTAATAAGTGGTGTTTTTATTGTTACTATTTTTACTAAATTTTAATATTTATTGCAATAAATTATATAATTAATTCATATTATATTTTATTATTATGAAATGAATTATTATTAAAAGACTATTACTACAACTATTAAAATTATTATTTACATTTATTGATTATTATAACTAATAACATATATAACAAGTGAGATATTAATAATAATAACAACAACAACAACAAAATAGTTAGCTTAGGCAAGCTATAATAATTAATATATAATATTATTACATATTAATTTTTCTTACTTATAATAATTGATATAATAAAATATGGGTACTAGTAAATAGATGTAAATAACTTGTTACTAAATTGTGACACCTGCAATGACAATGTTTAACCCATATTCTTTGATATGTAATATATAAGTAGGTGCATTGGGAAGTCTTCAAAGTGGAAGTGTCATTCAAAGGATGAACCAATAAAACAGATTCAACCTTGAAGGCTAAAACCCAAATAAAACCTATTTGATTAATCTAAATTTACCTACTTACATCCTTAGGCTTAAACTTTCCTTACCTATCCATGTGTTAACATGCTATTGATCTTAAATTAAACAATCCAAAATTAACTAGTTAATTTAAAATATTAAATAAGGTTTAACATGTCACCAAATAATTGGCCTTAAACAAATGGACACAATTTTTATATGTCATGTGGCATCAAATAATTGGCCTTTAAAATGGACATATTTAATATGTCATGTGTCATATATTAAAACCATACAAAATAGATTATGTGAATTTTTCAAGATTAAATCAAGATTTGAAATATTTATTAAAATTTGCCACGTGCAACACATCATTTGTTGCTAAGGTGATCAAATTAGTTGCATGATAAGTTGCAAATAACAACATGTATACAATAAATTGAAGGATGAAACCATATTTTTTTATTGTTTTTTTTTACATTTACAATTCATGTTGCCTATGATTATTGTCGTATGTGACTAAAATGATTTTAGTTGTAAATGTTGCATGCGGCTACTAATTAATCCAAAAAAAATTTGAAAAAAACCTTTTTCTACTAGTGCATAATGTTTATATTTTAAACATTTTCCCCAAAAATGGTCATCATGATTGTTGGTTAACCATACAATGTTTTCAAATTGTGAATATATTTTATTCTTTGTTATGGTTTGTAGTGAATTATAAATAAAAATTCATGATATTTTCATTACAATATTTAAAGAATGTATGGAAAATGCAATAAAATTCTTACACATTTGAATTCACTATTCACACATTATTGCTTAACATATACACACATAATAATATAAAAAAATAGATTTGAAAAAAAATGTAATTGTTTCACAATAAACACAAAAAGAAAACATGCAACTTCATTCAAAGCATATTCATATAATGCAAGATTAAAAAATATATATCCACAATAATAAAATAAACAACATTCAACTCCATCTACAATAAACCGTTGAGTGAATATTCATCAAAAAAAGTTTAATACTCACAATATAATCTTTTTTTTTGTTATTTAAAAAAAATGGAACAATGCATGAATGTCAAATTGATATTAAAAATAAAATGCATTTGAAGACAATTGATGTTCATGAAAACCATAAGTTTTTACCTTCTTCTTTTTCCTTTCCCCTTTAAACTCACTTTCCTTTATATTCCACTTTTTGTAGTTTAAAGGATAGGATAAATTAATACCTACATTGATATCTTCACCTTTGCACTCGAAATCCAAATTTAGGATGTTGTGTTCATAATGTTAAAAAATAACATTGTTTTATTTAAGGTCTTACCAATGTAGTCAAGTTTAGGGTATTTGGCAAGTTCAAATCAAAGTTGAACCTTAGGTTTTAAGGTATTCAAATCACATGTCCATAATTTGCTAGAACTAGACCTATAATTGAATTTTGAAACCATCAAATCTTGAAATTGGAACATACACCCAAATTATGTTGTTGAACTTTTTAGAATATATCTAGGTTTTTTTAGGTGATAATTATACATTTAAAAATAAAAATGAAGGCCATGCTTTACTTTTAAAATAACTATTAGTTACAAATAAATGGTTGTATAATCTTTTATTATTGTTGTAAGAATAGGAACATGAGGGGGAGGGGGGAGGAAAGCAATTGTACACACACATATATGATGCTTATTAGGCTAGCAAATGGAAAATCCTTAACCTTTAAATATTAAACATGCCAAATGTGGACCGAGTTTTAATGTAAATTCACATTGTCCTAACATTTAAGGGTTAATTATTCTTTTTTGGGAATCTAAAAACAATGCATTGTGTATTACTTGAGAAAATGAATGTTACACCCAAAAAATATGATCTCTAATTATGTGTCATGTACATGGAATTGGACCCTATTTTACATTGGATTAAATTTCATTTTTTTGTGTGAACACCAAAACTAGAGGTTTTATAAGTGAAAAATATGTTTTTAACCATTGCATGAAAAGTTCTTTAAAAAGAAAATCAAAACTCAAATTGTAAGTTTTTTATTCAAAATAAGAATTAGACATCATTAATTTTTGCCACAATACTAGTATATGCAATTATTTTTCTTCCACCACTTTTTTGAATTATTTTTCTTCTCTTTGTTCTCTCTATGATTGATGAGATGTGTGAGCTCCCACTTAACATTGAGTCAAATCTTCAAATTATTTTTCCATTTGTTTCGATGCTACCAAACTTCATTGTATGCATCCAATCATTGAATTCAACCACAAATCCAAGAACTTGAAATCAATCAAACTCATAATCCTCCCAACTTTTCTTTACAACAACACAAGGATATTCAACATCTTAAAAAAAAAACTCCCTAAAATTAAAATTCTAGATTGCTTTTACATAGACTTTAGGAAACAAAATGTTGAATACAAAACAAAAATGAAAATTTTGAAAAAATCAAACAAAGTTTTGTTCATCTAATAAAATTTTATTTTCAAAGTAACATTTAATCAACCCTAAGCATGTTTGCTCCTATTCACTCACAAGGGAGTTTGGGTATTCTTCCAAACCGTTGGAGGGGTCGTAGTTTGCTTGAATGACATAGAAACTATATGGTATGACAATCTTCTTAATATTTAAAAATACAAAGATATTTAAAAACATTTCACCAACCTTCCCACCTAATTGAATAAATTGCACGATTTCCTATGTGTCAAGATCTTTAAACATTCAAACTATATCACATTCAAACCACTTTGGGTTAAAAATACGAAAAGTCTTGGTATGCCATGGGATTTCATGAAAAGCAATTTTTTGGGGTATTTCATCATCAAAATACAAATTATATTCATCTACATGGAAATATTTCAATATTTTTGTGATGTGTTTGTTTCATAATGCAAGTTTGTAATTTTAAATGCTCATTATCACAATATTTAATATTTTTATATGATATTTTATTCCAATAACTGCCCAAAAATTGTAATCGGATAATATTTTTGGAACATTCAACCAATCCATGACGGAGAGATGGAACTTGTGAGCCAATGTGTTGCAGTACGAGGACTAAGAATTTGTTGTGTTTAATTTTTAAAGAATTCAAACATTTAAGAAAACCAACTTTTATACATTGAATCAAGTCACATTTTTCAATTTCTTTTTTGAATTCATTTGGCTTTTCATATTTTGACATCTTTTTTTCACAATTTTCTTTCAACAATGTAATAATTTGTCTATGAACATTTTTTTATCCTTTTTTTCATTTAAACCTTTAATAGACTTTGCAACATCTATTCTTGTATACTTTTGTTGAATATTAGTTAACCAAACCTAAGTTTTTGTGGCAAAAATTCATTTTGCAAACTTTTTTTCAAACAATTGAAGAAGGGGGATCTTCAACAAGATAAGGTACTAAGTAATAAAGGGTAGTGAAAACAAGTTGTTGATATCCACATTTTGCAAGGTGGAGGCTATGTATGTTTGGCATCTATTATTTAGGAATGATGGGGGTAGATGCTTAAAAAGAAAGAAATGGCCAAGTGCAAAATCCCTTTTCCCTTTCTATTTTTTTGCTTTTTGGAGCATTTGAATTTTTGAAGCTTCAATAAGGATTAGAAATTGATCTTGGAAGTGGGAACAAATTATTGAATAATTGCTTAAAATTAGGAGGGAGGAATAATGAAGAGGAAGTATAAACCAAAAAATTAAAGGAAGGTGAGAAGACTATCAAGACTTATGCTATTTCAATGAATGAGTTTTGTAAATTGCTTCAATAGAGTTGAATGTAAGGTTGAATAAGATTGCATTTCTTTTACTTGATTTGGTGTGGTAGCATGCTTGTAAAAAGTAGCTAGTTATTGCCCAATTTACCTATTATATATGGTTTTCCAATAGCTATTTCTATAAGGAAGAGACGATGAGAACTAGGGACAAATGTAATAGTACTTAGGAAGGAATGGACAACAAGAAAATTAGTAAACAACAATAGAACATATAAGCTTAAAAAGGGTTGAAGAATTCATGATTAGATCTTGTACGAACATCAAATGTTAACTTAGTGGAAAATGAGATGGAAAAAATGAGTTGTGCTTAGGGTTAAAATGGGGGTTGATTATAGGGAAGAGATGATTCCAAAAGGTAAGGAGCAAGAAACCATGGCCACAATGTGGTAAAATAACACACACCCCCCCACCCCAAATTAGTGGTTTGAGGGGTGAAATATCTTGAGTAAGGATAAGGTTTGAGGCTTGGGTTTTAGAGGTGAACGAGAAACTCATTAAGGTTGCATCATTTAAGTCCTAATAAAAAAGAAAAAAGAAAATATTGAAAGGATGGGGTTAAAAAGAATAAGTATTATTGCTCAAAGAGGGGATTGTGATAGGGTATTTTCTTAATATTGGTAAGGGAAGAGGGAAATATCATAAGCAAATATTAACTTTAGGTTTTATTAGTGATCATCACAATGATGTTCTTTATGTGGCAAAAGAATAACCTAGTTGGGAGATGAAATAATGTGTTTTAAAAAAAAAAATCTTTTATTGAAAATGATGGCAAACAATGATTTAATCGAATTTAGGTGTAGGTGGATTTGTAGATTTTGATGTAGAAAGGTAGGATGTGAAATTATGCTTGTAAAAAGCCTTGACAATTGTGTAAGTACACTACTCCTCTTTGAATTGTGATGTGTGAGTACAATGTGTCAAGACTTGAGATGTGGGAGTACACACCACATCTTGCACAAGTAGCATTTTTGTTTAGAACTGCAAAACCATTTGTGTATGTGATTTAGGCCAAAGGGAATTAAAAGCATAAGGGTGCAAGGTAGGTGGGGATAGGAAGGGAAGGGAAGGAAGTGAAGTGTAAATTTTGGGCAAGAGATAAGACTATATCCATTGTTCAAAGAAATGTGTTTGAGAGAGAGAATTGTGTGTGTTGGTGAAGAAGGTTCATGAATTGAAATGGATACGATAAGTTTGACATGATTGTGGAAAGTAATGGTGGTTTTAAGGAAAGAGGGTGGGATGACAAGGAATCAATGGACTTATTAAACAAGTAGAAAGGTGTTGGGTTCAATTTGGTAAGAAGTGCAAGAGACTTGTTGTATTTGAATGTATTGCATGGGAAGTGACACATGTATTGGATACGTATTGATGTGTTGTTGAGTGAAAGGGTTTATGGTAATTGTCCAATTTTAATGAGATAAGAGGAGTATAATGAAAGTCAAGTGTGGATGGGATTTAAGTCCCATTAAAAGGCTTTTGGGGGCTTTTGTTGGAGGTAGGGTGTTCATATTGTCAAAATATAGTAAGGTTCCAAAAACAATTTATTTTTCATTTTGACATGTAACCAAATTTAGTTAAGTCTTCTTATGGTTTGATTCCCAATTGATCAACTTCACAAAATTGGAAAACAATTTGTAGAGTTTTCCCATTGCTAGTAGTTTTTCAATAATTCAATTGAAATATATTTCATGGGTCTTTTATTGTTTTACCTTTTTTTTTTTTCCCTTTTCAATTGCACTTCCTCCCCCCCTACTTATTCTATTTCCATAAATAAATAAATAAATTTTTAATGTGAGAAGGAATGTCCTCAGTTGTGGTGAATTTTCACTTATTCAACAAAAGAAAAAAGAAAATTGAGAATAGTTTGTTGCATTAAAAAAATTAGGGGAAAAATATTGACTTTTCAAAACAACTATTTTTTTTTGAGGGAAAAAAGGTTTAGCAATAGATTTTTTATTTTATAATAATTGGAGTGACCAGTTGATGTATGTTTTTTGCAAATGCCATCACATAAATGTCATAGTACTAGGCTGGTTGAGCAACAAGGTGCCTAATAAATAAATAAATAAATTAATGTCAGTGATGTTCCGTAGAAAAAATAATCATAATTTAAAATTCAATATTATATACTAAATAATGAAGCTATTGTGATGGAGAGTTTTGTCCATATTTTTGGCATGGGAAAAGCACATTAATTTTCAGAATTTTAAGCAAAAAAATTCCAAAAAAAAATAAATTAGTGCATAACAAGCCTAGGTAATAATAGTTTACTATGGTAATAATAATTTTTTTATCTCTGTATATTAGCATCCCTCAATAAGTGTGGATGATCATAGAAGCTCTAAAAGAAAAAGGCCCCACTCAAATGGATGAAAAATGGATGGAATCATTGGGTTCTCCTTGGCACGTGGGAAAATCCTTGTGCAAAGTGAGACTGCTTTTGCTTAGGGTTTTTCTTTCGCACTTTTTGTTCGTTGCCGTCAACTCTTGTGTAGCGCCATTCTCTCTCTCTCTCTCTCTCTCTCTCTTTGCAATTCTCACTCTCTCTCTTTCCTCCCCGAGCTCTGGATCTCTGCTGTATTTTGCGGGTCGTTGCTGTGGCTTTTTTCTTAGTATAGTTTGTTTTTACTTTTTATTTTTTTAAGCGGCGGTTTCTGGTATCGGTATTTCGGCATTTTGCTGTGTTTGTTTGCTTCTCTGTTTTCCTTTTTTTTTTTCCTTCCCTGGTTGGTTTTGTTGCTTTTCTGAAATTTTGTATGTGCGGGATCTGCTGTCTTTTTGGAGTGGCGTTTTTTTTTTTGTTGCGAAGAGTCTGTTTTTGTGTTTTTGTTAAGGTTTGCTTCTTCTTTCTGTTCTCTGTGTGTCTCTGTGTGCCACATACATTTTGGGTGTGTTTTTGCCTCTGGCTGGAGTTATCTTCATCTCTGATAACTCCGTCTTGGATTTTGAACTCCTAGCTTCTTGTGCACTTTTTTAGTTGGATCCTTGTGGCCACTTCGAAACCAGAGCTTCTGCCATTTTCTCTAAACATCTGGAAGGGGGAGTTGTCGTGACACTTAATAGTGTGCTCAGTTGCCATTAGGGTTTGCAGGTTTGTTTTGTGTTTTTAGTAAAGGCATCTCTACGCTATTTCCATGTCTTTCAAGCTTCGATTCCTTTTGCCATAGGAGAGAAGCGAGCAACAGGGATAATAACGATGATGCGTTTTGATGTGCAAGAGTGCTGCTGCCGCTGGATGGTGACTATTGCCTTCACAAACTCTAAACCCTAATTTTTTTTGGACTGTCTTTTTGAACTTGTGGGTGTGTGGATGCTTGCAACTGTGTTTGAGGATTTTTGGGCTCATTCCTGCTGGAGTATTCGGCAGCAGCTGGATTGCATGTCATTTTGGCCATGTGAGTCCTTCCAGAACACAAATCATTTGAATGCTCAGGAGGCTGGTTGATGGTTTAGGTCATAGTCTCTCTGTATCTCTTACCACCCAAGAGAGCTGGATTGCATGTAATTGTGGCCACGTGTGTCTTCCAGAAAACAAATTGTTTGAATGCTCAGGCTGGTTTGATAGTTTAGGTCGTAGTCTTCTTGTATGTCTTACCACCCAACAGACCTGAATCCAGCTCAAAAGAGTTTTGTTGGAGTTTTCTAGTGTGGTCTGTCTCCAATACCATTAGATCTGAGAGCTTGTCCTCCTTGTCTGGTATGTCCGAGTGTTGTCATTGCTGAGGTAGTTAGATCTTGGTGGTGACACTTTGTGGATACAGATTCTGATAGGTGCTTGCTGTTTGCAGTTATAGTAAGTGATCGAGTCTTAAGAAGGAAATGAGTGGGTGGTGATTAAGCGAATGTTCTATTGGCCTTGAAGGCTCAAATGGAAGGGGTAGGGAGAGGTAACCGACTTCCACACAAAGGTGTACTAGACCACCACCACATGGTCCTGCAGCCACACAAAGGTGTACCAGACCATCATGTTGTCCTGCAGCTTATTGCTGAACGGGATGTTGCACTGTTGGAGAAAAACACTGCAATCGCTGAAAAGATGGCAGCCTGTGCAGAGCGTGATGCTGCCCTTCTGCAACGTGATGCTGCCCTTGCTGACCGGGATTCGGCCCTGCTGAAACGGGATGCTGCCATTTCTGCACTTGCAAAAGTGCAAAAGGAATCCTCATCAAGAGGCCGGAAACGGCCAAGTTCTGCAGGAGGCATAAATGGGTCTAAGCTTCTGCAACGAGTGGGGTTCACTGATCATTGCTCATTGCCTGGTGATTTCCAACCCAATTCTGTCATGACTCTTGGTGCCAAGTCCACTCAGGATGCTGGTGAGCATAGAGCTTTCCATGGGACTGAGACACAGGCAGAGTTACAGGGAAAACAATCTCCTGGACACTCACCTGGTGTCATGGCCCGAAACACAGCTTTCCGTCCTGAGATGAAAAAGCCCCAGAATTGGCCTTTACCCCTGCAGAGACGAATGCAAGGACCTCAAATAGAGGGTGATCAAGAGGAAGGGCAAATACGTGAATCAGAGAATGCAAGTAGGTCAAGTTACACTACTGTTCCTGTTTCTGCTCCAACCCCAATACCATACTGCTCTTGCACTGGATTGAATCAACAGTGCTATCGATGGGGTAACGGTGGATGGCAATCTGCTTGTTGCACAACCCTTATTTCACTCTACCCATTGCCAATGAACCCTAAAAAGAGGGGTTCTCGACTAGCTGGAAGGAAGATGAGTGCTGGAGCTTTCGATAAACTTCTAGAGAAGCTAGCATTGGAAGGTGTTGATGTAAGCTATCCTGTTGACCTCAAAGATCATTGGGCAAAACACGGTACTAATCGCTATGTCACACTGCGGTAATGCCATACCTCAAAAATCTCTGTCATCCAGGGTCCTGCTGCTCTGTGCGAACAAGGATGGATTGAACAACTGCTGCTGGCAAGAATCTTAGTTTTGAGGATGATTATTGAGTTGGTACCAGAGGCTTAGAAAAAGTGAACTCTATTGATTATTTGTACATAGATGCCATCATCACTTTTGTATGCTGTTGTGATTTTATGTGCCTTTGTATGTCTATAACTTCCTTATTGCATGGCTTTTTAAGCTTCTATATTCTTCTCCTGATGTCGCTTATGTTTCCATGCATTTTTATGTGGTATGCACTTCAGTTGTCCTGCAACCAAGTGGATCACAGGCAAGTCCCAAAAGGCTTGTACCATTCTGTAATAAGTAGAATATTAGATTGACCTGTTCTTTGGAAATTCAGTTGAGGGGTTAATGGAGATTATGACTGTCAAATATCATGGCCATGAGAGGGCTGCATGATTCATTGAGCTCCACTCAAAGTAGCCTGTTCTGTGATTCTACCTAGAGTTTAGCCATAGGTGTACTATTTTTCTTTGGTGTTTTCCAGGTATGGCATCCAAATGGAATGCTTCCACAATTTGCAATCTGATGTTTGGAGTCTGATTGGATGAGGAGTGCAATTTGTGTAGGAAGATTTTGATTCTGGGTCTGATTCTTATGACAGGTAATTGCGTCACCTTCAAATAGCGAGGGCTTAACCATATTTCCTTTCATATCTCTGGCTTTTTCCCTTTGAAGCAATGTCATGAATGTGCATACCCAATGGGGATGCAATGTAAAAGCATTGACTTTTAAGACACTGGGGTACTATTATTACTTTGCATGGGACATGGAACTCCAAAGGTGGTTATGATGTTATAACATTGTGTTGACAGGTGGTTGACCTGGATGTATAACATGCATATCCATTCACAAATGACAATGTATTTCAAATATTGTTTGATTTTTACTCAAAGAAGACTGGTGTTATGCTGAAGGCTGCAACTGGAGCCCAAGAATTTTGGGAAGGAGGTCTCAATACTACTTTTATGGTTAGGACCTGGACTGGAACTCAGAATTCCTGTGAAACTCATTCCTTCATACAGCTTTGATTGCCATTATATATCTGATGTCAAAGTTTTGTACCTGATCCAATCTATTGTTAAGGTTCTTAAAGTCTTTCACACAAGTTACCTGGATGGTGTGGAATAATCCATACAGGAGGAGCACAAATTCATCAGCTTTGCAGAGCTTTCCTTTGGCATTGGATGTTTGGTTGTCTCCAAGGGCAAGTTCCATTTTGTGTTAACAGAAGTATTGCCCTGGTGGATATGTCCATTACAGTTGCAAGTTGGTGGACATCAACCCAAGATTTGTGCGGAAGAAACAGAAGCAACAGCTCAGAGAGGAATCCCATTCACTTTTTGGGACAAAGTGCTGTGGGTCTAACCTGAAGGTACTACACTATCTACACTTTGAATATGAGATTGTCAACTGGTTTCTATCCTATACATTGTATATCCAAGAATAGAATAGACAATGTATTTTTGGGATTGCTATTTAGACCAGACTGATTACCCAATTGAAAGCTATCTTTGATAGGTATGTTGAAGTGGACATAGTACCCTAAACCCTGAAACCTTAAACCCTAGTACCCTAAACCTTAAACCACTAAATTCGTAAACCCTAAACCCTACGTAAGCTCCCATTGCTCCGTATCTGTTTGCAATGCTATGCTGAACTCCTGGTTGTTCCATGTGTTTGCTATTTGATTGGTTTGGTTAATATCAAGTCAAAAGCAGGACATTGTTTTCAAATAGTGCACAACTTTTCATAAGTAGAAAAGAAGGAATTGCAACTCATGGTCAAAGCCGATAATTTTTTTGTTGCATTGAAATGAAAAAGTAGTACACACTTGGCATTCAACATATTATCATTTTGATTAATTCTATGATACTTCCTTGTTGGCCCCATGCTTTTGTGAATATTCTTTGATTATATGAAACATATTAAAAAAAAAATTAAAGTATTTCATGGATCTTAGAGCTTGTTGAGAATTTTGAGGTTTTTATAACTGTATCAATAGATTGGAACTTCTGCAATTGTGGATGGTTGTCGATTCACCTACCTCACAAAATTGAAAAGAAAAACCCCAATGATAGGTCTTCCATTACAACAAAATGTATGCATGCATATTAATGCCAAATAAATAAATAGATAAATAAATAAATAAAAATATGTATGTTCCATTCCTCTTTTTTTTATTAAATGGATTTCTAGTCTGTGTTGTGGTTTTCAGAAATTGAAAAAAATCAAATTATCAAGAGAAACATTTATTTTTAAAAATGGCAGCTTAAAATGGCAGCTTAGCAGAGACCACAATTTTCACTTTATGTTGTAGATTGATTAATTTAAAATTAAGGTATGTATTTTTTTATGACACCCTTAATTTATGAAAGTATGTTTATTGTTTAAAGATTGTGAATCACGAATAATTTTTTAATTTAAACATTAACCCACTTTATCAGAATAGACATATAGACAATGTGCATTGTTTGGTTCCCAAGACTCAAAATCAAATAGTGTGGTGTGGCCTCTACCATTGAGCATATATTGTAATGTAGTTTTTACAAAATGTATATGTTATTTTGAACCATAAAAATCCAATTTCCCTTAAAATTAGATTTTTGATTAGTTTTGTATGGCAAAAATTTACTCAAGATTCAATATATAACTCTTGCACCATCGGTTTGAAAACAATGAAATCACCTTCATGCAACCATAATCATCGAGAGCTTTCCAAAGGAACCAAGAGGGCATCTCCAATTTCCTTAAACTTTTTATTTTGGATTTGTATTGAGTTTATATTCATAAAAATACTCAAAATTCTATAACTCATGTTCTAAACATTAATAAATAACTTCCTGGCTTCCCTACTCATTGAGGGCTTTCCAATAATACGTAGAACATTGCTCAAAAAACCTTAATTTTATACTTACTATTAATTGGATCGATTAGAAAGCCTTACAACTTTCATTGGTTTGGTTTGTGCATTGTTTAATGGAAGCCTTTCGAAAATGTTAAGCAATTTTAATTGTTAACTTAGCAAATGATAGTTGTGTGTGGAATGCATGGAAACAATAGTAGAGTTGTAAGTTTATTGAAAGTTTTCTAAGGCTAATTGAAGTTGAAGGTCCTTGAAATAATTTTTAGGGTTGTTGAACCTTGTTATAGAATCTTTTGACAATAGAAAATTAAATTTCCAAAGCAAACAAAGGTAAGAAAAAATAAATTCTCCCCTTCCACATTGCTTTCACTTTAATTTCAACTATGAAAGATCTTTATCAAGTAATTGACAATGAATTAAGTAATTAGTTGAACACCTTCATAAGGTGATTGGAAGATGAATTGGGTTCCAATAATGAAAGTACTAATGTTGACATTTTCCTGGCTATCAATCAAGAGGGTTTGAGAAAGAACCATTAACATGGTATG
>Ga0209208_10008820_pt1 | contig 13366 bp, 6 predicted proteins | sample S1TSphfallax_3_FD_187694 | JGI IMG/M metagenome (GOLD analysis project Ga0209208, IMG submission 187694) | Host-associated microbial communities from peat moss isolated from Minnesota, USA - S1T2_Fd - Sphagnum fallax MG (SPAdes) (version 2) | ecosystem: Host-associated > Plants > Peat moss >...
TAGATTTTTTCTAAGGCATGGAAACAAAGCAATCCATCTCGGCCACCATCTTATCTTGTGTCCAAGTAACTTCCCAATGTGGTTGTCATTTTGCCCAGGGACCCAAATATTTTGAGCGGTACTTGACTTTCCCTTATATTCTGAGGAGTTTCTGTGAGCTAGACATAGCTAGAGGTGTTCAATTTTCAACCATGTTGCTTTTTTCTTAATTTCCCACCTGCCTCTTGAGCTCCAAATGCAGGGTGCGTGTTTGAAGTTTGAACATTCAACTACCCATACCTCAATTAATTACATTGCCCAAGAAGTATATAGCTTCTCTGACCCCCAGACAGACATAGTTGAAAATTTGGACACCCATTTTGTCAGATGAAAACAGCCTCATACAACTATAGTAGGTCATTATGTTCCAAGTGTCAAATTATGTTTGGTACACGGTTTTGGGGTCGTCCTATTGAGGGCCTTTTCCAGGCTTTTTCCTAAGTAAAGGTGCATTCACACTTGGTGTTAGGGAGTCTAGTGTTGTGTCCCTTTAACACCATTCTAGTCATTTAAGACTTAAACTTACTTAACATGAAGATTTTATGTTAAACTAACATTCATTTAACATTAAAGCTATCACCCATTTAACATTAAGTTATCACCCATTTAACATTGGGTGCCACCTAGGATGCCACTTAAATTTTCATTTAACATTTATTTCACATCAAGTGTGAATGCACCATAAGACAGGTAAGTAAGTAACTGCAGGCTCCATTTTTTGTGCTATTAATGTTCTTAGATGTGAATTGAAGATTGAGAACATGATTAAGTGTGAATAGTTGGTGAGAAAATCGGTTACACTTTGGCCAGTGTTGAGCAGTTCTTTGATTTTTCAAACAACCATCAGTTTTTGGGTATCTAAAAGAATCAAAGAAACCAGCTGGTTATGGGTATTTGAAAATCTTCAAAAGCAAAAGAACCACTTGTTCTAGCTATTTCAAAACCTCTCAAAGAACCACCAGATTTCATTAAAAAAAACATCCTGATTCTTTCCTGGCTCTTCCTCAATTGGTTTATGTGGAGAACAAGCTCCCTCTTGACTTGTTTCTCATTTGGAGGATTCTATGGATCCAAGTATCCATGTGGTGGATGCAAACTCAATTGTTTTTCTCTCCCCTTCTTCTTCAGATACCTAATTCTTTTCATTTGTCAAAGCTATTGACAAAAGAATGTTCACAATGTTTTGTTCTTTGCATTCCAAAAAATCTTAAGTACCCAGCCAAGTTCCTAATGCTTTTTTCTGGCATTCTTGAAATATAGCCAGGTTCCTCCTAATGCTCCTTTCTTCCATTCTGAAAATATGTATCCAGGTTCTGAATATATATCAGTATCATCAGGTGTTGGAAAAAATCTTTCAGCACCATCAAACTCTCAAAATGGATTTGAAGCCCGTCACTAGAAAGCTTATATGATTTGTTTGAGGTCTCTTTCTTTGTCTCTTGTGGATGGTACAAGAAGGTTGTTTTCTTGGGTCTAGAAATCATTCATGGACCTCAACACGAGGCAGCTCAAAAAACTTACACATACCGCTGATTGTACTCTGTGCATGGTATTCTTTACTAAAAGACAAATGCCAAGTTCACATTGCACTGAGCACCCAGTACCTACTACCATAGCCGATGACAAGCTTGTACTATATATATATATCAGGTCACCAAAACCTTAAATGGACATTGCTTTGTCCTCAGACACGTAGTTTTTGTGCCTATATTGGTCGCTCACCAGACCTAAATGGTTAACTATTAAAAATAACCACACAAGGATGAATCAAGCCCACATCTTTTTTTAATGTTATGGGCCTACTTAGAGAACTTTAATCCCATTCATTAAAGAAAAAGATCAGATTTCAATGGAAGTTGCATCCAATCATGTTGTTGGCATCTATGACATTAAACTACAGTTGTTTAATTTCAGCATAGTGATCCAATAGCCACCTCCATGCATTTACCAATGAGCCAAGTAAAGACCACAAAAGAGATGATGCTTATCGATAAATTTGGAAATGAGAGATGTAAAGTGTCATGAAGTTTGGATGCAAATTTGGTGACACAAAATATGATAGTGCAACTCATTGTAGTTTTGTGCATGCTCTTGTTTTATGTGACCTTTGCAAGTGATGCAAATGCGTAACAAAATGTTTGGTGAATTGTTTAGGAAAAAATATGATGTTTTGATTGCTTCTACACACAAAATTATAAGAGTCAAAAGACAATCCGAGCAATGAGGATGAAGAGAATATTAATTTGTTAAATCACCAAAAGTAAGAGTTTGAGTGCATGTAGGGTGAAGATTCGAATCAACTATATTGAGATAAAACATCATACACCACTAGTAGATTTGCCTCTTGGGTCCCACAAGTTGAATCCTCAAAAGGTTTACTTTAATTACAATCAAGCTAGCCAAGATGTTCGTGTGATCTAATGATCCTTCAAGCAAGCCCAACATCTATCAACTACAACCAATTGATATCAATCCAAAATTCTAGGAAGGATGAAAATGTGGGTGTGGGTTGAAGTTAGCTAGGCAATTAAGGAGGGGTGAATGCCTTTCAAACCTAAGAAAATTGGTTCAAGAGGTGCTTAGAGCACTACAAATCCTACAAATCAAGCACACATGCAAAAGAAAACTTTGAAATTTTTGGAAATTGGGCTAGTGCAAGATTGCATTTGAAATGGAAACTATTAAATGTAGCTTCAAAGTCCAAATTGCAAGCTAGATGTGAGGTGTGTTTGATACATTGCTAAGGATTCATTTGTATGTAATTATGTAGTCTAGAAATAAAGGGATGCAAAACAAATGTTGTAGAAAGGGGAAGGGGAAGCATTTGTGTAATATGGAAGTTGCAAGCAATTGAAAATCCATTTACACTCACATACTAGAGATTTAAAATACAACTAAAATTACATAAAACATGACTATGCCTTTCAAAAATGTGATTTTAAGGTGTTGGTGGCTTAAATAGTTCACAAAGCACAACCACAATCCATTGTTGAGGGTTGCCTAGGGTTTGAAGGTTGAACGTGTGAAAGGTCTATGCCCATCAAATGTAGAGTTTTTATAAACAAATTTAGTAAAAGTGTATGATTTACACAAGTGCCATTGGGCACAAATAAAGGTGAATACACTTTGCATAGTCCCTTTTTGAATGTCATATTTGCAATTTTTCTTGCATTTCTTTGATACTTCAATATAAAATGTTATTATTTCCTCTGAAATATCAAAAACAAAATTTCACATATATAATGATAATGGAATTAACATTTCCAAAATGCAAAAGATGCATTAAAATTCTAAATACTCCATCAACAATGGACTTTTGAATTTTGATGACAATTTTTGAAACACCTTATAAAACTTATGAATATGAACTTTTATCTTGTGCAACATGTATTACTCTTATGTATTCAAAACTTTGAGATATTGCATCATTGATGTTTAATAAACAAAAAATGTATTGAATGAATGGAATATGAGTTTAGTTTATTGTGTTATGGACTTTTTAGAATCCCAAAAACTAAATTATTTAAAAAGTTTTTTTGAGGATCAAAAATGATTATTTTATTGAACTATCTTTTTGCAAGCTTTTTAAAATGCCTTATAACATCATCATTTGAAATCAAAAATGGAAAAAGTTGTTAATTTCAATTACATGTAAATATCCATGTTTTAATGTAATTTTCAAATATACTAAATATGGAATCTCAAAAAGACTTTCCATTGCCATAAATTAAACACCTTAATATGTTTTTAGTCAAATTGTGATGAATTAGGTGCATACTTTGGCCAAAGTGGTGTTAGGGGGGAGGGGTGTTTTTGTTCTACCCAAGATTATTCTAGGTTTGTGCATTCCATTTAACACTAAATAAGAAGAAATGGTTATTTGCAATGTCCTTACATCAACATAATAATATAATCATTTCCAAATTTTACATTTTAAAAGGTAAGTAGTTTAGACAAATTTTCGTTGAAAGAAGTGAATATGAAGTTACAATGTAGTTCAAAACTTGGATGAAAACCATTCTCTTTGACAAGTGGATTTCACATTTCATAACATATGTTCAAGCATGTGAAAAAAAATCTTTACAAATAATCATCACTTATTCTTAATGGCCACAACTTGAACATATTATGATATATGTTATGTATAGGGCAAGGGGTGTGAGGTTAAATTTAATTATTCCATGCAAATCACACGCAAATCATGCATTATAGCCTCATTATGTCATGTGTTTCAAACAATTCAAAATTGTCCTTAAGGCTTATAGGGATTTGTGGGCATTGGCTAACAAAGTAAAGGGGTTGCAAGATAAGATCTAGAACAATGGGTGCCTTTAACTCTTGCAAAGGTATTGTCTTTGCTAAACATCCATAAAGGTTTCTAGACTGTTAGAATTTGGCCATTTAACCTAGTTTCGATGGAATGCAAGATGTAACCATGCATTCATGGAGATAAAAACACATGGACCAAAGGTACTTATGAATTAGCAAGTTGAAGAAGTACTCGGTGAATGCACTAGTAGCATTATGCCCAATGTCTACCACTATTACATTGAGATCAAGGAGCAATGTGTTGCACCATTTTACGACAATAACACTATGGGTCTTAGCAATGAACTAAGAAGTTCATAGACCCAAGGAGGAGGGCCAAATTGACACACAAGCATTGGCATTTGTGACACTAATGAGTTGAGCATAAAACATTTCAACAATCACATAAAACATTTTTTATTTTGCTCAAGGTGGAATATAGGCCAACTTGTTGTGTTTCAACACACTAATACAAAAACAAGTTTATTTGACTAGAAAATCATATAAAACAAAACCCACTTTGGACATGTGTCAAAAAGACCATCTTATCAATTTGGACAAGCTGATTTGAACCTATCCATTATGTTTGGGTGATCTTTTTTATTGGAAAAATGAGAAACTATTCAAAACTTGTATATAATGGACCATTAATTAGTCAAATTTTTACCTAAGTCAACATCATTATTAATAAATAATTATCAAAAATATTCTTTATACATTTTTGTAGGTAGGTAGTATATAGGGTTAGGTAGGTTGTAAAAAAATTAATAGGTAAATAGGTGGTAACTAACCTAACCTAACCTAACCCTAAATAACGTACCTAACATATGTAACAAATTTTTGTTTAACCTATCTACCGAGTAGCCTCATCTAGGCATGCAGATAAAAATTACAAGTATCAAAATTCAAACCCTTCACATCCACAATGATAACCAAGTCCTTAACAACAAACCATGTAATTAAAAAATGGCATTTTTTTTCAATTTTTAATTTCACATGTTTATTTCACATCATTATTTATGTAATTAAATAATAAGGCTAGGTGATTAGTACGTAGGTAAATGGGTAGGTAAGTACATAAAAGGTAGGTAGACCTTGGTTACCTACCTAGCTTATGTAATAGTTAGCTTGGCCTATTAACTAACATTTATGATGTTTAATTGATTAAAAGTCGTTGGCCATTTTGACCAATGTGGTCAACTTTTTGTTCAACTTGATTAGATGTATGATTTGACAAATAGTCAAATAGGAAATTTTAGTCAAGTTCATTGGGGAAAAAAATATACATGTCAACTAACCCTTGGGCCTCTAATCAAACTGTTCATGCCTATTTGTACATCAATGGTTAGTTAACTTGAACCATTTGAAAAAAATGTTTTGTATCATAGACTATTTGAAAAGTATTATGATGACATCTTATGACTACATTTAACTAAATATTGTTGTCACTTCCTTGTGTGCATTTGAATAAAAAATGGCACACAAAGAAGCGACAACAATAGAGATGGAACACTAAAACGAGGAGATGAATGTGTCCAAAGAGAAAAGATTTATATCTAAAAAGTTGAAAGAAAGGTCACCAAACATTAAAGGTTGTCAAATGATAAGGGGATTTGTGAAAAGAAAAACTTTGATGAAGCATGGTTAATAAAGTTACACTACGCAAGGTGATGCATTACACAAAACAATCAAAGTTAATGTACGGCTATTTACAAATGCCTATCAAACTCCATTTTGGAGAATTACTATCGGGATCTACAAGTTCAACATGAAACGAATAATTGTATGAAAAACATCATGAAGGGAAGGTAGAAGTATTTTGCACATTTCCTTGATTGAACTAGCATTGGTCCATAAAGGCATTCCCAATTCGATTCATGTGAAGTGAATTAGAAATTATTGAAGTTATTGAAGGAAGCTTGCAACATTCAAGGGGAGTTTACTATGAAAATAATGTTCATTAATATAAGATCACATTGATTATATTCAAGGTTTAGAGGATAGTTGAAGTGCATGTAGTGTTAGCCTACTTCAATAACAACTACTACAACATTTTGAAGGATGGGGTGTGCATTTTGAACAATGGTGTGTTTGCACAATTTTTCACTTTTAAGATTAAACACTATTAATTTTGAAACATCTAGATGTTGGATTCAAGTGTGTGCACCTCCTTTGTTTAAGAAAAGTCATGGTAGTTTAAGAGGTGAATATGGGCTAGTATGGGAGGGCCCACATTATAAGTAGCAACCCATGTCATTAGATATGGCCCCCCTAATTGCCCATAATAGGTGTTTATATGTCAAAATTTTGAAAATGTGTAGTTAATTCAAGGATATTATAAAAATGGTGACTTCACTTCTATTTTGGGCCACTTTCATTTATTAATCCAATGATTTTCTTTTGAACACAATCTACTTCCAATTTTTGTGTTTTAGTTCCAAATTTTCCATTTAAGGAAAATGGTTATGCTATAGCAATCAACTACATGTTTTCACAACAAGGGGTATGGATTAAATAACATATTTTCCCACAATAGTAAAATAATATGTATAATATATTTTGGATGATTTTATGTTATCTACAAAGAAAGTAAATTTGAAAAGCATAACCTTGAATTTTATTGAAACTAATGATGGCAATTGATCAATATGCAAAATGGGCTTGTGTGAAAGGGAAATAATAAAGAAGGACACGTGAATTAACCTTTCCTTTTCAACCTAGGATGATTTGAGTTTTTCCTATCTCTTATGTTTTGCTTGTGATTACCTAAAGGCTTACTTAGTTTATGAGATATATAAAGGATATTTAGGGGAATTTTAAAAGCATGTTTAAGGGGTTAACTAGGGGTTTCCAAGCTATGGGATACCTAGGGGTTATCTAAAAGCTACCTAGGTGAATTCATAGTTAGGTGGACAATTTGCAATGTCACAATTGTAGTTTTTCTAGATTGCAAATGAATTTAAAATGTAAAGCCATATTGAACATTAACATTCACATATTTTATTTATCCATTTTGCAATAGAATTCACTAGAAATCATTTAAAAGATTATGGATGAATCTTAATAAAAAAATGGATTCATAATGCACTTTTGAAATGGTGACACTACATTTTTCATGTAAGAAAATGAGAAATTGTGAACTCAAAAAGTATGGTGTAGTAATGTGAAAATAAAAATTCAAAAATAGGTCACCATCAAACGAAGAATTTGAATAAAATGAATGGAAAATTTTCCTATACAAAAAACTTTCATTTTAAAAAATAAAGACTTGATTTTCATCATTTTTCATTATTTTTTCCCCATTTCACATTGAAATCTTCAAGTTTTCAAATGAAGCTTTTGACCAATCACATCTTTAATGATATTTATAATGTGGTTTACCAATCTTTGTGGGGAAAAAAGGAATAATTGTAGGATTTATAATTTAATAATTATTATAAGTATAATAATCATAGTTAATGTAAGATGTGGAATTTTCAAAATGTCAAAAATGAACCATCTAACCATGTTTTTACTCATTGAGGGCAAACAAAAGTTATATGAGTTCACCTAAGGGGTATTTGAAATAGGAGTTGTCAAAGGCCTATGTAAGGACTATTTAAAATGCTACTTACATATGGATTATCTAAGGAAACATTTAATGGCCAGTATGCATGTAGTTAAGTAATGGGATACATAAAGCTCACCTAAGGGTTAGCTAGGGATTTCTTAGGTTAGCAGATGCCTAGGGGTTATTTAAGGGGCTACCTAAGGTTACCCAACATTAATTCATAATGCAAATGGGGGTTATTGAGGACCTAAATAGGGGGTTATGTAAGGATTACCTAGGTTACGAAATACCTTAATAGGTAATATAATTATCTAGTGTATATATATAAGATACCAAAGGCAAACAAACTAGTTGTATGAAGTTTAATGCATGTTGGGATGCATAGAATTAGATAGCCTTACTAGGCTGCAAGTTGACAAACCAACATCGCAATGGTAATATGTTGAAATATGGCAGTTAACATGAAATAAATAAATAGCTAGTATGTGACAAGAGACATGCAAATGTAATAAGTGCAAAAACAACCTACATTTGTGGCATCAAACTTGGCAAATCATTGACTTGTCAAGTTAATGGTGACCAATAAGCAATTTTAAGAAGTTGTTAGAATCTATTGAAGTTAAGTGAGTATGTAACCATTACATAATAATATTTAAAGAATAGAAAAAGAGTTTGAGGGGGTTCACATTTTGAATCTATAATGAGTGATCCCATAATTTTTGGATTGCATTTTTGTAATGAAAGATTATTTGTGGCAATTGTATGTGTGTATGTAAAAGGCATGTTGAAGGAGTGGGGTTGTGAACCTTGTGTGGTACAATCTTCATTGTCTAGGTGATGTAAGATATAAGGAGAATCATCCATGGGAATGCATATTAATAATGATGACATGGTAGCTTTGTGGTGTCTTTTTGTGTTTAAATGTAGTTGGTATTTTAATCAAGTCTACTTGGCAAGGAATAAGGGGTGTGCCATTAGTCTTTATAGGAACCTACATTTGGAAGAAAGGTCCACAAAGAGGAGGAGATTGTGGAGAGGTAGTCTTGAAACTTGGAGTGCATTATATGTAAGGTTAGTACAAGGAGAGTCTCATAAGTGTGTATCAATAGTTGGAGTGTAATCATGAATAATATGTTGTAGTGTTATTAATAGGATGCATGGCCTTAGTTACCAAATATGTGGTGCTTAAGTAGATGTAAAAGGCAAGAGATTCACAACTATTTAAGAAAAAAAAAGATGATTTGTAAAAATAAATATTCAACATACCTAAAGTCTATTTAGGGGTTACATGGAGTCCATTTATGGGGCTAGCTTAGGATTTCTTAGGTTAGGGAGTAGTTAGGGATTATGTAGGGGGGCTATTTAAGTTCGACCCATAGTGCAAGAGGGCTTATATATTAGGGCCTATACAAGGGATTACCTAAAGGGTTACTTCATGTTGATTCATAGCCCTTTATGTAAACCCTATGTAGCCCCTTAATTAGGTTTCCTTAGGAATCTTCTAACTTATACAACAACACATCTTGGGTTGTACAACTAGTTAATAAAATGATAACATGGGGCATGTTTTATCAGTGGTCCAAAATTCCCAAAAAAATTTGTTTAATTTTTTTTTACATTATAATAGGGCATTTGGTTCTTGTCACATTCATACATTTTATACAAATTAACACATAAGTTATTTGTGGTAAAACTTTTGGGCCAAAAAAAGTTGTTTAAGGGTACATTCATAAATATAGGAACCATATAGGAATTGTAATTAGTGCTTTGTTTTTCATGTTTTCATGTCAAAAATTATATTAATATTCCACATTTCTTTTATATGTTTTGATGATGATGTTAATAGTATATTGTGGAAACATATGTAATAATTTCAAATGAATCTAATGAACTTTGAGTTCTCAAAAACATTAATGGGTGAAAATCCTTTAAGGTGTACCACACATGACGAAAAAGGCTTACTCCTTACTACAATCCTTTTTTACCTTATATTTTAATTCCCATAAAAAATAATGAGTCAAAAGTTGTCAAAATTTTCAAAAGGACTATTTGTTATACCATTACAATTCTAAATTCCATCATAATCATCCATAAATGTGTGTTTACATGGTAAAAAAAGATTAGGTAAAAAAATATAGAAAATAGTGACATTGTGACAAAAAATTTGCACACCTTAAAAAATTTGGACCTGGATTAATCATTATAACCAATGTTTTATAATGTTTTTATTACGAGAAAAAACTCATAAATGATTCTTAAAAGACTTGAAAATGGCATATTCACATAATAGTATAATGTAATTTTTTTTGAATCAAAAGGACTTTCTTATGATTTTTTGCAACTTACAAATGAAATATTTGTAGTGTATACCACCAATTTTTCAAAATAAATAGTCACCAAAGTCCTTACTTAGGGCGCACCCCTCGGCTCCTTATTTTGTGAATGTACCCTTAGACATCCTTGTGAGTCCTTGAATTTTTTTTTCATGAGACAAAGTCCTAGATTGTTTTCAAGGGCTTGGTAAGAATACTTAAAGTTATTAAAATTTAACGTTCTATGCATAGAAAAATACCTTTGTAATGTATCCATCTATGAATAAAATCAAACTTTCAATATGAATGTGTCATTAAGTTTCAACAACATGTTTAAGTGATGGGGTTCAATGAATATAAAATGAGATAGTCCTTTTGGGTACCCCAACCATGTTTTGACCCCTTAATGAATGCTTTTGAAATATTTTTATTCATTAGATATTTTTCAAATTAATCCATATGTTTCAATGATATATTAAAAACCTTACAATATAAACAAAACTTATACTTTCAACACTAAATTAGATTTTCATTTTTGAATGTGAAAAATTAAACAAGAATTACATTTGTTGTGCCTCCTATTTGTGTGATTGCACCCTAAATGAACAACATAGTGAATGTAATAACTATGAACAATATTGACCATTAATTAATGCAACAAGCCATTTACAAAATTAAGATGGCCAATTGTAGTTGAAATGTAATCAAATTGAACAATAGTTGTAATGTGTGGGGGTGGAAAAGAACAAGATTTCTTCTTATGTGACCTAACTTTCCATGTATTTGTTGGATTTGTAAATGACACTATTGTGACTCCCTCCTTGGTTATTCAAGTTCATCCTTTGTTCTTTTTATATATATATTTGGGTTGTTATGGTTCCCCCTTTGATCAATATTATGTGTTGGACACATAAGGGTGACCACATATGTGTAAGTAGAAGATGGGGGTTGAATGATTGGGATGATCTCCTTGTTTAATTTTTTTGAGTTGATGTTTACTCCAACTTCTTTAGTTCATCTTTTGATTCCTATTTTTTACAAAGACCACAACATGAAATTCGGATGAAAGATTTGTGGGCATCCTTTTGGCATAAGGTTATGAGGCCGAATGTTTGATATTGGTGGTTGAAATGTGGTCGTTGAATGTTGAGGTAGTTGTCCCATTGGCATACCTTGTTGTGATGAGAATGGCAAAGTTGGTGCAAGTGGTGGCATCTCTTGTTGGCAAACAAGGTAGATGTAGAGCTGGTGCACTTGTTGGCATCCTTTTAGGTTGTTGTAATGGTAGTGGCATAGTTGGTAAAAATAATGGTTGGTAAGGGTTGATGTGAAGGTTTTGTTTGTTGTTTGTCCCTTCTAAATGTGGATGATGCTCATTAGTGGTTGTTGTGACTAAGTGATAAGCTCGGGCAGTAGAAATGTGGTTTGGTGGTTGTGAAAAACCTCCTTTGATTGGTCCTGATCACCCTTTGGCCTTTAGGTTTTGCAATGGTTGATCCACCTTGCCTTCCAAAAACATCTTCCATGTTGTGGTTGTTTGTAGGCATTTGAAATCTCTGGGGTGTAATTGGCCTCCTAGGTACAATTTAAGATTTCCTATTCCATGTGGGTGATGCCCTTGCTAGAGGCATGCCCTTCTTCAATAACTTAAATTTTATTTTAGTGAATGTTTTTTCATTTGTGTTTGGATGTTGGTTTAGAAGAAAAGGAACTAAACTTTGTTTCTTTCCAATGTTGCTACCATCCACATCAATTGTTAGCAATCTTATTAGTTGTGTAGCCCCCAAGATTGGGCATTCACGAATGAGGTGTTCCATACGTGCACAAAATCAACAATGAATGGGGAATTGTTCATAGGTTATGATGACCTTTGCATTCAAGCAATCACAATTAGCAATTTTGACCTATTCCACCCACCTTTAGTTTAGATCCATAATAACACAAAAATGTAGGTATTGTCTTAAATTGTTAGAGATGTCAAACCCTAGCTTGGTTCCTACTTGGGTTGCCACCATGATGATAGAGAGTTGTTCCCCATGGTGTTTTGTGGGGTGTGAGCATTAGCAAACATTTTCATGCATTAAGGTTTGGGGTAACGAAATAGAAGAAGCTTTTGCCAGCATCCATGATATATTCAACCTTTTTTTCAAGTAGTTGTTTAATTAAAGAAATTTAATTAACTATATGTGCTTATGGAATCTTGCTACCAAGAAAAACTTAAATTGATAGTGCGGGTTGAATGGTGGTCAATGACGATTCTAACCATTGCCATGCATAACTTCTTTGGAACTATCACTCTTGAGCCCATGACAATAGCCCTTTGTGGTTCTTCCTCATTCCCTCAAGTAGGAGTTATCTAAGAGAAGGTTTGAAGGGGTTACAATGATCTTTTCTAATGGTTTAAGCTCCCAAAATGTCAATTAAGGTTTGGACATATTCCATCATTTGAACATTTTCATTTATAGAAAGTACTTTGGGCAGAATAGTGATTTGTGGTAGTGGTGGCAACATTAGAAGAGTTTGAACATTTTGTTTGTATGTTTGTGTGGCCATCTTGCACCAAGATTATTTTTGTCAAATTATTTTTGGTAGATCTAATCTTTTAGAACTAAGAAACAAATGAGCAAATGATGAAATTATAAAACCCTAACTAAGAGTGATAAAAATGCTAGAATAAAATTAGATATAAATAAATTGATCAAAACTCCACTAAGAATGCAAAGCACCAAAAAACAAAAGATAATGTTGATATTAATTAGAACAAGGACCAACCATAATGTTGATTGATCTCCACAAAGATGGGGACAACTCTTTTTCTTAAAAACTTTTGTTAATGAAGATGGAAGCAATTCCTTTCTTTGGAGACTTTCATGACTTCAAAATCCCCTCACAAGATTTTTCTAGTGTAGTTGGATGGTAGACATACGATTCAAGTAAATTTGCTTTTGCCAAGGGTCAATGGGCATTATGTTTTTTTTTAAATGCCCGTTTTTCTTTTTCTTTCTTGATACCCAAAGAGTACCTACTATATATCATGAGAAAAAATAAAAGATTATAAACTTATGGGTCTTTGCTCATGTGGTAGATTGTAAACTTTGTAGGAATTGGGCCCATGCTTGTGCTTCACATGGGCCCTTATTTTAATAATGCCAATAGT
>Ga0209208_10008821_pt1 | contig 13366 bp, 9 predicted proteins | sample S1TSphfallax_3_FD_187694 | JGI IMG/M metagenome (GOLD analysis project Ga0209208, IMG submission 187694) | Host-associated microbial communities from peat moss isolated from Minnesota, USA - S1T2_Fd - Sphagnum fallax MG (SPAdes) (version 2) | ecosystem: Host-associated > Plants > Peat moss >...
CAAAACCTTTATATGAGTCACACTCAACTTTTCTTTTTTATTTGGCCAAGTGGTGAAAATTAATCTCCAAAATACCATTGGTTAACATACTCTTGTGTTAATTAACCAAATTGTGTAAGCTTGTCAAATGATGGGGGCAAATTAAGTGTTCTTGCCTGTTTGATTTCATAATTCTTTTGGCTTATCAAGGCGATAGGTATACAATAGTCACTGCTAGTTTCAGTGTTATAGGCAGGACCAAATTAAGGGACATCTGCACAAAGGTGGGAGGGGGGGGCAATCCGCAGAGGTGAAACTAGGGAAAAGTTAGGCTTCAGTGCACTATTGTTCAGCTAACTTACTGCCACCAACAAAATATCACCATTGGCATGGCGTTGAGATGCTCTCAAATCTTGGAATGAGTGGGTGACGATCCGACTCAGAAGGGTTGGTGGGTGAAGCAAGGAACGGCGGAACCATCATCAAGCTAGTAGCCTCTGAACTGACTGATGCGTGCCAATAAATTTGCACAACACATTAGTACTTAAGTTACTTACCCATGATACCCAGCACTTGATTATACAGAGAAAGAAAAAACAAACACCTCAGGAAATATTAACTTGTGGGCATGAAGCCCACGATGCAAAGAAAAAGGCTTGAGTAAACCACCACTCATCAGCACACCATGCAGGATGGATGAATGGATGGATGATATGTGGATAGGAAGCATCTTTTCATTTAGTTTTGTCTCATCACTAATCATGGTGATTAGCTATGTACCATCCATCCACACGCGTCTAGTATCTACCTGCCTAGTAGGCACCCAGTGATCTTTTGTATTTGCCTAGGCACGTAGTACCCACTTACATTCCCTGATTACCTACTTGCATGCAATGCTTCGGGCTCTTCTATAGGCAGTTACCAAACTTTGCCTGTTCGTCCTTTTTAAGAGAAGCTTCAGTGATGAAAACCCTGCTAAACTTCATTAAGCAAAGGACCCAGCTAAGGGGAAAAGGAAGAACAAAGAGAGAGGACCCAAGTCTGAGCCAAAGAGATGCAAAAACCCAAAGGGGCCCAGAGGTTGCAGAGAGGCAAAGGAACAAATTAGATTTTAGAGCCTTCACCAGTTGCAAGAAACATATCCAAAAAGAAAAGGGAAGAGAAACCTGAAAGCACAGTAAACCTAAAATGAAGTGCCTCAAAATAGATGCTTCAGTCTCAATTTAGACACTAAGTTATTTTGGGTAGGTTCTTTGAGTGTGGAATTGAGGTCAAATTTTCAAAAAAATTAATCTCGCAGTTTTAGTTTTGGCAATTTTTTTCCAATTCAAGAACTTTCTTGTTCAATTTCATCTACACATCACACACTCCCCAAGGCTAGAGATTGCGTAGGTTTGAAGTTTTATAACAAATTAAAATTGAGAATATATATAGACATGGAGTTATACACCTATTTTAAATTAATCAAATATTTATAAAGTTCAACATACTTGTCATTTGCTCACCTAAAGAATCTGAAGTTGAGTTCGAATCTGTTTTTTTTCCAAGGTTTCAATTGCAATTCTCATTCTAACAAAAGGCTAATTCCACAATCCAATTTTGTGTCAATTCCAACCAAAATCATTTCGGTTGAAGTCAAGGTCACAACAACCCAACCCTCAGGTTTACTGCTCCAAACTAGATAACATGCCAAAATTGGTAGTGTGACATGAAAGTAGAAGGGTTTACACGATAGGTTACCAAGATGAAACCTTGATAAGTAACCAGGTTGCAGTTCATCCACAACTGAGTCAAAACAGCTTTCCAATGGATGGTGCACTGGTGGGTGCTAAGTCACCTAATCCCAAAGGAAGCCAATCCTATTGGGTAGTGACTGGAAAAGCAAAGCAAAGCAAAGCTGGTATTTCTATCATTATGAACTCAAGAAGGAGTGACCCAAATGGCAAATGGGTCAGAATGGAATGGGTAACTAGCCTAGGTATATGTATATGGGATAGATAGAATTCACATGCCAGCTCTTCAGTTGTATTCTGGCTTTTCATGAATCTAGGTGGGCCCTTATGGATTCAATGCACTGAATGGACAAATTTTGTTTTCTTTTCTTTTGTTTTTTTGTGTAGATTAATTTGCATGCTCTCTGAGCACAACTGCAGCAACAGAAACAGAAAGGTAAATTTAAATACATATGCAACCTAGATTGAATTATGTAGAATAATAAATTATACATGGGATTCAGTCTGTCACAGGATGGGGTGGTGGGGGGAGGCAGTATGCTAGATGTTACCCATTAGAGGAGATATTTTTGGAATGTGAATCAGTTTGTTTGTGAACTAATCATTCAAACTTTTCCATCTTCCAAAAACATTTTTTTCTATTACCAATCAGTAGAAGATGTTCAAGGCTCGATATTATAGTTGATTCCTACATATTTATATAGAATACAAAACACATTTTTATTACATTAAGTTATGTGGATTAGTCAAATTCTTTTGGTGCAAATTTTTGCTCGAATCCAAAGTCTAACAATGCAAAGTGAATCATATAAATGAAATTATAAAGTTCTGGGAAAATTCAGCAAAAATGTAGTGCACAATTTCCAAATCATAGCATTTGCATTTGCCAATCAAGATCCATTGTGCTTCTTTCAATGGGAGGATCTCCATAGGAGAGCACACATCCCCCTTTGTCATTAACAAATCACCCCCTCTCACCGTAGTACCAATCAGCATTCACAAACATATCTTGTTTTATTTTGTCTCACAACATTTTGCCTCTTTTCAAGTTTAGTTAGGGTTGAAACAACTTTTCACTTTAGGTCCAGCGTCCATTGCAAACAACTTCCCTTCATTCAATCCAAGGTTGCCACATTTAATTTATAACATTTTCTCAATGGGTCCCACCAACAACCAACCTCTCATTCCTACAAACCTCTCAAGATTTTCATCTTTATGTTGAGGTTTCCTTGAATGTTTAAAGGGTGCTTGAATTTAATGGACCTTAAGCACCACAAACGATTGAAGGTTCTAACTATTTAGGTGGAGCTATGTGTTGTAAGTTGATGTAGACTGAAGTCAACATTGAAGTGGCTTCTTGTACAAGGCAAGGGTGAAATTGCTTAAGCTTGTTTGCATTCTTCTTTTGTATACAATGTTAATAGCAATCTATGGAGAAAATTGTTTTGGCAAGTTTTAGGACATTAAGAGGATATAATCAACAACTCCACAATTAGTTGCTCTAGAATCTCAAAAGTTATGATTGCACTCATTTTTATGTTTATTTTGTTTAGCTAGAACTGACACCACTTGCATTCAATGCCTTTTTTGGGTGGAATGTTTCCTTACAATCTCATGGTTTTTTTCTCATACATGCATTGTTAGAGATTATGAATGTTGTTGTGAATTGCATTACATACGAAGCTTTGGTGCAAGATGTGAAGGACTAAAACCACATTATATTTTCCATGGGAAGAATAACTCTTGACATTGTTAACCTAGTGGGAACCTCTATTATTTATTCTTTGCAAGTGTGTGACATTTTGATTATCCATGTTCATGCAATTGCAAAGAAGCTTGTTAAAAGGTATTGTCAAATGTGAAAATCTTATTGACTCATGTAACTTGTGTGTAATCAATCACAAGACTCAAGAAATTTCATGAAACGAGTTTCAAGAAATGTTTGGGTGTTTTTCACATTGGTAGTTGGAACTATTGGTATTTTACCCAACTTAGTAATACTATTCTTGAAAGCTTTTGCTTACGATATTTTGTAGAAATGAGCTTTCTCACTTGTAAACTATGATGACAAAAGTATGGTGAAATAGTTGTCTTTAATTTTTGCACTTATTTATGGTGTTTTTTATTGTAAATTAGTGGCTATTTTGTCAATAGTGACTTGGATGGTGAAGCAAAAGAGGAAGGCATTTGGGAATGTGTTCAATTGCTAGAAAACAAAGTAATTCTAATTCTATATGTTTGAAGTTTATAGTTCAAACATTTTTTTTAATCTAAAAATAGCCAAGAAAATTTGATAGTTGTAATTGTAGATTGTTTATATAGGTTTCTTTAAAAATAAGTTCCATGGATCATTTAAGTGAACTTTGAATGTATCATTACACTCTTCTTGTTTTGCTTTGAAAGTTGTTAGTTAATGAGAACATGGTTTGGACATGCATGCATTTAGGAGTTGTAGTTGATGAGGAGAATTATGTAAAGGCTACAAGGCAATAATCGTCTTTGTGTTTTCATCCTTGCCAATCCATGTCTTTTAATCTCTTAGCCCATGCATGTATGAGTTGTACTTTATGTTCAATGCTCTAACAACATGGAAAGAGGGTTGTACATGTCACAACTTGAAAGAAAGTTATGTGATTCAAGCCCTAATTCTATTAGTTTCACTACATGGTGTTTTTATCAAATTTTGACATGTACTCATATGATTTAAGTCCTAGCTCTATTGCATGCTACTACATTGTGCTTTTATCAAATGTTTGCATGTATTCTAATTCAAGGATGAAGGGGAAGATCAAGGTGAAACAACATTGAACACCTTATACATAGTGCACACACAAAATAAAAAATGCACCAAATTTGTTCCTTTGTAGTTTACAAAATCCTCAATGCATTCATCTAGATATCTTTTTAGTTGACCCAACATGCACACCATATTATCATAAATTTTTTTGAAACTACCCCCCACCCCCTGCCTAAGAATTGTCATAGAAAAGCACACAATTAAAAGCATATGATTGCAAACAACCTTAGGTAAACTTGAATTGGAGAGTTGAATGATGGGTAACCATCTTGCATGGTTTGGAGAGCACTTTATTATATCATAAAAGTGCACATGAAAACTATGCCTTTGTGATGGAATTTTCGACTCTATGTATTTAATATAATTCATGTATTCATGTACACAACAGTGTAGATTAAATAACTCCAATTTGTTCGATAGTTAGTATATTTCCATTAGCCAGCACACAACTTATAATTCATTTATATCAAAATATGTTATAAATTACACTTTGTTGACTTTAACCTTTAAAATAAATTAAGTTAAAACAATCATTGAATGTTGACAAATTATCTCGTACTTTTTTTAAAAATAAATGTACATTAATCACATTATAAAACTTGATTTAAACACCTTATTTAGCAATAGTACAACATTTTTTACCAATTAAAAATAATGTATTTCAATTTGTGAATGAATAAAAACAAAATTTAAGACTCTCATATTTTCAATGGAAATTTTATTTACAACTTACAAACATCATAATCATCTCCATTATTATAACATAATGCATTGCCAAAGGTTTATATTTAATTTAAATCTAAATTTCATGATTTTAAGTCAATTTGAAAAATTAATACATATGTACATTTATATGCAAATGTTCTTTAAAAATTTTCAATTAAAAGTACTTCCTAGTCCTTTTGTTAAAACAATTATTTTGTGATAAGTGATTACATGTTACAAATGTATTAAAAAAAAATTAAAAAATCATTCATATTTGTGCCAATTTCACAACATAATGATAGAATAAAATGTCAATTGCCTATAATTGCACATTTTGACCTTTAAACCTTTTCTAATTATGTGCTCAAATTGTTTCATATTTATTTGTAGTGAAAATTGTAATATTGTGATAAGTTTTTGGGTCCATTGTGCCATGCAAACACCTTAATTAGCTACAAGTTAGGACAAGTTAAAGTTCATCAATCAACTAAGGACTGATTGAAATCTTTTGAATTACACACAACAACATGATATAACAAGACTTTAGTATTTGTCAAAAAATTGTTTTAAATGTGAATTGAATAAATATTGGTTGTTTATAAAAGATGGGTCACTAACTATTGCATGTGTTCAACATCTAGCTAACATGGACTATTTTTAAAACCATGTTATTAGTGAATTTTGTGGTTACAATAGTTACAAGATAACTATTGGTTATTTTGATGTGGACATTTTTAAAGACCAACTAGACTTCAAGGCATGTTGTTGAACAAGTGTGGTTTTCACTTTCTATTTGCATGTTGTGTGTCAAATCTTTTCAACTCATTAATTTTGTAATCTCAAAACAATGGTTGCAGTTTCCAACATAAGGAACTTCACAAACATTTTTTTCCATGAGATATTGTTGTCATTACAAAATCCAATTGGGTGGAACAAATCTATTTATTAAAACATCATTTGAAAAAACATGTTATAGTTTAATAAACTTAAAAAATGGTGTTCCAACATTCCACATTATGGGCTACATTTGTTTAATTGTTTTGGATTTGAACTTGCATTTGTTGTCTTTGATGGTTGATTAATCATTAATTCTACTATTGTAAATGTTTGCTTATTAATTGTTACAAAATTGGTGTTGGAATGAAATTCATTCATTAAAATAAAATCGTATCCTATACAAGTAATTGTTGGTCATGTTCTTGATAGGATGTATAAGTCATTACAAATTTTATGTTAATGATTTTTTTCATTGAACACCTGTAATCTTATGAATTTCATTCCAATTGTGTTTGAAGAGATGACCCAACATTAAGATGGACACATTGATTATCAAAAGTTGCAAAAGAAGTAGACATGGCAAAGAAATGTTGGTGCCTATGATATGCCAATATTAAAAAAAAAATTAAATGTGTAAAGGTAAAATTTCAAACATAGCTATTTAAATGATAGTTTTGTCATTGTTGTTTTGTGAGTGTAGTTTTATACACATTACTAATAGTGGGTTGGTCATTTAAATTTTGTGATTGCTTCTCCTTGTGCTCGCAGTTGTATGTCTAGGGTTTGGATGGAAGTGACAAGAACAAGATCTATTGATGAATCTTTTTTTTACACATCTTTGCTTTTAATTTCTACCCTAGACATTCACCTTAGAAATGTTTCTTTATGAAGTCTTCACAAGTAACACCAATAGTATACAATTTTTTTAAAAACATTACTAATCCATTTACACAATCATATAAGACAATTTCCATCACACTTTGAGCATAAGTTGCAATATCTTAATTTTGATTATTGCCCCAAGCTAATGGACGCACATGTGTAGATTTTGGGTGCACCCATCCAATTGATGGGTTGTTTTGATATCTACCCATCTACTTGTTGGGTTTCATATCAAAATATGAATGTTGGGTAATTAATTTAATCACGATTCTATATATATATTTTTTGGGTTATCACTTACCTTTTTGTATCATGAGGTTTCATAAAACTATGAAATGTTAAAAAAAATCATATGACTAATTTTTTAAATGAAATTTGTTTGATAAACAAACAAATAATTAGCCTCAATTCCTTTAAATCTTATTAAAGTAAAATTCTTAAAATTTTGATTTGAAAGATTATGCAAGAATTGATTAAAATAAAACCCAGGTCACACAAATATTTTCAAACTTTGAACATTCATGTCATCAACAAATTCTACTCATTAAATTATTTGTAGCCCACATCTCACATGATTGAGTGTGCTATAATCAGATGTGATACATTTTGTAAAATTTTCTTGTCACCTATTTTGCTCAAGGTAGGTTGGAAAGTGCCAATGACACACCATCGAAAACACCCAATTATTTGTTTTAAACAATAACGGTGGATGATTTAGATCTTTTTTTTAAAAAAACGTGTCATTGTTTTCCCTTTGTTATTTAGGGCAATCTTGGGTGCAAAATGTTGTTCACTCTTGAACATGTATAAGGGGCATTACGCATAAGGCCCATATTAAGGGGGTATAATATCCTTAACACCACCTTGACAACTAGATTTTATTATTTAAAACTAGCTTGACAAGCTTTTATGAAGGCACCCTAATGACCTCAATGGAGGCCAGTACCCATAATGCCCTCAATGGAGGAGGGCCTTACCCTATACTTATTACTCACAGCTCTTGAGAGAGATAATTATTTTTAAATTAAAAATAAATTAATTAATTTTTATAAAAAAAACCCAAGTATTCCAAAATAGCTTCCAAGGGGCAAGAAAAAAGAGGTTAACCATTGGTTGTGAATCAGCCCCCATAACCGTGCAGCAGTTACTGTTGCGGCGCTACTGAAGCGTACCGTTCCGTCCAGAAAGGGGAACACAAGTATTCCCAGTCCCACAATTATTGTACTGTTCCGTCCACGGAAACAGTACGTGGCTGGCCAGTCCAGATGGGGTCCACGTGCCAAAAATTATTTTGACTCTTTTGTTGGTTCATACCATGAGCGCCTCATTTTTTTTCTTCCCGTTCCGTAGGACGGAACAAGTACCAAAAACGCCCCCCCCCTCTCATGCGTGTACCAGTCCGTGCTATCACTACCGCCGCCCACAGGCTACTCGATTCTGCCACGCTTCTCCCATTGGCTCCGTAAGTTACTTCTACCCCCTACTTATTACCTTTGTGATTCTACCTCATCATAAGTCTGTAGAATACTCATAGGTAATTAATTCCCTTCATTTGACTACTTTTACCCCCCCTGTAATAATTGGAAGGTAAAAAAAAGCCAAAAAAATCCAGTGTTGTGCAGTTTTTCGATTCTGACAGTTACCTCCGGTTCCCAATTATTTGAGAATTTTTGCCGAATCAAAGAACCGGCGGGTTTCAAAAATGTCCATGGTTTCTTGGCAAAAAATTCACAAAGAACCTCCAGTTCAAGGCTTTTTTGAAAAGAATATTCAAAAGATAATAACCTCCCAAGACTCATAGTAAAAAAACTCAAAATACAATCGGTATGTAAATCCAATAATAATATGTGAAAAAAAATTTGACATGGCAACAACAAGCACCAAATTGTCAAAAGGGCGGCAGATTTAACATGGAATTAGTTTAATAAAAACCTTTGAAAATTTGCGGTCAAAATTAGGTGTTCCTTTCATGCCTTTGTTGAGTCTAAGTTAATCATGGGGAGGAGATAGAGGACTAGGCTATATACTACATCCAGAGATTAAAAAAATGTGCAAATCTTACTAACCCTCGTTATTTACATGGGTCTTTGGTTGTGAGTCAAGTTCTTAATGCTACTTGATTTGTGTTTGGTTGTGAGTCAAGTTCTTCTTAACCTTACTTGACTTGTATTCAATTCAACCACCCATTCATGTGATGGACATTTTGTTGTTGTTGTTTGAATAATGTAAGGACACGGAATCACGGAATGTGACTCGTGATCACGTCTGGTAAACCATAACTTGTTTCTTGGGTCAGATTAGATGCACTTTCTTCACATAAACATGGCGTGTAGAGAGAGAGAGATTGTGTGTCCACTTTTTACAATAATAGGCAAGTAATAGTAGTGTGATACCGTATAACCTAGGGTCAGTTTCCACATTGACAAAACGAATAATTATTTATCTTCAAAACATGAATTCGTTTTTTTTTTAATTTTGAAATTATTGTTATTTTCATCATCTATTATAATAATATTGTCATATGAGTGGTGAAATTATTCAGAGTGTAGTCTGTGATAATTACTATGATTTTCAACATGTCAACTTCATATTTTCACAAAATTTCATTTTTGCTATTTTGAGGATTATTTAATGATGAAGCTGACCTTAGGGTAAGGTAACATTTATCAAGGTGGCTTTTGCTGTGATTGCATGTTACATGATGATGTTTGCTTTCATGAGCTTCAAACACTAGTCCTCAAGGCCATCATGGAATGTGTAAGAAGAGTCTAGGTAAGTTGTCTTTTCAGTTCCCAACTAAAGAGCATCTCCACCCACAATTTCTGGTTTATTAAAAACATCAAAAATTCTTGAAAAACAAACATTAGCCACCACCTAGGCCAATGAAAAGAAAATATTTTGATTTATTGGTCGATAATAATATTTGTAGGTCCAAACTCAGTTTCACCCATACCCCCTATTTGGGCTTGTAGTTATGCTTATTATATTTAAGAGGGGGGTATTAATTATTTTTTAACCCTCATCCATATTTATAAAAATGGGTCGATATAAAGGTGAGAGACAATTTGAGTGCAACATTTGAGCCAGACATTATAGCCCACCAATGAACAACTATCGTTTTATTATTCAAGGTGATCTATTGTCACTAGATCCTTTGCAAATATGCTAGCCCAAACAACATTGCTTAACCCAACCCAACATTTAAATACCATACTTCATCCAAAATGTAATGTGGAGGGCATTAGGGAAATTACTTTAAAGGTTTTATTATATCCAAAGCATTATCAAAATGCCAACTAGTGTTCCAAGTCTGGAAAATTGCACTGGATGCATCAATCCAGTTTTGCAATCTCATACCCTATTCAACTATGGTGTAGTTAATATTTGATCCAAGAATGTATGTGCACTTTCTTTTATATTACGTAAATATTTGATCCGAGAATGTATGTGAACTTTCTTTTATACTACATGAATATCACCGATCACCAGACAATATTCACTAGCTTGGATTAGTGAGGAAAACAGATGAGAAACTCAAGTTAGTTAGTTAAGATGATTATTTTTTTGATGGCAAGCAAAACCTATGTTGACAGGGCATCAGATTTCTGTAGATGCATGGAGAGATATGTGGTGACCTGAGTATCAATATTCATTTGCAGGAAGTAACCCATACATGCGGTCTCTTGTTCATTGCTTCATCTCTGGGCTAAACATTCCTTGTTTAATGCCGGAGGCCAAGGGAGAAGATAACTTCCATTATTGGATGTGTCTTGAGAACTGAGGCCTGAAAATGTTTACAGTCAGCAATTGACAAGTTAAAAAATTGCACACTTCAAAAAGATTCCTGGGAGCTTGGTAGAAGGCAGCTTGCTAGGCAAAAGTATAGAGAAGAACTAATATGTAAGATATATATGAGGATCCATTGCCTAAACAACAATGGATCAATTCTAAACTTAGAAAATTGGAGCTTGCTCAAGGAAGAGTGACATGAAGATCTACCTACCCATCAAGCAGGAATTACTATGGTCTACCGTCATCTTAGTATGAACTACCTAACAAATTATAAACAATTGAGTTACCTATTTGGAATATTAAAAACAAGTACAATTTTGATATGTCAAACTTCATCTGGATTACTCCAAGATGTATTGTCAAAACCCTCACCCAGTTTGTGAGATTTGGATTGCAATGGCTGTTAAATTTTCATTTGAACTTGGATTTGGATATAGTTTCATCACTTTCACCAACCAACAAAACTATCTTGTATATCATGCAAAGGACAAAATCCACAATAAGGATTGGATGCGTGCTTCCACTCTTCCCAATTAGCTGTCATTTGGATGATGTGTGATGGGCACATGCCTCACAAACAGCAAAGGCAATGCAAACCTTTAGTGGTACTATTTAATTATATCCAACTTTTGCAAAAAAAAAGTCGGTAGGTAAAATTTTGTTTTGCAAAGGAAGGGCGAAGGGGGTGGGCGAGAGAAGACAAGAAATTCCATATGTTATAATAAGCAAGTTTCCATCCCCAAATATTTGAATATATTGCCAAAATGTGTTGTACAAAGCACCAATGTACAAAATCCTTCGGCCTTGGTCTCTTTTAAAGGGAGCAACTTAAAAGATTGCCAACCGGGTTGCATCTATTTATATTCATACCTACATTACTATATCAATTCCTGCATGTGCAAAAAGCTTTTCAAATTGAAAGAATGTTGAAACACGCACATGGGTTAGTGGGGTCCTGGCTCTTGGTCGGGTATGACCCATTGACCCCTCCCCCAAAGGCTTTCAATATTCATATTTCCATACACCTTACTTTGGTTTGGAGGATGACCCCTGTGCACCTTCCCACTTCTCTAAAACAATGCAATAAAAGCACCAGCTTATCAAAGCAAAACACTCTCTCGAAAACGTATTATCTCCTAAGAAGATCAGATCAAATCCTACATTTCCATGATTTTTAAGAAATATGGTACGTAGCCTCTTTTTTTATCATATTTTAGTGCACCCATCACTTTGATGAGGAATTTCAAATCATTGGGAACATGATCACGGTATGTAAACCCTTTTGGTCGGTAAGAGGATTACTAAGCAACCTGCCTCATTGGGTGGAGGCACCTGCTTTAGTGGGGATTTCAGACTTTGGGTACTGATTTCTTTTCTTATTTGTATAACACCTTTTGAAAACTGGAAAGCTGGCTTCCTTCACTTAAAGAGGCAAAGAATAGATAAAAAGCCATGGCCAGGAACCCAAGAAACAACAAAATAATTCCAACAGCCTTCTTCCCATAACCTGGTGGAGAATTTTTGTGGATGGTGTAGCTCCAACTTCTTCTTATCACTTATCTTCTTGAAATCTTATAAGTAAGTAAGTAGTGAAGAACACAAAAATGAGAAATTTGTCTCCATGGGTTTTATAGTAAATGGACAAAGGTAAGGTGAGGTCATGTTTGCCTTTGAGACTCTTTCCATAGAGCTGCTGTGGTTGTGGACCTCTTTGCCTCAGGTGGCCCCATGTATTTTTTCAACACTCTTTTATCTTGGCAGTTCAGGAGTCCCAAAGCAATTTTTTTGCATAGGGTGCTTGACTTCTAAGTCAAGATCACATCTCACCTAGCTAAACCTTACCATGTACCTAGTGTTTTATTCTATGAACTAGGGTTCTGCAAACAAGGTTTAGGCATTCAACTTCTTTCTTTGCTTTCCTTGGTATTGCCTTTAAAATTGTTCACTTTAGTCTTTCCCAAGCTTGGGGAATTGTACTCTCTTCATTTGATCAATTGACCATGCATTTTCATTTATCAGGCTCTCAAGATCAGGCTGATGTTGCAAAATAACCCAACACCCAACAAGAATTACAATCAAAAGTTAGCATGTGTGCTCCATGGACAATGGTCAGAGACACGTCACAAGTTGAGACTGTTTGAAATTAAAGGATTTCAAGACCTTTAATTTGCATAGAAAAATAGAAATGCCTAATGTAAAAACATTGACATTAAATATTGCAATGTTGTTGTAAGACTCTTCAGAGGTTCTAGACAAGAATAAGTATGATGTAAGTTATACATGTTACATCCAAACCAATGTTGGCAGGTTGGCCCAGCTTGCATGGCCAAACTCAAGGGTCAAGTTCCAGTTCTTATGACCCAGACCCAAATCAACGGCCATTTGTGGGAATTAGCACAAGAACCAAACAGTGGAACTAGTAGCCTTTTGCTAGATCTAGAACCAAAACTTTCAAAAGAAACTCTTGAACACATTTTTCAAGTTTTTTTGAGTAAAAAATTTGAATTTTTTCGAAAAGTTGGCAACATGCAACTGAACTCGGGCCCAATTTTCAAACTAGGCCCAACCTTGGGGACTGTGTGCATGGAACTGGACTCAGACCCAACTTTTGAACTGAGCTGAACTAGGCCTAGAGGTTCTTGAATTTGAAAAAATATGCGAAAACTAAGATGGTATGAATTAAAATTTTTGAAAAAACCAA
>Ga0209208_10008822_pt1 | contig 13366 bp, 5 predicted proteins | sample S1TSphfallax_3_FD_187694 | JGI IMG/M metagenome (GOLD analysis project Ga0209208, IMG submission 187694) | Host-associated microbial communities from peat moss isolated from Minnesota, USA - S1T2_Fd - Sphagnum fallax MG (SPAdes) (version 2) | ecosystem: Host-associated > Plants > Peat moss >...
AGGTAAAGGCTGTTTTTACTACCTACTTACCTACTGACAACCCAGTAGATGGTTTTTGTACATAGGTGAAGGCTGCTTTTCCTACTTACCTATTAACAACCCACTTGGTAGGTAGGTAGGTAGGCAGGTGGGTTATTAGTAGGTAGGAAAGAAAAGCAAACCTAATCTAAACCACCATGGTTACCTAGGGACCTGGAACCCAACAGAAAATGTTTCCCTCCACTTAAGTTACCATCCATCCATCCATGCATCCATCAGTCGATCTATCCATCCATTCCTCCATCCATCCATGCATTCATCAGTCGATCTATCCATCCATTCCTCCATCCATCCATCAGTCGATCTATCCATCCATTCCTCAATCCATGCATCTGTCGATCTATCCATCCATTCCTCAATCCATCCATCAGTCGATCTATCCATCCATTCCTCCATCCATCCATTCCTCCATCCATCCATCTAACCATCCATCTATCCATCCAACCATCGTCCTCCGTGGCGTGCTGGTCAGTCACTGGGTGAGTTGCTGACTCCTCACTCTGACCGGAACTTAGAACTCCCCCATGGCAGACAGGTGCCCTGTTCACACTGCATCCACGTTGGTGACGGTTGAGCAGCCAGTTGGCCGTCATGCTTGTCCATCTTTTCCTCTCCCCCCCCCGCCCTTGTGTTTCCTCGTAAAATCTGCTCGCATTTTATCCTCTGGTTGCAGATCGAGAATTCGTTGAAATCCAAGGCCCAAGTTTACGTGGTTTCGAAGCACAATTTTTTTGGAACTTCACTGAGAGAGGAAAAAAAAATTTTAAGAAGAGTTTCAGAGTGCTGTTTTTTTCCCTTTTGTAGAGGTCTTCTGGTGCGGGATCGTCGAGAGTTTGCCTGTTTGTGTTCGAATTCCCTCTCTCTCTCTCTCTTTGGGAAGATTTTTTTGAAACTGGGTATCTGTGAAAGTGGTTTTTGTTTTGGCAATTGCGAAGGAAATTGAAAAGAAGGGAGTGAAGAATTGACGTCTTTGGTTGCAGGTCCAGGGAAATATGGCATCTGGAGGGAAAGAAGAGAGAACTTCGGCGGCGCAGTTGAGAGCGGAAGCGAAACAGGCCGGGGATTCGGCTTCCGAGCATGCAAAGGAGAGTGCAGCGGAGTACAAGCAACAGGGGCACAAGGCGGGCTTGTCTGCCTTGAAGGGGGCGGAGGAGAACTACCAGTCTGCCAAAGGAACGGCAGTGGAGGAGAAAGATCGCTTGCTTGATTACGCGACCCAGACCAAGAACACTGCCACGGTAGGCCCAAAAAAAATTCATTGATCTTCTTCTTCTTCAGATTCTGAAATCCAAACCCGGAGATGTTCTTCATCATTCGCAAAGCAGCAGCAGCAGCAGCAGCAGCAGTGATCTATCTCTTTACCAAGTTTGTGGGTTGTTACAGTGTGCTTCATTGCTGTTGTATGTTTGTTGGGAGCATGCAGGATACCGTGCAAGAATACACAGAAGCTGCAAAGAAGAAGCTCGGAAATTTGGGTGAATCGACACAGCAGAAATATGAGCAGATCAACAAGCAGACAGCAGAAACTGCCGAGAATGCATTGAACAATGAAGCTTCAGAACCTGCAAGACAAGCTGCTGTTCAAGAAGAGGACAAGAGCAGCAACAGCCAGAATATGTAAAGAAGCTCTGATCTCTAAACCCTAAACTTATCTGTTGGGTCTTGGGTTTCTCTCTCTCTCTCTCTCGCTCTCTGTGGTGGAAAATTGCTGCTGCTGTAGAGTACTTGACAATGCCAGACTTCAGTATCCTGATTTGCACATGGTTGTAGTGATAATAGACATAGCAAATTCTCTACTATCTCTAGTTTGTCTCTTTTGAAGCTTTAGAATTTTCCACGGGGAGGAGGAGATTGAAGCTGCATGGAGCTTGACATGGGTGTTTGAGGAGAGGACTTCCTGATCTTTTTTTGTGGGTTGTGATGGTGTGCAGGTACGGATCTGTGAGAGACAACACATATGACTATATTGAAGAAGCAAAGAGAAACCTTTTCCAGGGAGCAGCAGCAGGGGACCATGACACAACCACAAGAAAAGAAGACTCATCTGATACAGTGGATGAGGATGCAGCAGTGGAGGGTGGGAAAGGAATAAGTGCAGATCAGGGTAGACTAGGTGCTGGGGGTGTCTCAAATACAACAGCCAGGCTGTGGGATACTAGCAAGGAGAAGGCATCTGAGAGTGTGGAAGCTGTGGAGTGCAAAATAGATCATGCCAAAGATGGCACAAAGCAGAAAATATCAGACTGGACAGCAACTAGAGAAGGAGATCATGGAGTCGGAGATGGGGCTGCCACCAGAGATGGTAAAAGTACAGATGGGCTTGACGAAGGAGTCAAGCAGAAGGCATCTCAAATGTTGGGTAGTGTGCAGAACGAAACCGCAGACACTTTCAGTGACACCCAGGACAGGAAGACTTTGTCTGAAAGCACTGCAGGTTATACAGATCATCATCGCAAAAATGAAGGTGCAGCAGGAGATTCAACCTGGGATGCAACAGTGGACAAGACCAAATCCAGAGAGTATTTTGAGGAGAATCCTGGAGTCCCGAGCAGCTGGACCTCAAATGTCAAAGAGAGAGCTTCACAATTCTTGGGTAGCACACAGAATGAAACAGCTGATACATTGAATGATTCTGCAGACAGAGCTACATTATCTGAGAGCACAGCTGCAGGACATGTTACCAAGCCTGAAAAAGAAGCAGCTGCCCCTGCACCTTGGGATACAACCAGGGAAAAAACCAAGGTCACTGCAGAAGAAGAATATCATCATCATGAACAACCTGCTGCCGCCAGTGGTGTTGCAGGGGTGAATTGGGCTGGATTGAAGCTCAAAGCATCACAAATTCTAGAAAGTTTTGGTAATGAAACAGCTGATACATTTGATACTGTACAGGATAGAAAGTCTATCTCTGAGAGTACTGAAGGGACTATGACAGATCAACATGGAGGGGGTGGTGCATCAGCAGAAGCAGACATGCCTTTTGATCATACGGATGTCAAAACATCTGTACATGACAAAGTGCAAGAGGCACTAGCATCAGCAGGAGCTGCTTCAGATCAGGAGAATTTGCAGTCAGCAGATTCCATGCCACAATCAGCTTCAGACAATCATGGTGATGCCAGTGGTGGTGGTGGTGGTGGTTTTACATGGGAGAGTTTGAAGCAAAAGGCATCTGATGTCCTGGGTGGAATTCAACTCTCAACACCAACAAGGACTGCAGGAGATGGTGATCAAGAGACTCAGCTGCCAGGGGAAAACAACACTGGCATTTTGTCAGACAATGTGAACAAGAAGCTGACTGACACTATTGCAGCTATGAAGGAAAGAGCTGCAGAAGATTCTGCTTCAAAATCCTTACATGCCGCAACTGATTTTACATCAGAAACAAGACGGGCAACAGCAGATCAAGTTGCAGATTACGCAGACCACTGAAGGGAGCTAAGTAGAACAAACACAATAGCCAGCAGCAACAGAGCAACAGATTGTAGTCATCGTGTAGTCCACAGAATCACACAGATCATGGAATTACAAAGATTATATCAGAAGGAGGTATGGGGAAAAAATCGAAGATGATGGGTTTTGCTTGATGTGAGCTTGAATTCTCTGATTTGAGTAAAACTACAGTTTACCATGTCTTCTTCTAGAATGGCCAATTATGCAAATGATGGCATGGCAGATTTTAAGATTTTTAGCTCTTTGACATTGCTACGGATGTCTTCTTCTTCTAGAATGGTCAACCAGGCAGAAAGCCAATGACATTGCAGATTTTGAGATTTTTGCACTGTTTTACATTGCTTCTAGAGTTGAGTATTTCTGTGGAGTATGCTGTGAAACATGGTGTGTGAATTTCCACTTGTGTAAGACTAAGCCAAACCCAGCAAAAGCATGATGATGAAACTCCTCTCACTCAGATGCAAAAATCCCCTTGAGGCTTTTGGGTGCTTAGCCAAATTCTGGGACACAAGAGGGACATGGTATTGACCAGAGTTGAGGGCAATTTTTTTTTTTCCTGACAAGTCTTGTTATTTTTTGATTGATCAAAGATTTGGGGAAATTTGGGATTTTTTTTGTCCCCGTGTAAATTCAACTAATTTTGCTAACTAATTTTGCTAATTTTTTGGGAAAATTTTGCCAAAATTCCAATAACACAAACTTGGGAAAAAAAGAAATTGGTTGTGTGGGTATTTGATTTTGTCAATAACCACTGGTTGTGGTTTTTTCAATATTTAAAAATCAGAGAATGAAAGAACCACTGCATCCGGTTATTTAGAAAACCTTAAAAGAACCAATGGTTTCATTATAGAAGGAAAGAGCTTGTGGGTTTTGTAGGCAGTTATTTGAATTTCATGCAATTTCTTTGGGAACCATGATTATATATCAGTACCAATGTTTTCAACTTTTGGAGAACTGCGGTTATAAGAAAGCCTAAGAACCGCCCTGATAACTGGCAGCTGCCTGGGTTCAATTTTCTAATACCTGCCCAACATTGGTAATTGACTCTACCACATGATCAACCCGTCCTTTAGAGCGCTAACCAGGGTTAATGAGCTTAATCAAAGTGGTCATAGTAAGGAAAAAGAAATGTATTGTGTGATGCAAATGTGCTCTTTCTTGTGGCAAATTTTCACATCTTGGTTAGCTCACAAAGTAAAACAAGATTTTTTTTGTCACAAACTCTACTTTTTCCTAGAGAAAACACATCAATTTTTTAAGAACAAGCTAGTGAGAATCATGATGGCTCTATCCTAGTAGTGAGTGCATGAATATATAAATCAATCAGATATGGATGAATGTCCTTGAAAATGAATTCTTAACAAATGTATTAGAAGCTTGCTACCTTGATTATCATAAACCCATATATATATGTGTGTGTGTGTGTGTGTGCACGTGTGCACACTCAAGTGAAACTGAAATGTTGCTCTTGTTTGTTAAGATTTAGAATGATAACATGTTTTTAGTCTTGGAACTAAAAGTTTACAACTAACAAATGTTGTAAGTCTTTTCATTTCTTGAATGACACATTTATCAACATGAAAAATCAAAAATTTGTAATGTGTCAAGAAGATTAAAAAATCCTTTGATATACATATGAAAGAGGGTTGTATAGGTGAGTTCATGTTTATTGACAAACATAGGATCAAATGTCATTTCATCTAACGACAACTCTTGGGACCAAATTGTTCTAACAATAGTTAGTTGAATTTGAAGTTATATTCAAGTGATTAATTGTGTATGGCATTTGCCTAATTGTATTTTTTTAACCATAGGTTCTATGGGTGTCTAATTCGATTATATTTTGTTGTTTGGATACAAAAATGTATTTTTATGTTGTGTGTGATAACCTATTTTGAGATTTTAAAAGTTCATCCAAATATATGACTTATTGTTTACACAAGCTGTTTTGAACAAACCATCAATTCCATTAACAAATCCATTGTAAGTTGCATAACTTTTTACACATAATTCAATGAACATGTTTTCTTTGATTCATCATATATTATTATAACCCTATAGATTTATTGGGGTCATTTGGTAAATGGTAGATTGATGACATTGAACCATGAAGAATATCTATAACTTTAGGGTGCAATCATAATAAAACAAGCCAAAAAGGATGTCAAATAGGCTTTAAAAATAATAAAGATTGGAAAAATAAATTTCGATTTAGAACCTTTGAAAATGAACACATGTTATGTTAGAAGGGATCAATTTTGCAAAGGATTATCAAAAGGAATCATATAATAAGACAAAATTGATGGGAATTTTGAAAAAAAATAAAGACCTATTAACCACATTCAAAAATCATTCAAACCCTAAAATATGTCAAATTCTAAAACTTTAAAAATTCAAAGAACTTTTCAAAATTGATCCAAAATTTTAGAATTTCAAAAAAATTCTACCACATATAAATGGGGTATAATGTACAAGATATGTTGAGAAAAATTGTAATCCATCATACAAAAAACATAAAAAAATTAAAAATCAATTTTTGTTATGACTTGAAATTGGTATCATTTAAAAAGATGAAACACTGAATTTACAAGGAATTGGCACATCTTTAAAAAATCAAATTTATTCAAATATATATATATATATATCTAAAAATGTCATCTTGCCTAGACAATTATATGAATTTATTATAATAATATGTAAAAACAATTGTTCAAAAATTCATTTGTATGGAATTTTTATTTTGGGGCAAAAGTACATGTAGTCCTTTTTTAAAATAATGTTTTATCTCGTTTGCACCTTTTAAAAATCAAATTTTAACCTTTCTAAATTTGTAATACCAAATCATTACGAGCAAATGTTGATTTGTTTATGTAGAATAAATGTGAAACTTTGGATTCATTTGGAGGTGCTCATAAACATGTGTTGTTTAATGTGTTAATGTCTCTTTGGGTATGAGATGTTGTTTAAGTGTATGGATGAATTTCATGTCACTTTGATGCATGACCATGTGCAATTCATAACATTTTGCATGGTCATGCAAAAAATTTGGAGCTAAAGCTTAAACCCATAATTAGCTTTTTTAAACATCCATTTGTCCTTCATGAGTGAAACTTGGTAAAAATCACCTAATATTATGATGTTGAGGCCAACAAAGTGAACATGTTTTATCAATTGTAGTCTTTGATCAATAACCCTAAATAATTTTGTTACAACCAAAAAATTCATCTTTGAATACCAAACAAAATTGTTTATATTGGTTTGTTAGATTGTTCAAAATTTGTGAACTCAAAATTTCAAGATTAGAATGTGATTGATTTATTGGAAAGTGAAGGGCAAAATGTATGGTGGACTCATTAACGTTGAATGTAGCTTTTATTATAAAAGCCAGAAGTAATTTTTTGCTTTCAATGGATTTGATGTTAGTTCTTTTGTATACAAACTTAATAGTCCTTGAACTAACATTTTAGTAATATAAGTTTTTCATGTACACATGCCTCATGTTAGGGACATGTGAAAAGGTTTGTATGACCTTACTTTAGTTTATAATACATGATGTCATCAAATATTGTTTTTTTCTTTTAATTTAGAGTATGCAAAAAAAATTTATATTCAAGTTCATTAATAAATTCTGAAAATAATGAATTGATGTCCTTTTCCATATATGGATTTAAACATATATATGTTTTTAATTTGTTTGAAGACAAATGTGTACATTTGATGTAAAATCATATATTTCAACATTGGTGATATTTGTGATTGGTATGCTTGGGGAAATTATCATCATTGTCAAGAAACATGTTAGTCCACATACCATTATCATTAATATTTGTTAATTTCCTAACACATTCTTCAAATGTAAACCATTCATTGTTTTCAATATCTATTATTGTAGGTAGATGGAAATTTAAAAGTTTATAAATCTGAAAAATTGTTTATTGTTGGTTTTTGTGAAGATTAAATCAAGTTGTTGATTTTTTGCGAGTTTCACAATTTTGGAATGGTGTGTAAAGTAAAAATTATTTTGTCACCCAATTTTCAAGGTCTTTGTATTTGTTATAATGTGAATTCTATTTTTTGCTACAAGATGCAATCATAAGCTAAAAATGGTGTCAAATCGCAAAGAGAAACGGTCAAACTTAAAGAATCATGGCAAACTATGATAACTATCATATGAATGAAAAAGAAACTTATCATAGTTTCCTTATAAAAAAAATTCATGACCTTTAATTCCAACGTTGTTTTGTTAAAAATATCAAAACAATTACACAATCAAATGAGTTCAAATTTAGTGTTCTAATATTACAATTCCATTATTGTTTGTGTTAAATCAAACAATAGTTTGTGGAGTGTTTCAAATTAATTCGACTCAATTAAATTGTGTTAAATTTTGGTTGTTGTTATGTTTTTGTGGCCTGATGAAAACATGCTTAAAAGGCAAGTAATACCCAAGGGGTGATGCTTGCTAGTTATGGCCCTTTTAGAAATAGGGGACCAACAAATAATCATGGGTTCCAACCCAATGGTGTGTAGGTGAAACTTTGTTAGACTTTTACTCATAATAAGCCTGACCTTGAAGTTCATGTTAACAATTGGTCAGGTCGGGTTTTTTGTTGTTTTTTTCAAAAGGAAAAAGAAAAAAAGTTTTTTTAAAACATGTTTTGCAATGAAAAAAATTGAACTAGAAAATTTCTATGGGTGTTCACTCACTAATAAAACTGTGTCTGCTTTTGCATGAAGGGTGCCCAAATTGACCTCAATCACTAGTGTGGAGCTGGGTTCATCACCAACCCAATGTGACACCAAGACCATATGCTTTTGGTGCTGCAACTCCTAATGCTAATCCTTCAGCCAAGGCATGAAACCCTATCATTTGGTGACGCAATGTACTGGTTGAGAAGCCAAAAAGCTCATGTCCAACATTGAAAGGTCAACATTGAATTTATTCATATCATATTCATGCCTAAACAATCTCAATCAGACTAGAGATGTTTTTATTGTAAGTGGCCCAACAAAAACAAAAACAAGGTGAAAATTTCAAATCTCAAGCAAGCAAAAGACATGGGTTTAATCTTCAAAATGGATTTCAAAAGAAAATTAAAAGGCAATCCTTGGTCTTAGCTTTAAGTTTTAAAAGTTTTAGAAGTCCCACAAGTCTACAAAAGTTTCCACCAATTTATCAACTATAAAAATATAAATTATAAATAAAACTAGAATTTTTCAGAAGTAAAATAAAAATTTCCAAATCAACATAACCGTTTTCAGATATAATTTAATGAAAATTTCTAAAGATAAATAAAAATGAAAAAGAAATCATTTTATAAACTAATAGAACTTTCTCAAAATAAAAATAAAAATTTGTAAAAATAAAACAACAATTTCCAAATTAAAAATAAAAGTTTCCAAATATACATAGCTTAGATAGTCAAGTAGGTCATTAAAGTAGAGCCTAGGTAGGATGGTAGGTAACCTAGGTAGGCAAATAAGTAAGTAGTTAGGTGAAAGCCTAGGTAGGCAAGTAGATAGATAAGTAATGTGAAAGCTTAGAGAAGCAAGTAAGTTGATAGGTAAGAGAATCCGTAACCTAGGTAAATAGGTAGCATGACTTCTTAGGTACCTAAATAAACCCCTTTGATAAGTAGGTAGGTAAATCTCTCAAGTTAGAAGCTAGGTAAGTAGGTAGACCCCTAGGTAAGTAGGACCCCTAGATAGACCCCTTAGGTGTAAGTGTAGTTGTAATTGAGAAAAAATGACCCCCTATCCATGCCTTATTGTGAGTTTGTGACCCTGTTTGTTGCATTTTAAGGAGAGGTGCAAAATCAAGGTCAAGTGACAAAGTCCACATGAAAAGAGGCATAGTAATGTGTTGTTACATAAAACAAGTCCTAGGCAATTATCAATAGGCAAATGTTTTAGTTACCACTTGCTAGAAGGAATTTGGAGCTATAATGTTCTGCACCCAAAAAAAGTGAGAATGCAAGGAACAAATTGGAAGGACCCATGTCCAAGAAAACAAAAGAACCATCTAAGATTGCAAACCACAAGGAGAACATCAAGTTCCTGAACCCCCCCCTCCTGTTGCAAGAAGCATATCAAAGAAGGAAAGGGGAGGAGTCAGGACCTCCTTAAAGGAGGCCTAGCCTGAAAGAACCCTCACCTGCTGCAACAGCAGGAGGTCTCAAATGCATATTGGATTCCATATTGTGAGATCTGGGTACTGAAGTTTGGGTTGATGCATTGGATTCCATATTGTGAGTTCTTGGGATTGAAGTCTCAGAAGATGCATTTAATGGGCAATGGGGTTCAAGTAGTCTCTTTCATAAAAGCTGATGATTCTAGACTTAATTCAGCATCGAGGGACGTTCCCATGTCTTCAGCTGATCGATCACCCACAGAATCCAACCGCAATGAATTGAGTCAAATCATGGCAAATGGGTTTCTTCTAATATCTATGCCATGGTTTTTGTTTTCAATTTCTTGATGGAGCCCAGGTTGGTGGTGAGCATCCATCCCTAAGCAGATTTCTCGACTTAACCGACGACATTATTTCAAGGAACACTTTAAAAAACTGTAGTAGTCAGTAGGAACACAAACTGTTTGATTTTGGTTGATCTCAGTCAAACAAGTGATGGCATTCCGCATGGGTCGTGCACATGAAGGATGAAGCATGGCAGACTGACTGCTGCGCGAGAAGCAGATCTACCCGCGATCTTCCACAAAACCTGACAGGCAGAAAATCTTGACTTTTTGCTCTGCCACACCCGGCAGACGTCTGCTTGCCACTGTAGCTCCCCCTTCTGGCCTGCCCACGAACTGCAGCGCTCTGTTTAGCACTCTGCTTTGAGTCTCTCACGAGTCTCAGCATTCACCTTCATGCTCACCTGTGGTCACCTGTTTGGGAACTTGATGGGAAATCAAGTCCCCACCCCTTCAAAAAGATAAGAAACATCCCTTGGGGCCATGTTTAGGCCATGCAATTGGCTCACCGCTTCAAAAAGAAAAGAAAAGAAAAGAAACATCCCTGGGGCATATTTTTGGTGCCACCCAATTGGCACTCCTCACATGCTTCAATCCTAATGTGTTGTTTTAGGGACAAGCTTACTGAGATAGGAGCTTCCCATGCATGCATGGAATGTTTTTTTTAACAAATCGCCTAGAGGGCAGGGAGAGAAATATTTGATGGAGCAGCTCAAAAGGTGGGCAGACAATGTGTGCATGTGCACATTTGATCTGCCTTCTGCCAGCGGATTTCAAGGAGGGAGCAGGCAGGCAGGCAGAACCCAAGGTTTTCACAATCATGTGCGCCGCCCATCAGTTATTACCTCTACCGAGGCCCTGCTGTTCTGCAGTAATAGTAGTTGCAGCCATGATTGTTAAGTGGCTTTGGGTGGATTGAGTGGGGAAACGCCTCAAGAGGTACATCCTTCACTACTCCATGTGTGAAGAGTAGTTGCAGCCATGATTCATAAGATGGCCTGGTCAAGTAGCCTACATGGGTGGATGGATGGGAAAAGGCTGAAGAGAAGCAGGATGTTTTTTTTTGTGTTTTTGGGCTGTGTGTGTGTGTGTGTGTGTGTGTGGTGGCGGCCATGAATATAACCAAGATTAGCAAGTGCTTGGGAGGGAGGAAGAAGAGGGAGAGGAGAGGGGAGGTTCCACTGAGTTAACTTGAGTGAGGCGGCTGCTGCAGAGCTCTATTGAATTGGCTTTTGAGATTATAATATACCTCGATGGGAAACAATTCAATTTTTATGAGTTCATGACTGCAGTTGTTTGTAACATGTGGGACTTGTGATACATGGGAATGAAGGATTGAGAGCTAGATGTTGTTAGCAGATTAGTGGTGCATGAGTTGATTAGAGAACTGAAATAGTTATATTGTGTCCATGCATTTACTCATAATCATGATGGTGTCGGTGACATGCATGCACACATGTTCTACAAATAGCTAAGTGTGGTTTGGAAGTGTCAAATTTTTGCAAGATTCTCCACATACAAACAACATGTCTATGGCGCCACATGCACATGTTTTGGCAACAATAGATAGACATGATTCGAAACCACCAAAATTCCACAAGATTCTTTCAGCTTGCAGCATGTCTCAGAATGGCCAGTTGGTAATTAAAAAACCTCTTGGAAGTCCCTCCACATACAAACAACATGTCTCTGGGTAGTGGATTAAAAACCAGAAATAGTTGGATCTTATAGTATGGTAGTACTTTGATTATCTTCTTGTTACAAATTGAATGGATATTCTTTCTTATCATTTTTGTGTGCTTGTGTAAGCTACTAATCTTCTCAAATTGAGTTGCAAATACCATGATACACCTTAAACCATTTGATGGATTTTTTGTAGGAGTTGCCTCAGAAATTTCTAATGGAGTATGGTGACAAGATCGGCACAGAAGTGACAATGCGAGGAAAACTTACTGAAGTCAAGAACATGAACGTGTGTTTTGGCAAGAGTGGGAGGCTTGGGTCACTTAGAATAAGCATTGGGAGTGGATGGAGAGAGTTCAGGACAACTAATGGACTAAAAGCAGGGGACTATGTCGTGTTCACTCTCATTGCTCCTTCTACATTCGAAGTTGAAGTGGTTGACAACAAAGCCTGCAAAAAATTGAAGCAAGCTTTGCAAGATGGTGCTGATCATGGTTTTCCCCCAAGAATTTCGTGCCTTGCAACTATGCATAGATCAAGAAGAAAGAGAAAAAGAGCCACAGATGAAACTGAAGCCATTAACATGATTGACAATGTCTTTGCACAATTCAATTTGTTTTTAGCTCAACAAGTTTCACCACTACTACTACCGAGTTCCATCGGTCCTGCAATAACGTTGTTCCCACGAAACTCAAAAAAAATTTCACGCAGGTGCTAATCACAAGAAACCTCGATGCACTTGTTCCCAAATACTTTAAGGCGCAGCTGGTTGCCTTGTCTTTGCAGGTTCTGAGGATTCCTTGGCCAATGTAGTTTTGTGGTTGTGTAGAGTACATTTTCAATGTAACAGAGCAGTAGCCAAACTTTCTATTTCATTTTTGCACTTTAAAAGATAACTTCTATAGAACTTTTTTTGAATGCCTCCTCACCACCTCTTGGATGCATGCAGTGCCATTATTTTTATTCATTGCACAATTAGAGTGTATTTAGCATCTTCCATTGTGTCCTCCTATCCCCCTTTTCGAGAAATGCTCCCATCTCAGCACCAGACTCAACTATTACTTTGTCCTAAGCCCCTTATCCTGGGAAAGCCCCCACCCCGGGAATTCACAATACAGGTAAAGCACTCACACAAATTTCATAGTTTACTTGAAGGGTACCTTATATCTATGTGTTTCTAGAAGAGAAGAGGGTTCTTACAAGGAAGGTTCTTACACTTAATGAGATCAGTCCCAATCTTAAGGAGGCAGTGGGAGGTCTATTGTACTGCCAGTCATTGCACTGGGTAATTCTCTGCTGCCAGGGCATTACTCCACACAAATCCCCAGGTTTCTCCTGCCTGCATTCATATAGAAAACTCTTTGTACATGACAATAACAGATGGATGTACAGTGAACCTCAAGTTAAGAAGGGTTGAGATCATCCCTTTTCTTTAAAGCTCAAAGATCTTCAAAGGGCATGAAAGGCATTGATCCAGAACCCCATTGGCCTATTGTAAATAGTTATTCATTGCATACTAAACCTGTCTCAAAAATTAACCAAAACTTTTCTCACCACTTTAAGTTTCAGGCACAATGCTGGAACATGGTCATGTATTCGATGCATCATCAGTTGGCATCCTAATTTCTTTCTCTTCTACTAAAATTTGAACCCACCAAAGTCTAGTCTAACTATGTCATAGGCGCTGGTTTTGTCAATTCATATGCTGTGGCACAAG
>Ga0209208_10008823_pt1 | contig 13365 bp, 8 predicted proteins | sample S1TSphfallax_3_FD_187694 | JGI IMG/M metagenome (GOLD analysis project Ga0209208, IMG submission 187694) | Host-associated microbial communities from peat moss isolated from Minnesota, USA - S1T2_Fd - Sphagnum fallax MG (SPAdes) (version 2) | ecosystem: Host-associated > Plants > Peat moss >...
ATTGAGAGCTTTCCAAAGATATCAACAGCGCAGCATGAAGCACCATGGTTCTCAGCATGACATGACAAAACAAAACAAACTACCTTGCTTCATAGAAAGATAGTCTTTGAGTTCCATGCATGTTTTGTAACTAAAAAATCCCATTTCCAGAATCCAAAGAGTAAAAACTGACCTTTTATTTTTTCAGAATTGGAGTTTTGTAAAAATAAATGAAAAAGTGACAGCCCAGAATTTAAAATGCATATATAGATGCAGAAAGTGCATGCAAAATTCCTTTATGCCAGGGAATGTGACCTAGGGATGCGTTCTCTAGTACATAACATATGGATCCAAAAATGCAAATGCAACATAACAAAAATGCTTTTCATGAGTTTTGTACCAAATTAACAAATAAATAAAATTACTCCCTTTTCAGAAGACCAAAAGTTAGCTTTTTGGCAGTGGATTCTAGAATAAAAGAATTTGATTAGGCTAGGGGTGGGAACTTATTTAGAGGTAGCCCACAAATGGCAAGCAAAAGCCAAAATTCCTTTTTGCCAAAGCAATGAATGCGACATAGGGGCACGTGTACTAGAAGCGCATGTTGCTGCTGTTTTGCCATTGTTCTTTGCGTTTCTTTAGGGCAATTCTTGGCAGAAGTTTCAACTTGTGAGCAAGAATGGGTCGGTGGTTTTGCGTCAAATTTGGTTCTTTGCAAAATGGTTTAGACATGCTCCAAATTGTATACCATAATACCTGAGTGGGTGAAACAAGTGCCAAATTATTTAGTTATTTTAAAATTTAAGATTTTTCATGTGAGTTTTTAGTTTTGAAGTTTTTGGCATATAAATAGAATTTAGATATTAAATTATAACTTGTAATTCAGAGTTGTCTTATTGTCCTTGTGCTCAGCGTGTTCACAACTAGTGTGCTTATGTGTACAAGTCTGTACTAGGCCAGGGTGGATTCCAGATTCCTGCAATTTCAATTTTTGATGAAAGGGCTGTAATTTTTTCAAAAGCTTTGACAAATGTTTAAAAAAAAATTGATTTATGCCACTGTCACCCATGTATTAGGGTAGTGTAGTTGAAGGATGCCTTCCTTACTCATGTAATCTTTCCTTCACAAAGGGTGGGCATTTTGAAAAAAAAATCCTAATACTTGGGTTTCTTTGAAAAATGTAATACCCGCAGGATGATGATGCAGGCATTACAAATGCGCTCCCTCATTTTTTTATCATTACATATTTCAATTTTCTGATGTTGCATCTTGTCTAGATAGTATAAAAACTAGTTTAAAAAAATGCTATTAAACGAAAATCAGAGTCCAATTGTGGTGAATTTTTTCAAAACAGCTCTTTTCTTTCAAAATTTGGCAAAAATTTCAGAAATAAATGGGAATATTGTGACACAATAATATCCCCTATAATTTTTTTCGCATTTTGGCGAAATTTTGCACCCAAAACAAATGCTGGTCTGGGCAGAGGCACTGTTTGAGAGCAAGCTTTTGTTTTGTTCAATTTTGTGATGTAGCCAAACTGGTGATCATCCACAAGAAAATTTAGCCAAATTTGGCTATAGAGCAGGTATGAAAGCAAAAAACTTTTAAGACCCTTTCACATTTTTTGGCTGCATGCTAGAACCAAATAAATCTGACGATTTCTTAAAAACATTTGCAAAATCTGGCTACTAGAAAACCAGAAAAACACATATTTTTAGACATTTTGAAAAAGAAGAAACCCTACTGGCTAAATTTATCCAGAAAAAAAAGGCTTCGATTTGAGAGTTGCAAAATATTTTTTTTGAAAAATAGCTAAAAGGAAGAGGCTACCTCCAGTGATTAATTTTTTTTTTTTTTCCAGATGTTCCATCATTAGCTAGGTAGCATCCCAAGAGGGATTTAGCATTAAATGGCTACAAGGTTTTTAGAACCTATTTAAAAAATATAAAAAACTAGTTAAAAAACTCCTACCAAATTAAAAGCAGAATCCAAATGTGGCAAAAAAATTTCCAAAAAAAAAAAAAATCCTAAAAAATTCCTCGAAATAGGAATAGTGCGACTCAATATTCCCATTTTATCTTTATTTTTCGCATTTTGGCGAAATTTGGCACCGAAAAAAAAAACAGCGCTGAGTACTTCTGGGTCAGGAAGACGAGGGATGCTGCTGCTACTGCACAAGAGAGAGGGGTTTTTGGTATAAAGCCCAGTTACGTCTGCCTTGGGCTGAAAGAAAGAGAGATAGGTAGATGGATCTGCGTGTGTGTTGCTTTTGTTGTTGCGGAGCTAATCACTCGCCAAGCCTTTTGTGTGAGGACGACAACAGCCAGCAAGCAAGCAAACAAGCAAGAGAGAATCTGCAGTAGAAGAAGAAGCAGCTAGAACTAGAGTAATCGTCCCTCGTTGTTGCAGAGAGAGCCTGGAGTAGAGCCGCCTGATCTACTACCGCAACTCTTTAGAGAAAGGAAATGAAGGAAGAGGAGAAGAACGTGTTCATGTGGAGAAGTGTGAATCAAAAGCTGCTGCTGCTGATGATGATGATGATTCAATGTTGTTGTTGATATGTCGAGGTTACTGTTCTCCTTTGTTTCCCGTAATGTAGTTTTCTCGCGAGATCGTTCTTGATCGAACTGGAAGCGAGTTCAGTACTGGTAACCTGTTGTTTTTTTTCCCGCCTTAAAAGAGAGAGAATTCATGCTTGGAGGGTAAGTATGATCGGGCGAGGAAAGGTGTTGGTTGCGCGTTGATCGTGGTCATGAACTGATGAGCATCCGGCTTCATTACACAATTACCAGATAGTAGTGGGATTCCCGAGCGTCGAGCATGTACGTTTTGGAAAATTGTTGTTCCGTCGGAATTTTGATGAAGGCAAGCTTCTTGATTGCGTCGTTCCCCTGCTTTTTGTTAGTGATAGACAACGTCGACGTCCTAGGCTGCAGCAGCTTTGATCACTCCGTGACGGTAGTCTTCTCCAGGAGAATCTCGGACGCTAGTACTAGGAGTGTCTCTGGTTCTGTAGCGCGTATGAGAGTCTCTCCTCTCAGGTGTTTGCCGCAAAGTACTTACAACAGTGGACTGCTGAATTCTCCGTGTATCCGCTGCCGCGAGTGGAAGACGTTTTGGATCAACCGTGCCAAGGGCTGAACACAGCAGGTCGGCCATATGTTTACCCCCCGTGCTTGTCCCCCCGCCTCGCAGCTCGGAAGCTCCTCAAACTGCATCCCGGCCACCAAATTCGATCCATTGCCCCCTTCGACTCAAAAATCGAGCTTGCACTCGAGGCCGATACAATGGTCCCGGTTGTCCGTGCGAGCAAAAGTCGCGGTCGGCGAAGGCGGAAGAAACAGGCTGCTGACGACAGTCGAGTCTCCCCCCGCCACCGCCGCTACCGAGACTTGCGGGATTGAGATTTCGGCTCGCTGCACTCCGTGCTTGGAGTTTGCAGGCCGGATTGGCCATGGCGACCGCCCGATGCTCAAGACTGCGCTCCGGACCCCGAAGGCGCGCGTAATTGTTATCGCTGGCCCGACCGCTGTCGGTAAGACGCGGGTAGCATTGGCGCTAGCCAAGCAGTTAGGAGGCGAGATCATCAGCGCCGACTCAGTGCAGGTCAGTATTGTGTTCATCTTTGTGCGATTTCCATTGCTCGATCAAGCTAATGTCACAAACTGTCTGGCAAGTTTCATTTGTTCGCAAATCTTTTCCAAGACATTCTTTCTTGGTTTCGAGTCTCGACACCTTCCTATTACACTCGTTTTCTCGTGTTATGAACTGTAAGAGATCAGTCCTTAAGAAGCTTGGAGCTCTCGATGCGATCTGATTGTCTTGAATTTTGTCAGACTTCATGGTGGCATTGTTGAATCATGGCGGTCTTCTTGAGAATTTGTATGCTCCACATACGGTCGCCACGAAGCTTGCGACGGTTTTTATTTCTTGCTGATCATGTCCATCGCTTCAGCTTCCCGTCAAAACTAGTTTCGTTTCTCTGTAGTACCGATCAGCGTTGTTCTTTTTCTTTCTTTCTTTCTTTCCTTCCCTCATATCATTATATAGTATGTGTTGTATGTAGCATGATTGCACCGGAGAAGGATCAAGTCTGTTTTGCACGGAGTTTGAGAAAGATGTTTGCTGCATTTGGTCACAGGTTTACAAAGGTCTGAATGTCGGAAGTGCCAAAACTCCGGTGCGTGAGCGCGGGGTGAGTAAAAACCACGGCAACTCACATGCATGCATACTGCTGCTGCTCTCCGACGTTGTTTTTTTCAGTTCGTTCTCGGCTTGGTCTTACCTGCTCCGTTTGTTTTGCATTGACTCTCGTTGTAGTAAATTCTAGTTGCAATTGCTCTAGAGACCTGCCCTCTGAAGCAAATGCGTTGTTGCTATTAACATTCTAGTTCTAAAATGCCTTCAAGCAAGGGACTGAGGGATTTCAGAAGGATTAAGCTCCTTGTGTTTTGCTGTACTGCAGGGTGTTCCACATCACGTTCTAGACATGGCTCTTCCTACACAAGGTGTACACATACTTCTTGGAACCAGAATAGTCTCTAGACTCCAGTGTAAATTTCTTTTTGTTGTGTGAATCTGAAGTCCTGGACTACTAGTCACAACACCTCATGTGCTGTAAGGCTTCAAGATTCACAAGTACGTACATTGAGGAAATTTAGCTTTGTTTCCTGATGTGTGGTGATGGATTCATGACGCAGAGTACACAGTTGGACAATTCTTCAACGATGCCAGGGCTGCCACAGAGATGGTTCTAGCAAGGGATCGTGTACCAATTGTTGTTGGAGGCACAAGCACATACATACACTGGTGGGTGTGTGTGTGATCTGCCCTTGCGGATGTCTGAAATGCTTCTTATTCAAATTGACTGACTTCACTCTACAAGCTGTTTGTGCCTTATTTCATGGGTGAAAGGACTATGTGCACATCAACTGCTGTGTGGTGCACATGAAGAGGATTTGAGAATGTTTTTTGCTCTGAGTTATGTATTTCAGGTACATGAATGGAATAGCAGGGGTTCCAAAAGCTACAACCTTTGTCAATCCTCAAATGGAGACAGATATTCGTCATCTGCAGAATGGAGGAGGAGGAGGAGGCAGCTGGGAGGCAGGGGTGCACATGCTTGCACAAGCTGGTGATCCTGTTACTGCTTACAATCTGGCTCACAATGACCTTTGCTGCTCCCTGGAGACTGTCAAGGTAATTTTGCATTCACATGAATCTGTGTCCATCCATCTGTTGGAGCCAGCTCTTCAGACTTCTGCCTCCAAAATAAGCTCAGACATATGTAACTCAGGAAGTGGATGTTCAAGCAGGTGTCAGGACGTCCTGGTGCAGCATTTCCAAGGATGTGCAATTACAGTCAGAATAGAAGCAATGTGGGAGACACAACAGAGTGGGACTATGACTTCCAGTGCTATTTCTTGTATCAGCATCGCTCAGAGCTGTATCATTGGATTGATTTGCGCTGTGAACAAATGGTGGCAGGTATATCCTGAACTTCTGTTTTGCTCAAGTCTGAATCCTTGATAGGAGCTTCGATACTCAATCTGCTTAGTACCACTAACAGTGCAGCTTCAAACCTGGCAAGTGAGCTTGTGGCTGCTGGTAACCAGCTCAAGCCCATCTTCGTAATTCCATAAGAAGACCTGTGACCATTTGCAGCATTGTGCAACTTCATCATGTTTTGAACATCCAACACCATGGAATGGCACAATTGCCTCTGAATCTCTTGAATCTCCCTGACAATCTCTCTCCTGAGCATTGTAGGGGGGGTCACCTGAAAGTCTGTTTGAGTTGTCGTAATCATGACATTGATAAAGTCTTGGCCCTACATTACTGTTATCATTACACATTTCACCATCTTGTTTTTCTAGGTATCTGGTGATTTTCAGCTGCATCAACTTTGACATTTGGGAGGATTTGCAAGTTTGTTGTGGCTGTTTATAACTAAAACATTTAAAGTTGAAAGTCACAAAATCACTGACACAAGTGGATGCAGAGACGGGGGGATTGCTTGAGGAAGCATCATGGCTGCTAGATATGGGTGTGCTGCCCAACACCAACTCTGCTTCACGAGGCATTGGCTATCAAGAAGTATGGTCTCTTTCTTCCCTGCCCATCAGAGTGTCCAGTGGCAATTCCTGGCCTTTGCATATTGTAGCTTTCAGGTTGATTGATCAATGCTTTGTGGAAATCCTACCTATGCAATGCCATGTTTCCAGAAAATAATAGTGTCCTGATGGGGAAAATCATGCTTCAACATGGAAGAAGTGGCACGATCCCTTTCCATTTTCCTTCTGATGTTTATCTGTAGATCCTTAATTTTGACAATTATTCTTTGTTTTATGTTGGACTAGGCAATGGAATTTTTGCTGGAGTGTCGTGCTGCAGGAGGGAGGACAACAGTAGATCGATTTTTAGCATTTCTCTCATCCTTCCAAAAAGTGTCAAGGTGCAACAACATCCTCTTCTCATTGTGAATTCAGCCATGGATTATTAGTTAGTGGTCTGCTTGGGGGGGGATGGTAATCCTTTGCAGTTTATAAATGTTGCCATCCTAATTCAACATTTCAGCTAGCTCCTCCATTAGCAATCTTCAGAATAGAAACTTCATTAGATTGATTTTATTATGGGAAGTTTACTGTTGTTTTTCACAGTCTGGGTTGGTTTCCATTCATACATCTGACATCTACCTAATTGACAGGAATCTGGTCAAAAAACAACTTACATGGTTTCGTCATGACAATCACAATGAAGTGGGGTTGTTCCATTGGGTTGATGCTTCCCAGCCACTGGTGAGTGCATTTTGGGACATCACAAAAACCCATAACCTCTGTTATATACTTAGGGCAATTGTGGGGGGTGATTTTAGATCGTTGTGAGTGCTGCCCATGGGGGGCAATATGCTCAACAAGGGACTTGTTTGAGGGTTTGCAACTAGTAAAAACGGTAAATAGTGTGTTTTTTCCTGCATGTCCTGCACTTCGTAATGCCCATTTGCATTGCTGCAGGAGAATATTGTTGGAGCTTTGAAGAAAGAGTATCGGAGGCGCCCTGATTTCCCCACAGAATTAGAGGGGAGTGAAGCACGAAAGAATGCTAGCTATAAGGAAAGAAAAGTTCTGAAGTATTACAAAGCTACAAACAGGTTTGGCATCTTTTTGTCTTTTTGCTATTCTTGTATTTTGCAACACTCCCACTTTGTAGTTTAAAAAGAAATTGCAATGAAGTTTTTGGCAGGTTTTCATCATGATGTTGGGCTAAACATAACCAACTTTGGAACTGATGATGGGTGTTTGCAGAATATTTTCAAATCCAGAGATGATCATGAAAGTTTTAAACTGGGTAAGAAAAACACAAGGATTTCACCGGTTTTCTAGTTGCACTCCAAGCAGCTCAATTTGCCGACAGGTTGTGGATAAGTCGTTTATATCCAATGCCCTGCACTCACTTCCTTTTTGAAGTGGCTGGGGGTGGAACGGAGGGGGGAAGGTGAGGCTGGACCAATGATTATTCAAAAAGGCCCCATCCATGTACAGAAATCCCATAAAGGTGAATCTTACTTAATAATCTGCCACATAAAAGGCATTTTTGGCACTCATTTTTTGGCATTATTAATTCTTTTAAATAAAGTTGTACAAATCGTATAAAATATTTTTCTTTTCTCCTTTTCCGGAGTAAGATTTTTCTCCCCCCGCCCCCCCAATTATCTGATCATTACAGTTATCCAGAAAGATACCTGAAACTTGGGGCTTGATTCTATAGCAAATTCAGATTGCCCTATTCTATAGCAAAAGCAATGCCTGGTGACCGACAACAATCCACCCAACTTTGTTAAAAGTGCGGTGGCAAGTGGGATGGTAGTGAGTAGTGACTCTGGAGTCTATACTTTTTTCAGTGTCTTTTCACCACAGTACATTGAAGCTTGGTTTCACTAGGTTGCCAAAACGATGTTCTATCTTCTAAGTATTGTACATACATGCAGACAAAGTATTTTTCATTGGTCTCATCTTTCTTTGGAACATAGGTAACAACCAGTGTGGGTGGGTATGAGATTTTCGTAATACCCACGAGTTTGGGGTATTTGAGACAAAAATTCAGAATGAAAGAAGCTTCAGTTCTGGGTTTTTGAGAAAAAAATTGAGAACCAAAGAAGTGCTGGTTCTGGGTATTTGAAAAAATTTCAGAATCAAAGAACTGTTGGCTCCAGATATTTTTGAAAAGAAATCAAATTCAAAGAACTGTCAGGTTTCGGGTATTTCAAAAATTTCAAATAGCCACTGAGTGTCATGAAAGAACCAGCAAAGACCCAATATTGTAGGCAGATATTTGGATTTTTTTTTCAATTTTTTTTGAGAACTGCAATCATATGTAAGAACTGGGTATTTGATTTTGTAATAACCATAATTATATATCAAAACCAGATATTTGATTGTTTTGACAACCACAACTATCAACTTTGATACCCAGCTTGATACTCAAAAAGGTGCAATTTCTAATACCCACTCACTCTGGTAACAACCTTGGAGAGGTTCTGAAGTGTAATTTGAGGGCAGCTTACACACAGCGCAATTTCTCTCAATTTTTCTCTCAATTTCTCTCTCGCCCCCTCTTGGAAGAGGAATTTTGGAATGTAACTTGGAAAGGTTTTGTAGTGTAAGAGCATCTCCACCCCACCCCGCACTCGCAAACAACTCCTTTAAACAAGAATAGAATACCGTTTAATGAGCACTATCCCCACCCACAAATGTCACAAAAGTTCCTTCAAATACTCTAAGACCCTTTCTGGCTTTACATATGGTCGGGTAATAGTCACTCTCCAAATCCATGGTAGAAAAAATCTTTTAATTGGGTCAAAACGACCACTGCAAAATGGACCATTAATGACGGAGAGCAGCAGGATTGGCACTATCCTGCTGCAAGATCCAACGAAAAGGGGTGTTTGCCACTGTGGGGTGGAGATGCTCTAAGGTGCCTCAAAGTGCGCAATTTCCTACTCCCTCCTAGGGGAAGCTCCCTAGGCCGGGGGCTTAAGGCAATCTGTCTATCAGATCACCTTGTTTGTTATGAAGACGAAGGGGGAAGCACTAATATCAGTGCTTTCCAACCTTTTTAGGGACACCTTGTTTGGGGCACTAACAACAATCCCTACCCTTTTACAAAATGGATGAATGAGATCCTATTATATCAGATCACTACCAAGGCTTTTGTTTATTTTTACCAATTTTGTGACGTACCCCCACTTGCCATCATCCACAAGAGAAATTAGCTAAATTTGGCTACAGGTCAGAGAGAAAATTAGAAAAATAATAATCCTGCTGTATTTTGATGACATGCTAGAACCTGGTGTCCAAATATGGCAATTTCAGAAGTACATTATGACTCTTGCCAGTTTTTCCTTTCACAAAAAATCCTTTGTATGAATTGCTCCAGAATTTTGTTTTGTCACAAAGTACAAAAAAAATCACCAAATAAACAAATAAAACACTGATAGCTACTTACCTACCCACTTCAAATGCGCTCACAAAAGTGTACTTGAAGAATCAAAATTCCAAGATAACAGCCACAGTGAACCAACACCCACCAGCGCACCATCCACTGGATGCCCCTTATTATTCAGTTGTGGATGAACCTTAACTGAGTTAATATTTGATTTCACCTTGGTAACCAATTATGTAAGAAATAGGTCTAATATATAGGTAGATAGGTAAGAAAATAGGTAATTACTAGGTGAGTAGATGGTTTATACTTAGGGAAGGGCCGATTTTACTACCTACCAACAACCCATAAGTGGTTTGCTAGTAGGTAGATAATGAAAAAAAAAGCACTGAGCTAACCCCCATGGTTAGCTAGGCAACTGGAACCCAACAGAAAACTGTTTCCTGACCACTTACCATCCATCCTTCATGGTGTGCTGGTTCACTGTGGCCCAAGATATCACCCAGGAATAACAAGGTTGTAGATAATGAAAATAATAATAAAGATTTCAAATTTATAAATTTATTTATTTATTTATTTTGTCAATGTGGAAGCTGACCCTAGGCTACAGTATTTGATATCAAGGAGAGTTCTTGTATTACTCTTTGTGAAGTTCCCAATATTCTACAAGGCCTATTCATAAAGTCATACAAGCCCTTGGTTGAATTTTGTTGCCTCTAAGATTTTTAAAGGAACAATTACTAAACTCAGTAAAGTGTAATGAAAACTTGTTGCACAACCAGAGAAACATATTCTGAGTGGGTATGTAGCCTAGGAGGGGCTTTGGAACTATGAGGATTAATTTTTAATTAATCCCTTCTAACAACACTTGCAGTATTCATCATTCACATGATTTTCAATATGAAAAGAGATAATTAACCATATTCATCTACATCTATTTCCCATGTATCAAACCAATCATGAAGTGCCATTTATAATTTTTCATCCTTTTATGGATATATTTTATATTATTGGGAATCTAGGATTTGGTCAAATCTACATACTTGACCTCTCATTATTACTAAAGTGAAATAGTTATCTAAATTATTCATAATCAAGCCTTATGCCCCTAGTCAAAAGATTCTCCTTGCAAGACCAAAAGATTCATTATTTTATTCCCTATTTTAATCCATACTATTACATCAACACTAATGTTATTATTTATAATTACTAGTAATTATTTTGTTGTTATAGGTACAAATTACAAACAATTATATGTAAATACAATCCAATTGACTACTCATTGTGAGCTTCACTTGGCCCTATCAACCAAAAATAAATAAAATCTCAATATTTAGTGAGGGTAAAGCCCAAGGGTGGGAGCAATTCTCAAAGTAAGGAAATAAGGGGCCTAGGGATAGAGGCAAATAGGTAGGGTGTTCTTAAGAACACTATTAGGCAGCAAATTTTAAGGAATAGAATTTCCATCCAACCAATGAGAAGTGGCATCATGGAGTGAAGAGGCCTCCCTTTTTTTCCTTGTGGGTGGAAAAGAGTAGATACAAGATACCTTCCAAATACATTAGGAAACTTCTTCCAGTGTTTAACTGGAATAAGTATGGCTGTACAATTTTCTTGAAAATTCAAATAGTGGAAAATGAAATTTCTCCACACTTAAAGCACTGCCTGGATATTTCCTTTGTATTTTCAGCTCCCGCACCTGCCTGAAGAAACCTGTTTTCTGCAAGCGGGATCTTCTCCGGTTTAAGGTACCAGCCAGGCTGTACTTGGATCTTCTGACGAGCAGAAGGTACTAGCCAGCTTGTCACTACTTCTAAAAAGTGGAAAAATCCCAGCTCTGCTTTACGTAGGAAAAGGACCTGAGTACAGGACCTTCTCCTATTTTTTATGCACGTCTTTTTTCAATTTAATAGTTTTCGAATCTGATGTCCACCCAACTGAATAGGAATTTGCTCTTCTTCTTTTGGATGTTTCATGCTGTGTTTTGCTTGAAAGGAAATACCTAATCATGGATGGATGGATATGTCCACAAATCATGTGGAGCAAGATTTTAATCATCCTAGTTCTCAATAGTAGGTCAGGGGGGAGGATCCCACACCCACATAATGATTCGTTCCCCTGTTAATTTCCAATAACTTTGAATCCTCTTGGTTGTGATGTGAAGCCTCAAATTTACAAAGCACTATAATACACACATGAAGCTCCTAACTGTTTTGAAGGTTTTGACAATTGTTAGGATTTTGAAGCTGTCGAGATTTTTAGAAACACTGAAGGAGGAGGATGAGGACAAGAACAAGCTTAAAAAACAACAACATGAGTCTAGGTATTGTTAGTGATAAGAAACCATTGTATAAAAACAATGGGTCCCAACCATGAGCAAGAATTTGCAGTCTTGGAGTCCCAAGAACAAAACTTGTGATGTGGGATTGGCCATTGGCCATTTGATTGTGTGCCAGCTTTGATCTACACACTTCAACATGCATTTACTATTATAATACATCAAAATGTATCTACTTGATTGACATAGCTAGTAGATAACTTGAGACATTTATTTATGATGTCTCTTTATAAAACCTTCTTCTAGATAGACTACATCCAAGGCAGGAAAAAGGCAAGAGAGGAAATAAAATACTTTTTTTTTTTTGCTTACTTTTTACTGCGCACCTTATAATTGAAGGCTTCTTTTGTATTGAAAGCCCTCTTATTATTTCACACTCCTTCCTCTAGCCTAGCAATCCTAGCAGGATTTCTTATGGGGCCAACAGCCCCATGTACTCGTGTTGGCTTTAGTCGTTTTTTGGCTTGGCTGGTGTCTGCTCGCACCATCTGTTTTCTAGATGATGGGTAGAAAAAAAATGTATATATATTTTTTATCGTCAAAGCAAATGATAAAGGGGACTTAGTAAAATAACTATGATACTTTTTTCCGTTTTTTCGAGTATTACTTTAGTCTCCAATGTTATGGTGATACGTGCTAAAAATCCAATCCATTTTGTTTTATTTTTCATTTTAGTTTTCTTTAATACTTCAGGTTTACTTGTTTTGTTAGGTCTTGACTTCTTTGCTATGATTTTCTTAGTGGTATATGTAGGAGCCATTGCCGTTTTATTTTTATTTGTAGTTATGATGTTAAATATCAAAATAGCTGAAATTCACGAAAATGTATTACGCTATTTACCCGTGGGTGGTATTATTGGACTTATTTTTTTGTTGGAAATCTTTTTCATTATAGATAATGATTACATTCCAATATTACCAACAAAATTGAGTACAACCTATCTAACATATACAATTTATGCCGAAAAGATACAGAGTTGGACTAATTTGGAAACATTAGGCAATTTACTTTATACCACCTATTTTATTTTGTTTTTGGTTTCTAGTCTTATTTTATTAGTAGCCATGATTGGGGCTATAGTACTTACTGTGCATAAAACTACTCAAGTCAAAAGACAGGATGTGTTCCGACAAAATGCTATAGATTTTAAAAGTACTATAAAAAAAATCAGAGATATCTAAGGGCTTCAGCTCTCGGAGACCATGAAGAAGCTCGGAAATCAAAATATATATTTTGATTTTATTTTTGGGAGGACCTCTAGTTTAGGAAGGGACAAAGTAAGCAATAAAAATAGTATGTATTTTGATGCAATGACAAGTATAATAAACCTTCAAAAAAGAGGGCACCTGTATATTTGGACAGGAACCAACTTAATTTGCATAGCAAATCAAGGGTCGAGGAGATAAAAATGAAAAGGAAGGCGCGTAGCAAAATATATATATTTTTTTGTACGCCTCTTTTAAGAAGCGCTCTTCTGCTGTGCCCTTTCAATTTCTGCTTCTTTTCTTCACAAAGCAAAGAAAGCGGGTAAACCTCTGAGTAAACCCCCGGAAAGCTAACATTTTCCGGGACTAAAGTCCCGCTCTTCCTTCATAGAGCCAATAATG
>Ga0209208_10008824_pt1 | contig 13363 bp, 12 predicted proteins | sample S1TSphfallax_3_FD_187694 | JGI IMG/M metagenome (GOLD analysis project Ga0209208, IMG submission 187694) | Host-associated microbial communities from peat moss isolated from Minnesota, USA - S1T2_Fd - Sphagnum fallax MG (SPAdes) (version 2) | ecosystem: Host-associated > Plants > Peat moss >...
GTGGTTATTTTATTAATGGTTATTGGTGGTTATTTTATTAATGGCTATTGGTGGTTATTTTATTAATGGTTATTGGTGGTTATTTTATTAATGGCTATTGGTGGTTATTTTATTAATGGTTATTGGTGGTTATTTTATTAATGGCTATTGGTGGTTATTTTATTAATGGTTATTGGTGGTTATTTTATTAATGGCTATTGGTGGTTATTTTATTAATGGTTATTGGTGGTTATTTTATTAATGGCTATTGGTGGTTATTTTATTAATGGTTATTGGTCGTTATTTTATTAATGGCTATTGGTGGTTATTTTATTAATGGTTATTGGTCGTTATTTTATTAATGGCTATTGGTGGTTATTTTATTAATGGTTATTGGCCGTTATTTTATTAATGGCTATTGATCGTTATTTTATTAATGGCTATTGGTCGTTATTTTATTAATGGCTATTGGTCATTATTTTATTAATGGTTATTGGTCATTATTTTATTAATGGCTACTGGTCGTTATTTTATTAATGGCTATCGGTTGTTATTATATTAATGGCTATTGGTTGTTATTTTATTAATGACTATTGGTTGTTATTCTATTAATGGCTATTAATAGTTATTTCATTGGTGGTTATTAATGGTTATTATATTAATGGTTATTGGTGATTATTTTATTAATGGCTATTGGTGGCTATTCTAAGTTATATTATCATAGGTTACTGATAACTTAAAATAAAATCCTATAATAAATTAACTAAAATACCTTAAGGTAAAATAATGTATAATAATTTAGAGTGTAATAATTTATAATAGCCTATAATAACTTATAGTAACTTAGGGTATAAGTTAAAATAATTAAGGTAGCCTAAAATAATACAAAGTATATCATAAAGTAGCATAGGGTATTAAAACAACAACACAAAAAGAAACCTATTTACCATGGTAAATTATACTAATGAATTATGTCAATTAGTAGTGAAACATGATGTTTTCATAATGATATTATAGTGAAATAACTTTAAACAAGGTGAAATTACTAAAGTGCAATGAACTTATTTCACTTTTAAAGTCCCATAATGATTTAGGCTACTGAACTACACCCCACTTTTGTACTAATGGGCTCACTTTTATGTCTTTATGGATTTTTTGCAAAGTGCATTCTATTCAAATGCCACAAATGCATTGTAAAATCATCAATTTGAAAAAAACAAATTATGGATTAAAATTTCCAACTTGAATAAGAATACTTATTGAGGGGTGAAATTCAATAATCATACACCATTCATATAGTAATGGATTTAAAAAGGGACATATGGATTATAGTGTAGGTTTTGCATTAACATTCAAATGCATTTTTTATTATGATTTCATCTCAATATTTTTTATAGGGACTCATGGTGGAAAAAAAATATGGATTGAAAAAAATTACAACAAAAACTTTAACCAACAAATAACTCTATGGACTTTTCAATGACCAAATTTGGACCTTACTAAATCAAAAGTCCTTATCTTGGTCATTTTTTGTTGGATTGATATTTTTTTCCCCCTAACATTTAGACATGGGCAACCTTTCCTATGGACTTTATTAGTTGATTAATCACCACATGTGATATAGGGCCCACTCAACATTGGTTTTAAACTTTTTTTCCATTTTAATGTTAAAATATGGACTTTTGGAACTAAGATTTTTACTACTTTTAAGCCACCCTAACTTGCATCTACCTCGCTCTTTTATAAGTTTTCCTTCACACCATTTGGAGTAGTGGTCAATAGCAATTAATACATATTTGTTACCGGCTTCTATCTTCGATAATGGTCTTACAATGTTAAGAATCATCTTGTAAAATAAATCACAAGTTGGAATGTTCTTCAATTCTTCAATCCAAGAACACATGTCGTTAGATTTTTTGACCATTTAGGAATGTTTACATTCTTTAATGATTCTCTTGACCAATTCAATTTTTAAAAAATTGGAAATATTCTTGTAAGGGAATATCCAAAGCTTGGTTTAATCAAACCAAAGTATAACTTTTTGACTTTTGGAATAAACTCTTTTATTATCTAAAATGGTCAATCTTTTCATGGATTGAATTCAAAATAATTTCTCTATCCTTAGGCCTAGGTACCACCAAATTTTGAAACATTAGCACATCATTTTGTTAATTGTATTTCATTACCCTATGTTTTGCCCCGTCTTTCTTTGAAACTTCATAAACATCAATATTAATGTCATCTCAAGTCAAAAATTTCATACAATTAACATCCTCCCAAATGTCCAAACACTTCTATGTTTTTGTACTATCTTGATTAGATTTAGGTTCAAACCATCCCTTCCTTATACTCATTTCTTTATCTACTATTTGTTACGCTTCCATCACCTCTATTCATAATTAATAAAATAAAATAAAAATAGTTTTGCATGACTTGGAAACAACCTTATAGTCATATTTTCTAAAGTAATTTCCTGTTCCTACAACAATTTACCTTGTTAATTTCTTTTTGTTGTATTTCGTAATAATTCATTTGATGCTTTTAACAAAATGAATACACTTGGTATGCCATGAAATTTAGGTTTGCTACTCAAAAAGTTAAGCCCATTTTCTATTGCAATATTGGAACTAGATATAATTTGGTCAAGTATTGAATAAATTAAAAATCCTCCTCCTCATTTGAAACAAACTCTAGGTTCTTATTCAAAGCATCAACATTAGAATGTTTACTCCCAAGTTTGTGAACAATTTTTTAATGGAAATCTTGAAGGGGTGAATACACCCTAAAGTCAACCAAAAGTGGCACATGTAGTTGTTGGGCCCTAATTAGCCTATCCAAGTTTTGGTTAAGCCTAGGTAGGGCGGCTTAGAAAGTTTTGGGGTTAACCATCTTAAGTCTAAAAGGGTAGGCTAAGGCATATGAGCTTATCTTAGTAGGACTTGAGGGGTGAATGACTTGGTTAGAATAAAGGGGGAAGTAAGTTGTCTAGAGTAGGATAAGGGGGGAAGTAGGTTGGTTGGATTAATATAAGATTGGGTTATTTTGTCCTTGTCCAAGACTAGCTAAACATGTTGGATAAGGAGGTACAAATAAAGGGGGGGGATACTTCCCATTAGCTTCTACCAATTAGGGTTAGGGTAGGACAATCATAATGGCATCTTCTTGAAGCTGAGAGGAAAGAAAACAATTGCTAGTCCTTCTTTCTTCTTCTTGCGTGATGGTGAATTATAAGGATGAGGAGAGATTTTGGCACATCATGAGGAGGCAAGATTGGTGAAGAGGGGGCTACAACATCATGGGCGATCAAACTTCTCAAGAGATAATCAAATCAACACACGCTTTGAAGGATCGAGGCAAGATCATCAAGTGATGGTAGGGGTGTCTACTCAAGTGGGGAACTTTGTGAGCATGGTGATTAGTGGCGAATGGTGGAGAATCAAGAAGAGGTACCTAGACCTATTGTTGAAGTAAGGAAATAGGAGTAAAAAAGAAAAGAAAGTTGGAAAATGTTGTTGTGAGACCTAAGAACAAAAACTAAAGGTCTACCCTCTTACAAAAGCAAGAAAACCTAGGAATTAAGACATTTAATGTTGTTAGCAAGGCTATGAGTGGAGGTAGGATAGAAGGAAGAGCTGCTCATAAGCAAGAGAGTGTTGTATTAAGCAAGAATAGGAATTTAGTGGAAAGGAGATCCACAATTAGGGACTAAGGACTCCCATGGAGCTTTGATTGAAGAAATCATGTTCTTAATTATTGCATATTGTGTGTGTGTTTTTGGGTGTGATTCCCTACTTTAATGTTGTGGTTAATATATTAAAATAAGATGATAGTGTTGTGAGTAGGAAGGGTAGATGTTGTCTACATTAAACAAGGTAAGAGAAAGACAATTATATCTTGACCGATAGAGAAGGAAAGAAAGTTCAACTTTTAGCTAGTTGTGATTCCCTAGTTTAGGGTTGTGGTTAGTATAACAAGAATAAAACAATAGTGTTGTCAGTAGGAAGGGTAGTTGTTGTCTAGATTAGACAAGGCAAAAGAAAGACAATTATATTTTTAAAAATAAAAAGAGAAGGAAAGTTCAATTCCTAATTAATTATGATTCATTGGGTTAGGTTATTGTTAATATAACAAGAATAAGAGGATAGTGGGGTAAAAACGGGCTAATAGGAGCCAACGGCAACCTCTTGAGTCATTATGATTGAACCTGAAAATATGATGTGGTAGCACAAGATTGGATGAAAAGTTCTGAGATAATGTTAAACCACAATGCTTAAACAATGTTTTTAGATTGTTTCATTGTGTTGGAAAACATTAATTACGGGCTTTAAAATGTGTTTAAAAAAAAATTATTTATTGGATTACCTTTCAAACTTTACGAAATGTTTAATTAATATATTAGAAAGGGTTTCACATAAATACAACATATACTTTCAACATTAACTTAGTTTATGAGACTTATGAACATCGAAATCAAGGATTGGTTACACCAAAATTGACTCCTATTAGCTTGGTTTTACCTAGTGTTGTGAATAGGAAGGATAGTTATTGTTTGGATCATACAAAGCAAGAAAAAAACAATTATATCCACAAATAGAAAGAAAAAAATTCAATTCCTAATTAGTTGTTATTCACTAGGTTAAGTTTGTGGTTAGTATAGCAAGCATTTTAAAAGACATTGTTGTGAGTAGGAATGGTAGATGTTGTTTGGATCAAACAAGGCTAGAAGGAATAAATTATATCCATAGAGAAAAAGGGAGTTCATTTCCCAATTATGACACCTCTTGGATGTCCTCCAAGGGGCAAGGGGGAGTGGCCCAGATTGAGTTGTTAGGTCAAACTAATTTTGTGCTTAATAATGGTGTTCATAATTTTCCTTTTTCATAATTTCTAATGCAAATATTTGATGTTTTGGGAATGCAAATTAATCCATTTGAAAGTAGGAGGCAAAAAGAATACCTAAACCTTTAACATACAAGTTTCAAATCATGACACATGTTCCAATTTGAACACTTAATGGAAAAGTTAAAAGCAAAAACATGTGTTTTCTAAGATTTTATAATTGGCAGATATTATGTTGGGTAATAATGTCACTTTTTACAAAACAACATTTATCAAATTTCCCCTTTTAATAAATTTTGGAATTTTTAGACTATTAGTAATATTTTGGAAGCCTAATCAACTAAAATATTAGATTTCATTGGAAACCTTTATTTTTGCATTATAATAGCCTCACAATCATACCAAGAAAAAAAATTAACAATTAAAACTTGTATATTATGTAATAAAAGTCCATAACAATCTTTATGAACTATGACAAAAGATCTTACATCACTTGAAAAATCCACCTTACATGATGAAATGATGGCATTTTATCTTTTGTTTTTCAAATTTGATTTTTCAAGTGTTATAGTCTAATTAAATGAGTCCATTTAAAAAATTTCAATCAAACCTCAACACATTATACCAAACTTAGAGGTGGGTCCATAAAAATTACCCCTATGACACCAAAAAATGGACTATCTAGTATGCAACCACTTGAAGCATAGATCATATCCATCTTCCCCTCCTTCCATTTACATTAAAAACTATAGCCCACTACAAAGGTTTATGATCCATTTTCAACAAAAAAATAAATTTGATGTGGGAACTTGTTAAGGGGGTAAGTTAATTACATTGTCTTTGGATGAATAAAACATTAAGATCATTGGACATTAGAGGTTTAAATTTTAAATTCTTGTTTAGTTTTGAATCATGTTGATGGTGACTTGAAAATTGCCCAAAGGTGGGAGTTTTGGAAATAAAGATTGGATTCCTAGACACATAGTTTTGGAGTAGGATAGATGTAGGTATTTTATAGCAAAAACTACAAACTCTATTTTTAATATACCACAAATTTAATCTTGCTATTTGATTTCATTTCCATAGAATATGAAATATTTTCTATATTTTGATTGAAGTTTTCAATAAACAAGAGAAGTATAGACTTTTATAATGTTTCCCCTATTCATATTGTTGTGTGAATTCTTTGTAGTGTCAAAAATGTAAAGGAATGAAATGTAATTTTGTTTCTAGATTTTCTACCTTTTATTTTGAAATATAGATTCTAGTTATATGAAATAACCATGAATCTAGTGTTTTAATGAACTGTAGAGGCAAGTGTGTTTAGAATCAATGCAAGAATTGTAAATGTGTGCATATTGTAGTGTAAATCTATTGTTACAATAAGTGTGGAATAGGTCTGCAAAGATTTAATCCACATCTACCATTTGGCGACCATCTTTTGGGGAAATTTTTTCTATTTTTTTACGAGGGACAAGAGGGTTTTCTGCATTTTTTGTTATTTTACTATAGCTAAGGGTGTTCAAAAGAGTGGTTTGATTTCCAATTCAGAACTAGAAGGGGTGTGTTAGAAAACATAAGAGGTCTAAGCGGTTGACATTGTAAGGACTACAAAGTGATCTAGAAGGATGTGAAACAAGATGAATCAAATGATGACCCAGAATCTACAATGGCAATTAGATTTGGAGGCAATTCGTGAAGTTACTAAATGAGAAACAAAAGATAATCTTGAAAAATGGAATGGAATATGTGGGAATTATAGAAACCCCATATCAAAATTTGATGTTGGATAGAGGAATTATGATAATAGAAAAAAAGACATGCATGACACATGTTTCTACCACAAGAGGTGGTAAGGCGTGAAATATGGACTGGTGGTCTTCAAAGAAGGCATGATTATAGATGATGATCTCCACATAGAAAGATGCAGTCGAATACTCACCCAAATGCATGGGTGTAATATACTTCTTAGTTGCAATTTGTGGTTTAGAGTCATAGGGATCAAGACGGAGTAGGGACTTTAATAGTACCTGATCAGTCATAAAAATTCTCAAGTCTAGAATCGGTAACTAGCCAAAGAAGGGATATTACAAGAGGTATACAATCTAGGTTTGTGTACCAGTTTGCATCTCCAAATTATTATGAACTAATGGAAGATTAGGTGCAAAAAAACACCAATATTGATGTGTTTGAGGAAACTACGGAAAATTACCTACAATCATATGGATACGCAGAAGCATAGGTGAATGTGTTGGATGAAGTACCACAATCATATTCACATCAAGGAAATCCAAAGTTGGATCAAACAATGTACAAGGCTGAAACATAAGATCATGAATTTGTGGATTTGGAGGTAGATAAATTAGTTTCAAAAGTTTGTGTATTCTATGAGGAACAAGGACATGCAATCATGGATTGTCCTTCTGTGCTTTTTCACATCAGAGCAAGTATTGCTAGACATGTGGAATTACAAAATGTGGCAAGAGCATTAATGGATTAATCATAGGAGCAGGAACCAGGAATTCTTATAGTCCAAAATAGATTGAGAGGCATGGAGTTAGGAGGTCAATTGGGGCCACAAAGTTGACAAATTCATTCATCCATTTAGTTTAGGAGTAAAGTACCAAAGGTGTATTCACATCCACATTCTACACCACAGAGGATACCAATGGGTAACCACATAATGGGGCATCGTCAAACTCAAGTCAACTCAACTTCACAAAGAGTGTCAAAAGTGGTAGTTATTGAAATTCGAAGACAACCTATTGGAATGTAGGTGACTAAATCACATAATGCTATCATAATAATCATAGGAGTGGAAACAATTGTTGCACCCAACATGAATGTTGTCAGAGGTGGAGTATATTTAGATCTACATCAAACTTGGGTCGTGGATTGGGTAGAGTTTCAATAAGAAGAAATTTGAATAGGAGTTTGAAAATATTATCAACAACTACTAAAGTTGTTGGGACACCCCAGATGGTGTTTACCAATTCGATAATGATTACTCATGTAAAGAAAACTACAAATCAACAACCAGTGAATTTAGTAGCTGTTGGAGGATACAAAAGTACAAATGCTAAAAATCCACAATGAGCGTATTAAGAACCATCTATCATAATTCAAGGAATCTTCGATCACATAAATGGCCATTCTATTAGGCCAAACAAGGTAACTTTTAATTATCCTAATTTAAAAAAAGATGTTGATCCAAATGTTCATGTCAAAATGTTCAATTTTGCTGTAAAGGCAAATGCAGAGACTTCTAAAGAGTATATCAATACTGCATTTAACTATATGCTAAGAGATACAACATCGAATTAACGCCATAACTACATGTCAAAATTTCTTGATTATATTATTTTGGAGCTTACATAGGCATTTTGCAAACATCATCGAAAGACTCAAAATGATGAGCAAATATACATGGAGTTGAAGAACATGAAATAGGACGAGATTGAAAGGTTGGGGTGCATTCACAATAAAAGGAGCCAAAAGCACCAGGGACTCAGTGCTTTGTAATGATTAAGTTTAATCCTATTTTACACCATTCACTTTGAAATCTATAAAAAAATTCATTGAACTTTTGGCAATGTAATCTACTTATATACATGAATGAATTTCAAGTACAAAAAATTAAATGTGTAAACAAAATGATTATCCTTTGAATATAAGAAGTGAATAAATCTCCAAAATAAACTACACATCCCAAAATTGTATATTAAATTGAACTTTACATTATTTGGAAGAAGTTTATCACATAAAATCATTTTTTAAACATACAAAAGTTGAAAATTGAACATAATTTATGCATTTTTCAAGACAACATGATAGAAATCAATGAAATAAACTATTTAATTAATATTTTTTCCTCCATAAAATTTATCCATGCCCTTCACCATATAAAAATGAACAACTTTTGTTAAAATCACATCATCAAATTTTGTAATTTAGAAGGCCAAAAGCACGTTTGAACCAAATGTGTAGATATGTGTAACAAATAAGTTTTTTATTAATCTCAACTCCTTTTGCACTTTTAATTATCAATATGAATCTCTTCTCAAATTTTAAGAATGAATGGTGCACATTTGATAAACAAAAAGGACATTCAAATTTAAAAGCATTATTTAACAACTACATTTTAAGTGTTTTATGTGCATGAAAGGACTCTCAAAACTTAATGAGATGACTTTAAATTTGTGGAAGATCATGATCATTAGCAAATAAATATAATTGTAAACAGAAATAGTAATTTGAATAAATACATCACACAAACTTGTCTTTCAAAATAGACATGGTACATTATTATACTTCATTTGACAACTGTTTTGGCTCCTTTTACTGTGTGCACCCGGTGGAGGTATAGTATGAGCAGATTTAGAAGCTGGCTCATGGTTTACAAATACCAACCATAGACAATTTCTTGATTATTGTGTTTCAGGTGAGCTTGCAACCATACCTCAAAATTACAACTTCAAGGATGCAACAGTCAAGATTACAACATAAGGAGGCGACATTGTTGTGTGAAGAAAAAATGACTATCGCTAAAGCAAGGAGTGCACTTTCAATACCATAGAATACTAAGTAGGCATCAATACCAAAAACACAAGGTAATACAGGGAAGATTGACAAGTGTTACACAAATTTTGGAATGACTAATCACAATCTAGAAACATGTAAAAAGAAGAAGGAACAAACCATAGTGGCAGCCATAGAGGTAGCACAACAAAGTCAAAAATCACATAAGACATCTACATTTGCATCCCACATCTATGGTTTGAATGGACATAAAATGATAGATTGTCCAAAATTTATTGAAATGTAGAAGATGTTTCATGGGAAATTTATGACAATAGCAAAAATTCAACTTGTTGCTAAGATACAAACAATCACTATAGATGTGAATGTGGTGGTTGTTAATGTTACAACAAGAAGTAAGGCAATTGAAAAACAAGTGTTCAAGGATAGATAGCCAAGGAAAGCAAAGGGTGCTACTAATTGAGAAAGAATAATGGTTGAAAAAGTCAATGGTGGAAACAATTCAATAGATCTAGAAAACACAGACCCAAATAGAAGGGCCATCCACGGCCATGGAGGGATGGAACATAACTTGGTTGGGTATGCCAAATACTACTCCTATGGAAGCATAGAAATCTCAAGAGGTAATGAAATCACATGAACATTTGATTACAGTAAAAGAGATTTTTTTGGACATTGGTAAGCAAATGCTAAAAACAAGTTGTACTTTAAAATAGCTCTTTAAGTTTAAAAGGTATCTTTGGCAGAAGCTAAAACCAGAAAAAACTCAAATTCTTAGCAAGGCAACCACAAATAAACAAGTTAATTCTTCAATACCAAAGGTAGGGACAACTATTGTAGCAATAGATAATCACATGGTTATCCAAGTATAGATTGGGAAGAATACAATAGAGGATGTGTTGTTGGATGGAGGTTTTGGAGTTAATATCATCACATTACAATTGAGATTGAGGTTGGGGCTTCCAAAGCCTAAACTTGCACCATATCATTTGAGGATGGTAAATCAAACAACCACAAAACCAATGGGTTTGATTAAAGATCTAAAGATATATGTTCATGGTATTCCTTAAAAAACTACATTTGCTATATTTCATAATAATGCGATAGATTCTAGTTATTCCATGTTGTTGGGGAGACCATGGTTGAGGGATGTTAAAGTGGCACATGATTGGGGGAGCATTGTTACCATACAAGGGAATGGAACAATCAAAACAATTACAATCATTAAGCATTTGGGAGGTGAAGTAAGAGGACTATAAGTGTTACTATGTTATGACTATCAAAATGGTATCATAGATGAAGAAGATATCATCTTTGCTATAGAGCCAAAGTTGTTCTCAATAGGAATAAGCAGTTTACCTGAAATAATTCAATATGTGAAAACCACGGATGTGGAAATCATGGATACTAGTGTGAATACTAGTATTTCATAATTAAATTCTAGGGTACAAAGCACATAAATGAAGACGATTGCCAATAAATATGAGCCAAAAGTAGCTCTAAAGGACAAGGTGTATTTGGAAACGTACTATAGTCATCAACTTGGGAATGTTGTAGTGGATGAAACTCTAGCAAAAATCAAAGCAAAGGAATTGTAAATAATTGGATGACGTTAACTAAAAATCAACAATTGATGAAACTCAATTTGGGAACTGATGCAAAACCACAACTAGATTAATGCATAGTTGGAGATAGGCAAAGTGTTGGAAATGGAACAGATGTTGAAGGAGTTCAAAGATGTTTTTGCATGGACATACAAAGACTTGAAAGGGATTCCACTAGAAGTGGCATAACACAAAATTGAATTGGATACTATTATACCACCGATACATTAGGCTAGGTACAGATTAAATCCAAACAAGATATTAATAAATTATTAATAACAAAATTCAGTCAATCTATAGAGGAGGTTACATGGTTGTCACCTATAGTAATGGTACCCAAGAAGAATGGTAAATTGAGATTCCATATAAATTGCAAAAAATTAAATGCAACCACAAAGAAGGATCCATACCCATTACCCTTGCTATTGTGTTTGAATCTAAATAGATGTGCATTCATGGTGTTTTTAAGGACGTGATCTTGGGTTTTAATATTTCCCAAGAAGGGAAACTACTAAATCCAAAAAAGATACAAGCAATAGTAAACATGCTACCACCTAAGAATCCACAACATATTCAAGTATTCAATGGGATGGCATTGTTTTATGGATGTTTTATTAAAAAAATGCTGCTATTATGGCACCTATCACTAAACTAACCATAAAGATAAGGACTTTTCTTTGGACAAGGGAATGTCAGATGGCTTGGGAGTTGATAAAACAAAAGTATATTGAAACATCGATATTGATATTATTAAACTGGAAAGTGGAATTTCATGTTCATACAAATGCATCATTATTAGATGTAGGAATTATGATGTCTCAGAACTTGACAGAGAAGAATGATCAACTAATGGTGTATGCTTCTAGACTAGCACAACTAAGTGGGATTTATTTATATTTATGGGCAGAGCTTGGTTGACATATTAGCAAAATGTGGGAACTTCAAGGATGTGAGGAGAATGGTACCCAAAGAACCATTTACAAAAGCAGTCACTTGGATTAATAATATTGGGATGTGAAATTAAAGCAAGGGAAAAAAGCAATAGAACTCTTTTGACAAAACTGCAATTAAATCATGTTGATGGGATTCAGATATCTTAATGGCAGTAGCTTGGTTGACATATTTGGAAAATGTGGGAGTTTGAAGGATGTTTGAATACATGTTTGATATTGGGACATGTGAAATTAAGGCAAGGGTGGAAGGCACTAAAATTATTTTGACTTGGTTACAAGAAGGAAATGCATACTCTCAAGTTGACTTAGGGCAAGGGTAGAAAGCACTATAACTTTTTGACAAAACTATAATCAAATCATGTTGATGGGATTCAAATATCTTAGTTGGTAGTAGCTTGGGAAACATGATTGCAAAATCTTGGACAACTTGAATACCAAAACAAGCTAATGTATGGAGGACTTGAAGACTTGGCACAACTAGCTACCATCTAGGAAGACTTGAAAATCAAAAAGTTTCGAACCCCTAGATGGATTGAATTCTTCATCAAAGGCATTCAACAAGTTGCCATCTTAAAGGACTTAAAGACTACCTATAAGTTTTGATGATTGAAGGATGCATCGAATTTTTCATAAAGTTAAATCGTTCAAGAAGTTATCATGTGTAAAGGTGGTAAGGGAAATTTGGAATGTGAACAAGGATAGAAGGATCTAAACCTATTTTGAAAAATGTTATGGGAAGGTGTGCACCCAAACAACAAGGACTTGCACACAAAAAGATTTGAAAACTAGAAAGAAAATAATGGGTTGGTTAAAAAAACTCATCTTTTTTTGTGGAAATAGTTTACAAACTTTGTTTTTTGAATGCAACATCCATCATGACTTACACATGCACCTTGATCCTTCCCCCCTCACAATCGCCATAGCCATCGAACCTTATAAAGCTTAGGATGAAAAACTTCTAGGTCATATTCCTCCAACCCTAAAATTGTTCACTAATCATGTGTTTGAGTTTTGGGTCTACTAAGCCCAAAAATCTTGGTAACCCTAAATCTTGGTAAAATTATTGCCATGTTTTTGAAAAAAACTAGAAATTTAGAAGATGATGAGGCTTGGTGCCTTTGTGTTCAAGTGGGTGATTTTCAGTTGTAGCAACTAGCCTTATTGTTTCACCACAAGATCAATGTCAAGTACTCACCTAGTGTTGACATTTTTTGCCAAGTAGATGGTGCTTATAAACAACTAGCAAAGGAGGAGGAGGAGCATGACATATAAGAGTTTGAAGATAAATGTCGCAACCCTAGCTTTGGGCTCGCGACCAAGGCAAAGGGGTTGCAAGGGTGCAGGCCAAGAGGAAGCCCGGGAGTCACATCAGAGACTCCCGGGAGTGTAGGAGAGTGTGAGGGAGTGAGCCTTCACACTCCCAAGGCAACTCCCAAGTTGGGAGAGGGA
>Ga0209208_10008825_pt1 | contig 13363 bp, 7 predicted proteins | sample S1TSphfallax_3_FD_187694 | JGI IMG/M metagenome (GOLD analysis project Ga0209208, IMG submission 187694) | Host-associated microbial communities from peat moss isolated from Minnesota, USA - S1T2_Fd - Sphagnum fallax MG (SPAdes) (version 2) | ecosystem: Host-associated > Plants > Peat moss >...
GTAGATTCTGCGACGTTCTCAAGTGTTCCCTCCTGTATTTTCAACGGTTCCCTATCAATTAACGCCATGGAGCGGGCCATTAGTGGCGCATTCTGCCAGGAGAGAAAAATATCTTAAAGAACCAAATTACTTAAAAGCTTTATCAGTACCAAGTTGAACCCACTCTCCTTGTCTGATTTCTGGAATCGTCACATTGACTTTGACCATGAAATAAGTTACTGTTTCACAGCGGATGGAGCATGGCACCTTGGGCGAGTCAGCACGTTAGCACCCACGTTGGTACCATGGTAAAAATCCCAAAATCCATTTAAATTATTTCTAAATTGTACAAATATCCCATGCTTTGACTAAAATTTCAGGGTCTCTGAGTTCAAATCTAACATTTTCTGGGCTTAAATATGGCCACTAAGAGGCCTCGATCATCACTCAAAGAGGTGAAGGTACCAACATGGGTGCTGATTCACCCTGGCCCAAGCACTGCAATCAGAGAGGAGTGTTTCCCAGTGATTGTCCAGAGGGAGGAGTGCAATCATCGTGACGAAAGGACGACTGCACATCCATATTATTTCTATGAAATGAAGGTAGTTGGTTTCGTGGAAACCTCCAAATAGCCTCAAGTTTCCTTATCGACAAACCGCGTGCACCATTGCACAACACGAGGAAACGCATCTGCCTCCCTCTTCGGTCAAGTTAGAATCTAGATTGGAGACTGCACTCACACCCAAATTGTCATCCGTTCTCATGTTTATAGATCTGGGCTTGCCCTCAAGCTGCTCGATGGTGTAACGGTTTTGCACATGCCAAATCGTATTCTGGACTGGCTTGCTGATTATCGCTTTCACTTTAAACGAATTTTTTGTATGTATTCAGCCTGCTTTAATGGCAAGGTCGGTCCACTTCCTACTGTTAGCAAGAAGTAAACGTTAGTCGAGAAAGCTGGTTCAAGGAAGCGAAAGGAAAAACCAACGAAACTCTCCGAGGTATCTGTTTCCCACCAGCATGCCTTTTAATCCCCAAACTCGGTCGGTCCACTTCCTATTGTTGCCAAGAATCAGTGCTCAACATGAAATTTGTTGCCCGTGATTGTTTGCAGAAGCTTCTTTTCATGAAAACGTTTCGTGACCTCTACTGTGTTGAGCAGAGGCAGCTTATGTATGGTGTGATGTTGTAGAGCAATATCATTGTGATATTATTTTTTTGGCAGCAGTTGTTGGAAAATGGAACCGGACCCTAGGGATGAAGAGCTGGGCATGAAGAGCCTGCCTTCTAGCTGCAAGAACGCTTGGGGGAAACAGATTCCACCAGAGCCTCCCCCATTCAACACGATCAGCTGGATCGGCGAAAGATCTCATCAGTCAGAGATAACCATGGTCAAACAAGAACCGAAAGGAGGGGAGAACGTCAATGATCCCTCGACAATCCTTGATAACCCGAGTTCTATTGAGACACCCATGTCTTCGGAGCAAGAGCATCAGCTGATATTGCTTGAACCTGACCCAATACGAGAGGTAACCTTTGATCGCCTTTTAGTGCTGTCGTCTCTTGCTAAGACCTCCTTGTTTGGTTCATTTCGGTGTTTCCTGCCCTTTGTGTCCCCCCTTTCTTCGTGGCGTCGTCTGTAACTTCCATCGTTTTCGTGAGGTTCTTGTTACTGTGTTGTCTGTCTGGTAGAAAGTAGGAACCAGCATTGCACGGTTGGCGGTAGGAATCGCCAGTTCCCTTAAAAAGAACCGAACTGGAATCTGGTCTGATTTTCAGAACTGAAACCGGCGCTTGCTTATAGGACCTGGAATCGGGTTCTCTGTTCTATTTATGTATGGAGCCAGAACCGGGATCAGAACAGAGAGACAAGTTTCTGAAGAACCAAGGGGGGTTACTCGGAGTTTATCCAGTAATCACCCCTCAGTTCCAGTTCGGGCTACTAAGAACCATACCGGAATTGGATCTGATATTCAAAACCAAAATCAAATTTCATTAAGAACCAGAATCCTTATTCTATTTATGTCTGAAACCAGAACTGTGACAGTTCTACTTTATTTTTTACAGCGGGAATCAGATGTTCTTCATAAACCTAAAGAAACTTGTACACTGGTAGAAACCACTGTTGGGTAGTTCTTTTGATTTTGTGAAGAATTGTGTTCTGGGTTTTCTAACTAGTAGAAAGCAAAGAACCTTCAGTTTTGGGTTCTTTAACTGTTAGAAATCAAAGAACCTTCAGTTCTGGGTTCTTAAAAAAAATTAGAATCACAGAACCTCTGGTTCTAGTTCTTCAATACTTCCAGCATCACAGACCCTTTTGGTTCCAGGTTTTTTTTTAATAAAAAAAACTGTTGGTTTTCATGAAAGAACTGGCAACAAACCAAACAGTTTAGTAAGTTCTTTGATTTTTAAAGAACCCCAATGAAGGGTCAAAACCAGTTCTGTGATTTTTTAGAACCTCCAATCAAGGGTCAACACCAGTTCTTTGATTTTGAGAGCGATCAATGAAGGGCTCACATATATCTTATCCTTGTCAATCCCAGCTTTCAATACATGAGAACTATCCAATGCTGGTAGAAATCAGTGTTGGGTGGGTATCACCAAACCCCCCTCGGTTTCAGGTCTTCAATTTGAGAATTGTGATTCTCAAAAATTAAAGAACATGTTCAGATATATAACCATAGTTCTCAAGCAATCAAAGACTCAAAGCCGATATATATCTGTGATTTTCAATAAAATTAAAAACTGATCATATAGCGTTCTAGTGGTTGTTTCATTAAAATTGCAAGTTCTTTCAGGGGTTTGAAAAAACCAGAAAAGGATGTTCTTTGATTTCTAAAATTAAAGAAATCAGAACAGAAGTTCATCAACAAAATCAAATAACTGCCCAAGGGGGCCAACACTGATAAAAAACTCGGCAACTCAAGTGGTGAATATCCCACTTTCTGGAATTGATCAAATTGGTGGGGAGGTAGTGGGTATCTACTTAGTACTAAGTAAGTTAGTACCGATGTTATTTAACATAAACATATAGTGATTGAAAATGTGAGAGAGCTTTAGTACTGATCACACTGATCCTTGAGTCTTCTTCTGTCTTCTAGTTTGGGATTTTCGGCCATTTTGTGCTTCGGTGGATCTGCTGTTGGACAATAGAGCCCCAAGATTCCAGAGAAGGCGATCAAGTCTTATGGAAGTGGCCTGTCAAGATGCCCTTCCAAGGCACCCGAGATGCCAGTGACATAATGGTAAAACATGTTCCCCAAGAACCTTCTTCACCAAGGCCAAAAACAAGTGGCAAGCCATCTCATCATCAATCGGAAATAACTATGGAACCAGAATTGGAAGGAGGGCAGAGTGGTGGTCCGTTGATAGTTGATCAGCCCAATTTTATTGAGACGCATACTTCTTTGGCTCAAGAGCACAGGTTGACATCACTTGAACCTGACCAAATACAAGAGGTCAGTTTTGGTGACCTTGTTGCACCTTCAAATTCCACTTACTTTGGTTTCACTTTTCCTTCTCCCTTTTGTTACAATAAAATAATTCAATATATCCAATACATAAATGGTTTTGGTCATTATTAACATCATGTTGAAAACAATTGAATGTGTGAACTTCTTCCTTGAGTCATTTAGCTCTTAATTTTAATTTTCCATCTTTCATTAAAAATTTTAAAGTTTTTAGTGATTTTTTTTTCCCCTTGTGTTTGGATTCAAGTTGAACTCAATTTGTTAACCTTTTTTAATAATATGAAATTTCTTGAATGAAAATGTTTCATTTGGAAAACCCAAAGGTAATTATTTTGGACCCTTTATGACCTCGAATTTTTTAGGATGTTTGCAAGATTTATTTCTTTCCAAATTTCTTCTTATGATGCTTTTAATTATGCTGATGAGTTTTTATGAACATGAAAATGTATCATATGTATAAAATATTGTGAGTTTGATTTCACCCAAAAAAAAAAATTCATTTAGAAAGTAGGATGTTATTTTGATCTAAATGGGTGAATTGTTTTAGGGTTGAAAGCTATGAAAGAGAAGTTGATATGTTTTACAAATTGTGTTGTATTGATCATCTTATCAATTGCAGATAAATCCGGTTCATATTGTGTATCCGAACCCCATTTTAACACACCCAGAATTGGTCATCATTTTTTTTCACGGCATTGTTTCTAGAAAGGACATTGCCAAGGCGTGGAAAGAAACATGGACATCAACTACCCACATGAATGGAGAGGAACCTACATTTTGGATAAAAGAGTGGTTGGTTAAGGACATGGGAGAAAAGATCCAAATCCTTTCTCTTTCATATGATACCAATATTTGTGGGGTCAATGGTGATGTAACAGATATTGGGAAGAACCTTGTACAAAGTTTGGTGGTGAATCGAAGGTGAAAAAATGTCCTTCCCAACTCTAATATTTGAAAGTTTTGTTTGTTTTAAACATGTGTTTAACATAACCTTCCATACTTCAATGGATTTGAAATTTCATAATATTTTTCATTACTAATTTATTTATAGTAGTTATCAAGGTTATAAAAATCTCTTTTAATTTGGGATAATATTTTAATAGAAAATATTGATAACACATACTTAATTATATTTCATTTAAAACATGTTATGAGATTTGAATATCCTTACATATGCCACAAATGGAGTTTAAATACAAGAATGATGTTGAAACATAATCTAATTATAAATATTGTTTGCATCTACAGCTATAAAAACCTTTGGTGTGCTCCAATTGTATTGGTTGGTCATAGCTTTGGTGGCTTGATCATCAAAAGTTTAGTGGTGGAGATCCAAAGATGCATGAATCAAAAAACATCAAATGATATGGATTTAGCCATGAATGCGAGATCCAAGGATTTTTATGATAACCTTAATGGGGTAATTTTTTATGGTGCTCCACATGAAGGTGGGACAAAAACGTTTTCAACATATTTTGCACAAATATGCCAAGAAATGGGTTTTTTGAACAAGACCTACTCAATAACACAACAAAGCTTACTTAAGAATGTTCAAGTTTTAGATCAAAAAATGGAACAACTTTCTATGGAATTTGATCGAGCCAAAGAAAATCTTAACATTTATGCTTTTATTGAAGGACAACCCATTAACAAAGATGAGGTAATTTTTCAATACAATGACCTTCAATAATATGCAAATTGATATTTTTGTAGAAATTCAATTTTTTTGCAATTTTAATTTTTTAGATCTTTGCACAAGTCTTGTGTAAAAATGTAATGAATTGAATGTGATTAAATAAATGCGCTTGAGATTGGTGTGTATGTCCTTATGTTTTAAGCTTTTCATAACATTTTTTTAATTGAAAAAAAAATCATGTTGACAAAATATTTTTTTAAATCAATGAAAATATGTCTAGCTTGTATTTGATTTTCAATTCTCATTAAACTATGTGCAGGAAATTCTCGTTCCATATGCATCAGCCCAACGATTATCTGGTAACAATTATTACAAAATTGAAGACGCAAACCATTTGACTATTTGCAAACCACCTACAAGGGAGCACATAAGTTACTCAAAATTGGTGGATTGTTTAAAGACTTGTTTAAAGGTGAGACATCAACTTCAATGCAAAAGTTTTAATTAATCATTATATGAAAAGGAAACTTAAAGGAATTTTTAAGTTGTCATAATGCACATGACACTTTGATTTTGCATCAAGTGTCATATCCACATGAGATCTTGACACACCTATCAAGTCGAATGCCCAATGTTTTTTCAAGAAAAGGTGATATGCCCATCCCCAAAAATTATGATTGAAATGATAATTGATACCAAAAGAATCAAATGGTCAAAAAATTAGATGAACAATCGAAATTAGTTAGTCATTTTTGTTTAGGGATCGAAAAATCTGGATTGTAAAATCAATGGTGGAAATCAATCCTATTGTTGATTAGATAATCAAAATTGGTTGATGAAAAAAGAAAAAAATTATTAAAAAAAATTGGTTGCCAATTCATTAGCAACCAAAAATTAGTTAATAACAATTGGAAAAAAAAAGTAATCTATTTGAAATATTCAATCATCAATGGATTGATCTACAATGTTGATTTTGCAACCAAAATTTTATGATTGTTCATTTTTATATTCTTTGACCAAATGATTGAAATTTCTTTTATCATTATTTATTGAATTTCAATTGCCCAACAACTAAATGTTTTTTTTTGGGGTCACTCAACTGAACTTTTAATCACCAAATGATCAAAAAAAATTCTTTAAATTGTCGTTAACTAATTTCGATTGTCCAATCAATGGCAAGGTTGATCCTCATCATTGATTTGGCGATCGAAATTCTTTTGGTCACCTATAAGAATTTTTTTAAAAACACCAAAAAAAATTGGTTGTTTAAATTTTTCTCATTTTTGATCACTTGAATATTTCCCATTTTTGGTCATTGTTTCAATTGTCATAGGTTATTTGTTTTCCCATTAAACCCTTGCTCATGACAACCTTAACAAGGTTTTGATTCAAGTTAACCTTAAGTTGACCTAAGTTGACCCTATTTTGATGTAACGTTAGGTTGTGTCAATGTTCAAAATAATGTGTCATGTTGAGACGAACTTAATAATGCCATGACAACCTTGGGAAGCTATGTTCATAACATTTTTGTAAGATCTAACATTAAACATATAGGTGACAAAAACTTAATCTAATTTCTTTTGTTAATTCATAACATTGATTTGTGTTCACTTCAAATATATAAAGTTGATAAGATTTTAAATTATCATCAAGACATATGGTGTAATAGCATGGGACTTTTATAATTTATATATTTTTAACAAAATATAATTTTTTTAAATGTATTTAAAATAATTATTATATGGCATATATTTCTTTCAATCAAAATATTGATATAAGATTTGTATGAATCACAACAGAATCCACGACAACTTCCATCACTACCATCATGGGAAGTGAGCTTAGAAGAACAAGCAAATGATACTTATAAATTGTTACAAAAGGTATCTATCATTGGTTTGGTTGGAATGGGGGGTATTGGAAAGACAACTTTGAGCACAAAGATATACCATTTGTTCCACGAGCAATACGATAAATCTAGTTTTTTGGAGAAGGTGAAATCAAAAAATATTGAAGATTTGAAAAAACAACTTCTACAAGATTTGTGTGGCCGAAAAAAAAATAATGTGGAAGTTGTGAATGGTGATGATCTTAAGCGTATTGAGGAGACCATGATTTCCAAGAAAGTGTTAGTGGTCATTGATGATGTTGATGAAAAGCTTATCAATGATTTATCAAAAATTCTTGCTTTCCAAGGAAAAAATAGAAAAAACAATGTAATTATGACTTGTCGAAATTGGGGAGTCTTGGAGGGTCATTTAGATCCAAATGGAAGATTTGAAATGCCATATCTTAACAAAAAACAAGCAACGGAACTTTTTCTATGGCATGCATTTCACAATACAAAACAAGTGGAAAAAGGTTTTGAAAACATTGTCGAGGAGATTGTGGAGGCATGTGCCGGTCTTCCTTTAAGCCTTGAAGTCATGGGTGGTTTTTTGCACAAGAAACAAAGCTTGGATATGCGAACAAGATTGCAAATTTGGAAAGGAGCCTTGAAAAAATTACGAACGGGGAAAACTTTGGATGGGGGTACAGAGGATATACTTTGGCAAAGCTTGGAGATTTCTTACAAAGATTTGAACCAACCAGAAAAGGATATGTTTTTGGATATTGCTTGTTATTTTGGTGGTTTGAAAGAAATTATAGCCCTTCGAATATGGGATTATGAATCTTCGACACTTGAATTGCAAAACTTAAAAGATAGATCTCTTGTAAAAGTCAACAAAGATGGAAATTTAATTATGCATGATCAATTGCGAGATATGGGTCGAAAATTTGCAAAAGAAGAGGAAAAGAATCGAATATGGGATCCTGAAACAAATTTACAAATTTTGCATGAGCAAAAGGTTATCATCAATACGTCAAATTATTATCTTTTTTTTATCTATAATTTCAAATTAGTATATTAAAAAACACATTAAACTTATTGCATAATTTAAATGTTATATCTGTTAATTGATATGTTGTAATTTTTCATGTGATAGGTGGCCTCAAGACTACAAGGTTTATCATTGGAAGGAAATGAAAAATTGGATTCAAAAATTTTCAAGAATCTACACCTCCCCAAATTAAGGTTGTTTGACATGGCTCAAGTTTCATCAAACATCGTGAAAGGCTTCCTACATGACCAACATGCATATGAATTACGATGGATACATTGGCAAGAAGCTGAAGTTAAAAAAATACCATTCAATTTTGGTCATTGTCCCAACTTGCGTGTGCTCAATTTATCAAAATGCATCAACCTAAAAGTACTACCTACATCTATTAACAAATTAATTGTGCTTCAAGAGTTGGATTTGTCAGAGTGTTCGCAATTGAAAGAATTACCCACATCTATTGACAAATTGACTACCCTTCAATCATTGAATTTGTCAGACTGCTTGCAGTTGAAGGAGTTACCTACATCTATTAACAAATTGATTGGCCTTCAAAATTTGGATTTGTCAGGGTGCTCACAGTTGAAGGAGTTACCTACATCTATTGACAAATTGACTAGCCTTGAAAATTTGGATTTGTCATGGTGTTGGCAGTTGAAGGAGTTACCTACATCTATTGACAAATTGACTTGCCTTGAAAACTTGAATTTGTTTGGGTGCTCGCAGTTGAAAGAGTTACCTACATCTATTAACAAATTGACTGCCCTTAAATCATTGAATTTGTCATGGTGCTCGCAGTTGAAGGAGTTACCTACATCTATTGACAAATTGACTCGCCTTCAAAATTTATATTTATCAAGATGCTCACAATTGAAGGAGTTACCTACATCTATTGACAAATTAACTGGCCTCCAAATTTTGGATTTGTCAGGGTGCTCGCAGTTGAAGGAGTTACCTACATGTATTGACCAATTGACTGCCCTTCAATCGTTGAATTTGTCAAAATGTTCGCAATTGAAGGAGTTACCTACATCTATTGACAAATTGACTGCCCTTAAATCATTGAGGGTGTCAAAATGCTCGAAGTTGAAGGAGTTACCTACATCTATTGACAAATTGACTGGCCTTGAAAATTTGGATTTGTTAGGGTGCTCAAAGTTGAAGGAGTTACCTACATCTATTGACAAATTGACTCGCCTTGAAAATTTATATTTATCAAGATGCTCACAATTGAAGGAGTTACCTACATCTATTGACAAATTAACTCGCCTTCAAAATTTGGATTTGTCAGGGTGCTCGCAGTTGAAGGAGTTACCTACATCTATTGACAAATTGACTACCCTTAAATCGTTGAATTTGTCATGGTGCTCGCAGTTGAAGGAGTTACCTCCATCTATTGACAACTTGACTGCCCTTCAATCGTTGAATTTTTCACAATGCTCGCAATTGAAGGAGTTACCTACATCTATTGACAAATTGACTTGCCTTGAAAAGTTGAATTTGTCAGGATGTTGGGAGTTGAAGGAGTTACCTACATCTATTGACAAATTGACTCGCCTTGAAAATTTATATTTACCAAGATGCTCGCAGTTGAAGGAGTTACCTACATGTATTGACAAATTGACTGCCCTTCAATCGTTGAATTTGTCAGAATGCTCGCAATTGAAGGAGTTACCTACATCTATTGACAAATTGACTGCCCTTAAATGGTTGACTTTGTCAGAATGCTCGCAATTGAAGGAGTTACCTACATCTATTGACAAATTGACTGGCCTTAAAAATTTGGATTTGTTAGGGTGCTCGCAGTTGAAGGAGTTACCTACATCTATTGACAAATTGACTGGCCTTGAAAATTTATATTTATCAAGATGCTCACAATTGAAGGAGTTACCTACATCTATTGACAAATTAACTCGCCTTCAAAATTTGGATTTGTCAGGGTGCTCGCAGTTGAAGGAGTTACCTACATCTATTGACAAATTGACTACCCTTAAATCGTTGAATTTGTCATGGTGCTTGGAGTTGAAGGAGTTACCTCCATCTATTGGCAAATTGATTGGCTTTGAAAAGTTGGATTTGTCAGGGTGCTTAGAGTTGAAGGACTTACCTACATCTATTGACAAATTGACTTGCCTTGAAAAGTTGAATTTGTTAGGGTGCTCGCAGTTGAAGGAGTTACCTACATCTATTGACAAATTGACTACCCTTAAATCGTTGAATTTGTCATGGTGCTCGCAGTTGAAGGAGTTACCTCCATCTATTGACAAATTAACTCGCCTTCAAAATTTGGATTTGTCAGGGTGCTCGCAGTTGAAGGAGTTACCTACATCTATTGACAAATTGACTTGCCTTGAAAAGTTGGATTTGTCAGGATGTTGGGAGTTGAAGGAGTTACCTACATCTATTGACAAATTGACTCGCCTTGAAAATTTATATTTATCAAGATGCTCACAATTGAAGGAGTTACCTACATCTATTGACAAATTGACTGGCCTTGAAAATTTATATTTATCAAGATGCTCACAATTGAAGGAGTTACCTACATCTATTGACAAATTAACTTGCCTTCAATATTTGGATTTGTCAGGGTGCTCGCAGTTGAAGGAGTTACCTACATCTATTGACAAATTGACTACCCTTAAATGGTTGACTTTGTCAGAATGCTCGCAATTGAAGGAGTTACCTACATCTATTGACAAATTGACTTGCCTTGAAAACTTGAATTTGTCAGGGTGCTTACAGTTGAAGGAGTTACCTACATCTATTTACAAATTGACTTGCCTTGAAAATTTATATTTATCAAGATGCTCACAATTGAAGGAGTTACCTACATCTATTGACAAATTAACTGGCCTTCAAATTTTGGATTTGTCAGGGTGCTCGCAGTTGAAGGAGTTACCTACATGTATTGACAAATTGACTGCCCTTCAATCGTTGAATTTGTCAAAATGCTCGCAATTGAAGGAGTTACCTACATCTATTGACAAATTGACTGCCCTTAAATCGTTGAGGGTGTCACAATGCTCGAAGTTGAAGGAGTTACCTACATCTATTGACAAATTGACTGGCCTTGAAATTTTGGATTTGTCAAGGTGCTCGGAGTTGAAGGAATTACCTACATCTATTGACAAATTGACTGGCCTTGAAAATTTGGATTTGTCAGGGTGCTCGCAGTTGAAGGAATTACCTACATCTATTGACAAATTAACTGGCCTTGAAAATTTGGATTTGTCAGGGTGTTGGGAGTTGAAGGAGTTACCTACATCTATTGACAAATTGACTGCCCTTAAGTCGTTGAATTTGTCAAAATGCTCGCAGTTGAAGGAGTTACCTACATCTATTGACAAATTGATTGGCCTTGAAAATTTATATTTATCAAGATGCTTATAATTGAAGAAGTTACCTACATCTATTGACAAATTGACCAACCTTCAATTGTTGAATTTGTTTAGGTGCTCGAAGTTAAAGGAGTTACCTACATCTATTAACAAATTGATTGGCCTTGAAAATTTGGATTTGTCAGGGTGCTCACAGTTGAAGGAGTTACCTACATCTATTGACAAATTGACTGCCCTTAAATCGTTGAGTGTGTCACAATGCTCGCAGTTGAAGGAGTTACTTACATCTATTGACAAATTGATTACCCTTCAATCATTGAATTTGTCAGGGTGCTCGCTGTTGAAGGAGTTACCTACATCTATTGACAAATTGACTGCCCTTGAAAAGTTGGATTTGTCAGGGTGCTTGTAGTTAAAGGAGTTAACTACATCTATTGACAAATTGACTGGCCTTGAAAAGTTGGATTTGTCAGGGTGCTTACAGTTGAAGGAGTTACCTACATCTATTGACAAATTGACTCACCTTGAAAGTTTGGATTTGTCAAAATGCTCACAATTGAAGGAGTTACTTATATCTATTGACAAATTGACTGCCCTTCAATCATTGAATTTGTCATGGTGCTCGCAGTTAAAGGAGTTACCTACATCTATTCACAAATCGATTGGCCTTCAATCGTTGAATTTGTCAAAATGCTCGGAGTTGAAGGAGTTACCTACATCTATTGACAAATTGACTCGCCTTGAAAAGTTGGATTTGTCAGGGTGCTTGCAGTTAAAGGAGTTAACTACATCTATTGACAAATTGACTGGCCTTGAAAAGTTGGATTTGTCAGGGTGCTTGCAGTTGAAAGAGTTACCTACATCTATAGACAAATTGATTGCCCTTAAATCGTTGAATTTGTCAAAATGCTCGGAGTTGAAGGAGTTACCTACATCTATTGACAAATTAACTGGCCTTGAAAAGTTGGATTTGTCAGGGTGCTTAGAGTTGAAGGAGTTACCTACATCTATTGACAAATTGACTCACCTTGAAAATTTGGATTTGTCAGAATGCTCACAATTGAAGGAGTTACCTACATCTATTGACAAGTTGATTGCCCTTCAATCGTTGAATTTGTCATGGTGCTCGCAGTTAAAGGAGTTACCTACATCTATTCACAAATCGATTGGCCTTCAATCGTTGAATTTGTCAAAATGCTCGGAGTTGAAGGATTTACCTACATCTATTGACAAATTGATTGCGCTTCAATCGTTGAATTTGTCATGTTGCTCGCAGTTAAAGGAATTACCTACATCTATTGACAAATTGACTAGCCTTCAAAATTTGGATTTATCATGGTGCTCACAATTGATGGAATTACCTACATCTATTGACAAATTGACTGCCCTTCAAACGTTGAATTTGTCAGAGTGCTTAGAGTTGAAGGAGTTAGCTACATCTATTCACAAATTGACTAGCGTTGAAAATTTGGATTTGTCAGGGTGCTCGCAGTTGAAGGAGTTACCTACATCTATTGACAAATTGACTGCCCTTAAATCGTTGAATTTGTCATGGTGCTCGCAGTTGAAGGAGTTACCTACATCTATTGACAAATTGATTGGCTTTGAAAAGTTGGATTTGTCAGGGTGCTTAGAGTTGAAGGAGTTACCTACATCTATTGACAAATTGACTGCCCTTAAGTCGTTGAATTTGTCAAAATGCTCAGAGTTGAAGGAGTTACCTACATCTATTGACAAATTGACCAACCTTCAAAATTTGTATTTATTAGGGTGTTCGAAATTGAAGGAGTTACCTACATCTATTGACAAATTGACTGGCCTTGAAAAGTTGGATTTGTCAGGGTGCTCGCAGTTGAAGGAATTACCTGCATCTATTGATAAATTGACTGGCCTTGAAAATTTGGATTTGTCAGGGTGCTCGCAGTTGAAGGAATTACCTACATCTATTGACAAATTGACTGGCCTTGAAAATTTGGATTTGTCAGGGTGCTCACAGTTGAAGGAATTACCTACATCTATTAACAAATTGACTGGCCTTGAAAATTTGGATTTGTCTGG
>Ga0209208_10008826_pt1 | contig 13363 bp, 3 predicted proteins | sample S1TSphfallax_3_FD_187694 | JGI IMG/M metagenome (GOLD analysis project Ga0209208, IMG submission 187694) | Host-associated microbial communities from peat moss isolated from Minnesota, USA - S1T2_Fd - Sphagnum fallax MG (SPAdes) (version 2) | ecosystem: Host-associated > Plants > Peat moss >...
GGATGTTTTGGGGGTGGGAGATTATTGTGTAAATTGAATGTCAAAATTGAACACATGTTTTGAACACTCATTAACCTTCCACAAATCTTGCAATGCATTCACTTTGAAGTTTTAAAACGTGAATTGAAGTGTGACCAATAAGAGCTACTTAAAAAAAACATAAAAGCAAATGCAAATGAGAATTGAGAAATGTGATGCATGGATGTCATTTGTAAATGGACGAAAAATGATTAACATTCACATTCATGCTGAAAATATTTAAATATTAAAACAATTAGCCAATTTTTTTTGGGAAGTGTTACATTATATGTCAAAATCAATTTTAATAAATAAACTAATTATTTGGCATTGGGGTGTTGAGTGTGTTAAGGTGTATTATAATATTCCCTTATTGATTATAGTACCTTCTAATTTGGCTTTTCTTTTCATCTTCTTTTCTCAATCATGTGTGATTGGAAACATGTTTATGTTTTGATGAAAATAACAACCAATTCTTAAAAACTTAATAAGAATTAAAAGACTCACCTTTTTATAAGAAAAGGTAGAAAGGATTTCAATGAAAATTTTAAGCTCGTTGTCCAAAAAATAACATAATTAAATCTCAGATTATGAGTGTACCATTTTAAGTAAATTTCAGCTTCCTTCAACACCATGCGAATATGAGAAACTCAATGTAGATGTTATAATCCTAGCCCCTCACCATTGAAAATGTTAAAAACAAAAATGTATGGGAACCTAAAGGCAAAACATTACACAACAATCAATCAAAAGTAAGGGAATGAACTTTTTCACATTGGAAACCTTCACATATCAAATGGTCAAGAAATTGTGAAACTTGTATAAAAAGTTTACATGTTTGGCCTATAAGAACATGGTGACAACTTTGTGTATCATCTTGTTTTTAGTCTTCTCTTTCTTCATGTGCATAGTAAGGTTCTAGATGAATATTTTGTAATGTATGTTGTTTTCATTTTTCTCTTGGAAATAGGTTTTGATTATTGTTACCAAATCTTGGGCTTGATCCAATTCTTGGACTACTTCTTGATGCTCCTTTTGGAAGTAGGCTTTCAATTAACTCCTTGGCCTTTTTGTGTCCCTATTTTGCATCTCTTGGAAGTAGACTTATGGTCAATTCTTCTCCCTCCCTATGTTTTTATCTTTAGTTTGCTTTGCCATCATTTTAAACTTGTTTTGTTCAAATAAGTATCCAATGAAAGATCGACATAGTTGGTTGAATATACAAGGAGCCACCGTTTTTGGTCAATGAATCACTTCAAGCACTCCTCCATTTCTAGTCAAGGAGCATCTTTGAACACTATTATTTCAATGTCAAATTTTGATGCACAAATGACACATTGAATGATTGAAAGGATCAAATGTGTCTTGTTTTTGTTGATTGCAAGTGTTAATTGATGTTTTCAAGCTAAAAGGATTAATTATGTTAATATTTCCAAAGCAATTGTAGTCATTACTTATTGTTTTAAGATGGTAACTTAAATTAGTGTCGATTTATTTTTATTTACTTATATACAACATTCATAATATATTATGGGAATGGATGAGAAGTTTGAAATCAATTTAATGAATAAGAAATGCCCAAAACATTTTGAACACAATCTAATCAACATTTTTGTTGTATAATGGACTCTTAAAATAACTTGAAACAATTTGAAAATGACATAATTTCAAAAAAAATTCATACATACATTAATAGAATAGTATAATGAAACAAATTTTTTGCTTATAAAGCTTTTAAAAAATTTGTTTCAACTCGTGAATCATGGAATCAAAAATATTTTCCTTCAATGGCCAATTCTATCCTATCACATCAACATGGTTGGCTAACCCATTATTTTCTAAATATTCAATTAATGAAGCTTCATTGGCACATTATATTGAGATTGCACTCAATTTTTTTTTTAAATTTAATTTTTAAAAATCATATAGCACTGATAATAATATGTATTAGTTATATTCTACAATTTGTTCGATGTGGTTGGACTTGCAACTTGAACTTAACTTGAAATACTAATTAAGTAATCAATATGCTTGATATAATTTTTATTGGACTATGCATGAATCATTAGACCTATTCATAACTCATTCCTAACCTTATAATTTCACATGTACATTCCTTTAAAAAAATTTAATTTCATAATTACATGTAATTTTGATCATTGATCAATAGAACTAAAATGTTTATGTTGTGCATGTTGACATGTCGACATCTATGTCACCTTTGATTGATAGATTTTAATCATGCTAATATAATCATAATCTACATATATGTGTCATGTATTTTCTATTGTGCATTGTGACATGGTGTTTCCATGTCAGTGTTTGAGTGACAAAATTCAATCACAATATCACAACTTCAATCTCCATGTAGGTGTCACATAGTCCATATATAATTAAACTACAATGTGATTAAAATAAATTTTTGATTTAATGATATTGAACATTCTTATTTTTTCATAAGGCAAAAAAATATGGAACTAATCACTTCCTAATCAAAACATAGATAGTTAGTTATTTCAATTAAGTAACATTGCCTATGGATTCATTGTAATCAAAAAATTAAAGGTGGAAATGACTTGCTTTTATTCTATACTTGTTAGATGCTTAAAGTAAACTCATGTGCAAAGATGAAGAGAAATATTAACACATGTCTAAGCTTTAATTCTATTTTTGCTTTCAATTGCGAACTATTTTATGTGAACAACACGTGCAAGATAAGGATGAAGAAAAAATAATGCAAGTTGAAATCTCTAGCTTTGTGAAAACTCATGGTCAAACATGAAGAAGATGTGCTAAAATGGCTATGAAGATGCTCTTTCATAGTTGCGAACCTATAATTTGCTAAAACTAATGGTAACTAGTAAGATGTAGATCAAGACCCGCACATGATAGAAATAATCTTAAAATTTCAACCAAAGTTATTGTCAAGTAAGGACATAAAACAACAACCATTGCCCCTTATTTGATTATCCAAAAAAGGTGGGGTTTGGTGTCTACCATGGAAACATGATTGCCTTGGTTAATAATCAAGTAATGCTATGGGAACTTGGCATTACTAGGTGCACCAAATGAAGCTTCAAAGGTTTCTATGGAAAACATCAAATCCTAAAACCCTTTTGAACTAATCTAGTAAGGAAAAATGGGCACAACCTCCTTTCAAATCAAATCAATTACTTCCTTGATAGCCACCTTGTCACGCAAAACATTAAGTCTACTTCTATTATTCATACCTATCCCAATACATTTTGTCAACTACCACTAGTCCTAGTATATTATAGATCTTAATGGGAAAATATGGTCAAGGATATATTCATATCCATTCTAACACATCTTCATATTTGTGCATGATTATCTTCATGTTTGTAGATTCTTGCCATACTAGTGAAAGGCCCTCTCATATTAGTCTAGACTATGCAAAAACATTTTACAAAATGGAATGTTTACTCATGAGGTTAACAAATAAACTTAAGAGTACCTCCACCCATATTTTGCATTTGGGCTAGTAACAATTCTTTCAAGATTTCTTATTTATTGTTTTTGAAGCCCCACCCATAAACATGAAATTGGGGTTGCAAAACATTAAAACCTACTGATAGCAAACCACTTGGACTAAGTGATATATTGGTGAATCAAAGATTAGATGTTAGATTATATAATGGCTTTTGCTACGCTTGTTATATTGAGCCATGGCCATTTTATTGAGCCTAATATTAGGCAAAATTTGAGGTGTTTTAACTTTTTCTTCTTAGCATTAATCGATGAATGTTTTCTATAGAATATTCATGTTTTGTAATAACTATAATGACCAATTGTGAAAAAATCATGAAAAATTGTAAATGATGTTTTCGAGGTGTTTTATTTTTTTAATTGAATTTTAATAATATTTTTTCAATTTTCAAATTTTCAAATAATGTGTTAGATTATGACACTTTTTAAGGCCAACAGTACTTTTTCATTACTTTTCTATAGTTTCAACAATTTTTACAATATATGTGTTGCCAATTAATGTCATAATGATGTTCCAATAAAAAAATTGAAAAAGTACATGACTTGGGTTTTTTTTTTTTGGGAATTTTTGGCACCTTTTCAAATTAAAAAAGAATTTAATTTTTTTTGGGTTCAATTTTGAATAAATTTGTACTTTTTGCATAATATTTGTTAGTTTTTGGCCTAAAATTTCGAAAAAAAAATCCCATATACATGAATATGAAAACATTTCTTCATGTGCTTCTTGTCCATCTAGAATAAAAGAAAAAATCATAAGGTTATTAGATTTCAAAACTCCATGTGAATGTTTTTGGTCTAACAAAACCTTTTCAAAATTACTATCAAGTTAAGGTATTATACACTTTCATTACATCAAAGACCATACTAAAATAAATTATTGTCATCAAAGTGAAAAAATACACATTATGTGACCAAGTCAAATATGATTAAGTCATGATATTATATAATTACACAAAGAGGTTACCAAATTTTTTTAACTTATTTATTTATTTTAAACATTTAGAAATGAGATTTAAAGCAAGCTAGATTCCTTTAGTTGCTTACAACCCTATGTTTGCAAATGAATTTAACATCATTACCCCCTTGTTAATTTTATTATTTATTTTCACATCCCATTGGGTGTGTCCACCATAATTAACATCCATGATATGGGAGACAACATGGTATCATAGTAATGAATGGAACAAAATGCACATGGAAAAAAAATCCTAAAACCATAGGGTTTGAACCATGGAATTAAATGATGGTTATATCAGATGGTGTATGTAAGATAAACAACTAATTTGTGATTGTTACACAAAATTTAAATCATTATACAAAATGCATCCTAGTTCACTTTGGGTTTCACTAGATTTTGAGTGAATTAGCATTTTTACTTAGTGAAATTTTTTAACCCCTTGTGAACGAGGACCAATTGTTACAAACAATGAAACGTTTCAGTAGTACCTAGTGAAACAAGGTTATTTTCAAGTGAAATATAAATTTACCAAACCATTGACTTGCTAGTTAATAATTAACCAACATGGAAATCATAATAATACTACCTATGTTAAGTTAATTTAAATTATTATGTGATTATTTTTTATGAATTTAAATTCTTTCACCCTACATTATTTACGATTATTTATGGTTATTCTCAATTACTTTTGGTTATTTTTGGCTATTTAACCTTAAGCTACTTTTGGTTACTCTAATTTACTTTTGGCTATTTTAGTTTATTTCACCTTAGGCTATTATAAGTTTTTTTGGGCTATTCTATGTTATTTTTGGTTATTGTAAATTATTTTAGTTTAAATTATTTGCAAGTATTATAAGTTACTTTTGGCTATTGAAAGTTATTTTAGCTTATGTTATTATTGGCAATTCTAGGTTCTTATAGGTTATTTCATGTTAAATAACTTTTGTCTATTATAAATTATTTCGTCTTATATTATTTTTGGCAATCCTAAATTAATGGTTATTGCAAACCTATTATATTGGTGGCTATTAATGTCTATTAGTGGTTATTCTATTAATGGCCATTAGTAGTTATTTGATTGGTGGCTATTGGTGGCTATTTTTTAATGGTTATTAGTGCTTATTATTGGTTATTTTATTAATGGCCAATAGTAGTTATTTGATTGGTGGCTATTGGTGGCTATTCTATTAATGACTATTACTGTTTATTATTGGTTATTCTATTAATGGCCATTAATAGTTATTTGATTGGTGGCTATTGGTGGCTATTTTATTAATGGCTAGTAGTGTTTATTATTGGTTGTTCTATTAATGGTTATTAGTGATTATTATATTAATGGTTATTGTTGGCTATTATATTAGTGGTTATTATATTAGTAGTTATTGATGTTTATTTGTGGTTATTTTATTAATGGTTATTGGTGGTTATAAATGATTATTATATTAATGGCTATTGGTGAATATTCTATTAGTAGATATTGGTGGTTATTAATGTTATTATATTAATGGCTATCCTATTATTGGCTATTGGTGAATATTCTATTGATGGATATTGGTGGTTATAAATGATTATTATATTAATGGTTATTGGTGGCTATTATATCAATGGCTATTGGTGGTTGTTTCGTTGTAAGCCATTGGTTGTTATTTTATTAGTGGTTATTAATGGATATTTTATTAATGATTATTAATAGTTATTGTATTATAAATTATTGTTGAATATTCTATGTTATAATATTATAGGGTTGATAATTATAATATTGTAGGGTATTTAATTTTTTTTTCATAGGTTATTATTTCATATTCTAAGTTATTTTTACCTTAGGTCATTATATTATATTTTAGATTATTTTTAATTATTATACTTATGATAAAATAATTTATAATAACATAAAGTAATATGACCTTGAATAACTCAAAGTTTAACTTGAAATAATGTATATTAATTTAAAATAAAATAACCTAAGGTATAGCCTAAAGTTAATTGAATAATTTAATTTAAAATAACTTAAAAGCTTATAATAAACTAATTAAGATACCTTAATGTAAAATAATATAAGGTATATCATAAAGTAGCATAGATAGAATATTTTTAAAAACATAAAAAATAAACCTATTTACTATAGTAAATTATAACAATGAATTATGTTAACTAGTAATGAAACATGATGTTTACATAGTGATATTATAGTGATATAATTTTCATCAAGACAAAATTTGTAAAATACAATGAAATTATTTCATTTCTAAAGTCCCATAGTGATTTAGGCTGGTAAATTGCACCCCACTTTGTAGGAGTGAATAGTCAAATTCAACATTTTTTTTGTGGTGAATTTTTTTCAAGTTTTAAAAAAATTATAAAATTATCTTTTCTTATTTCTAATAAACACCAAAATTTGAAAAAAAAATCCTAAATAAATTTCGTGTTTCTAAACATTGTTAAAACAAGTAGCCAAGATATAAAAGGATTTTTGTATAACTGGTCTATAACCAAACATGGCTAAATATCTTTGTGAATTATCACTAGTGTGGTAACATCACAAAACTAGAAAAACAAAAACATTGGTCATATTACAAAAAGTTGGATAAATGGCAAACATTAAATAGTAGCAACGAATTAAATGTGGCACTGGGCTCAACAAAATTATAGTACAATACAATATAATGCCCAACAAGAAAAAAATTAATTTTTAAAAATTGTATCCACACAATGATTAATGGTTTAAATAAATTTGTATATTATTTTCAAAGGAAAAATACTAATGCAATAGTTAGAATCCCCCTTATAGCCCAAAGGTCTTGGGTTCAACCTTTTCTTGAATTATCTTTTTCATCCATGAACAAAATGGATGGAAAAAAATTCTTGAAATAAGAAGGGGTTTAAGTTGCTCCTTGAAGAACAACCATGTTCCCAAAGGAGCAAGGTTTAAGTTGCCTCAAAGAGCAACCATGTTTTTGAGGGAGAAATAACTCCTCCTCGAGGAAATGATTGCTCCTTGAGAAAAAAAGATTTAAGTTGCTTCCCAAGGCAACTTAAGCTCTTCCTTGGGGACATGATTGTTTCCCCGGGAAAAAAAAGGTTTAAGTTGTTCCCCATGGCAACTTAAATTCCTCGGGGAAAAAAAGGGTTTAAATCGTTCCACGAGGCAACTTAAACTCCTTTTCTTCAAGGGGAAAAAAGGTTTAAGTTGTTCCCCAGGGTAATTTAAACTCCTCCTTGGGGACATGATTGTTCCTTATGAAAAAAGGCAATTTCCTTGGGGACAATGCATTTTCCCCATGGAAATGCACAAGTTCCCCAAGGAAACATATGTTCCAAAACTTTTTGCAATCATAATTATTTCATATTCGTTTTTATGTAGGCTTGCAACCTATCATGGAAAGGTCTTGAAGATAGTTACAACTTTGTAGTTGGAAGCTACACATTTGCTCATTGGGGCAACTTATGCCTGTTTCTCCTCGTGGGCCAACCATATGCCTAGGGGAGCAATTCCTTTGGGGGGCAACCATGTTCCCTCAGGGAGCAAATGTGTTTGAAACTTTGTGTGAACATAACTTTTTCATATGAGCTTTGATTGAAATGTTTTCAACGACAAAGTTTTAGCTTTCCTCAAGACCTTTCCAATAATGGAAAGGTTGTAAGCATATATAAAAACAAATATGAGATGACTATGATTGTTAAAAAAATTGGGTTTGTTAAAATATGTTTCTTTGAAGAAATTGGGCCTTTTTTCAAAGGAAGTTGCCTTTTATCGAAGAATAATCATATCCCTAAGGAGAAGGAGTTTCAGTTGCCTTGGGAAGCAACTTAAACCTTCTTTTCCCTGGGAACAATCATGTCCCCTAGGGAGAAGAAGCTTAAGTTGCCCCAAGGAACAAATGTGTTCCAAATTTTGCTTGATTGTAAATTTTGATTGAAATATTTTCAATTACAAAATTATATCTCTCCTTGAGACCTTTCCAATGATAGGTCGTAAGACTATATAAAAAATAAAATGAGATGATTATGATTGCAAAAGTATTTGTAACATATGTTTTCTTGGGGAACTTGGGCCTTTCCCCGGGGAAAATAAATTGTTCCCTAGGGGAGGTGTCTTTCTCCTTAGGGAACTTGGGCTCTTCCCCAAGGAAAATTCATTGCTCCCCAAAAAAATTATATTTTTCATCAAGGAAATTTTCTTACTCCATGAGAAACTTGTTTGGGATTGGCATTTAGTTTTCTTTCACTTAGGGAAATTACTTGTTAAGGGCAACTAACTTTTAAAACTATTTAAATGTTCTATGGATTTTTTTTATTCATTTCGTTTGTTGGAACAATTAGGAAAATGATTAAACCTTGGACCTTTGAGTTGAAAAGGAAAATTCTAATCAATACATCACATGTTTTTTCTTTAAAACTATTGTGTAAAAAATATACTTACAACATTAATCATTGTGTAGGTATAATAGAAAAAACTCCAATTTTTTTTCATGTTGGGCATGGTACTACAAATGTGTTGAATTCGGTGCTGCATTTGTTTCATTGCTACTATTTTAGTGTTTGCTATTTAAATAAGGGTGTTAAAAAACAAATTTTTTTGTAACAATGGGCAACAAACATTCCAATGTACATTGAATATTAAACTATGCAACTAGTATAAGAGTGGCGAACAACTATCCCAAAAATTTAAAAAGAGCCAAGATATGACAACATTTTTTCCAAAACAAGAAACTCAAGTTTTTGACAATCCTCTTCATAAATGAAAGAATTTGAAAAAAAAGAAATTCTTTGTATCCCACAAAAGAAATTTAAGGATTTGTATGCATGATTCTTATAATTTGTGTGTGACATTTTCTTGCCATTCTTCCCAATGAAAAATTGACATGTGCAACATGATGACCTTTGATAACACCTTCCTATCCTATTGCATTTATTATCCAAAGACTACATATTATGGAGGATCTAGTCATGCCTTTAGAGCATCTCAACTGGTGCTCATTGCAAAAATATTTTTCACATCCAAGTTTAGTTATGTAGTCTTTTGCAACCCCACCAATAAAACTAGAATTGGGATAGCAAATAGTGGGGGACTATTAATAGTAAATCACATGGACTAATCATTATGATGGACCAATCAGAAACACTAAGTAGTAGATATATCATATCTACTACACTTTTTTTTGTAGGTGCACAATGTTGCTATGCCTTTCACCAATCTACAACCAACATAATTATGTTAAGCCAAAACCCATATATGTTGGATTGTTTTCATCCAATTTTATTGTGCAAGATCACATACTGAACATCGCTAGAGATACTCTCAAGAGGGGTTGAAGTTTTATTTGGACACTAGAAACATCGAAGCCCTCCCCTTGGATCTGGCCTGCCTTGAGCATTTAAGTGATCACTCATTGGCTATTCTACCCCTTGGGTAAGGAGATTTCTTTTTTCCATTGAGTTGTGTACAGAATTATAGAATTTGTAAATACTATAGTACCTTTTCAGTCAGGTTCGGTGACAATTAAATTATTTTTCGAATAGTTAATTTTTTAAGACATCATTTATTTGAAATGTCAAAATTTAAGGAAATTATTAGGGAGACAAAATTTAAAAAATTGATGGAAACCCAAAAGTTCCTTGCTTTAGGCTAATGCACCATTGCAAAACAAGTAATCACTAATTGACAACATTTTTCTATCCTATAATTTGGTGGAGTATTATGTCACTTGATTTTTGCAAGAAAAAAAAGAAATAAAAATTATTGTAAAAGCTCTCATTATATTAAAGGTGAAAAAGAAGGTGCCTATAAATTTGAGCCCCATGTAGCTACGCACTACCATGATGATCAACTATATATATATATATATATATATTTCTTTATGTTTTCATATGGTTTTTAATATTTCATCATTATTTATGTCAATGTAAAATTGAATTTAAATTAATATACATTTCCTGCACATGAAAAGACACATGTTAATTTGTTTTTTCATATCCATGTTGGTAGATAGAGGATAAAAGTGAGATAGTTTATAAAGTGAAAATAATTATTAAGAAAGGTGGGAGATAGTTATTAAGAAAGTTAATAGGAAAAGGGAGTAATTATTGAAAAAACAATGAAATAGTTAAGCTTGAAAATGAGATAATTATTTCTGAAATGTGTAAGGAATGGTCCATGGACGACCATTCAAAAAATTCCAAAAAATCCCCCATATACCACTTCCAATTATGTTAAAGGTGCCAAAGAAGTTGCCTATAAATTATTGTCAAGTTTTTATAAATCATTATAATCTTATTGTTGAGAGTGGATTTTGAAAAATAAAAAATAATTATTTGACACCTCAAAGCCAAACCTAAAAAGGTACCATGGTATGTTCCTAAACCAACTTTGCACTGTGGCCTATGGGCTATGAGTACAAGACACCCAAAATGAAACATCCTCTGTACAAGGGGAGGTGGGACGAAAATGAAACACCATGTTGTGCTCACAAGTAGGGTAACTTGCCCTATGACCGAACATCACCCATGACCAAACACTTATGCCTTTAACATGTGTATTAAATCATAAACAAAATAAAGATTTCTACTGCTAAACTTGTATTCTTGAAACAAAAAGGATTCTTCACAGAAGGCCCTGGATTTATCTCCCACACCCTAACATTTAGAGTAGTTTGACACTTGTTGATGTTGAAACCTGAAATCCTATAATCTTGTTATAAGTGGACTTGCAATGTGAATTGGTTTGTGTTAGGTATTGTGTTTAGTGTTTGTTCAATTGGCATTATTTTAGTCATCCATAAATAGTGGAAGCTCGACCTAACCTGAACTACCTTCCATTATTACATCAATTTGTTTTACTTTTATAAGCCTCATTGCACTTAAATGATGGTCATCATCATTAAATGAAAACCCATGGATAAATAATACACAGAAAGACTTAATTAAAATTTCCTTAAGACCTCATTAGTTGAAATAAATTTCTACCATGCACAATCAGCATCATGATGATGATGATCAATGATTTTTTCACCAATCTTCATCCAAGCGATTGAAAAGCACTTATGTACATAGATGTGTTATTTTAAGAAATAAGCCATGTGATAAGAGCTTCTCCACCGACTCTCAGTATGTGACCCCAGACAGTAAAATTTATTGCAAAAAAGTCAAAATGTGCCGGTTTAGCTCAGGAAATTGTTTTTCCTGCACCAAATTTGTGCAGCTTGCCGTGGCTGTTAAAAGGTACAACACAGTGGTGTACCTCAAAAAAGAGTGTAATATTGGACCTAACTGCGCTTCAATTTTTCTGATTGGTCGATCATAATGATTGGTCCAGGTGGTTTACTATTAGTAGTCCCCACGTATATGCGGTTCTAGTTACAGCTTTATTGGTGGGGTTGGCAAAAAAAAAAGTTAAACTTTGACATTTAATTTTATTATCCACAGCTACATACTGAGCACTGGTGGAGATGCCCTAACTACCCTACTACCTTGGCAGTTTCATCATTAATTATATTATTTTCAAAAATGTTGAAATTTTCGAAATTAATTAATTATTTGACAAATATGTGTCAAAGTTGTCAAGGTAATATGATACCAGCAGCATCGTGGTGGGAATTGAGCCTTGATTGCAGAGAACGCGACTCTAGAGATCTCTTAGAATATGGAGTGTGAGTTAAAGAGGCTATTAAGCTTAGCTGTTAGAGCATCTCCACCCCAAAACTGTAAACAACAACTTTATATTAAAATAAAATAGTGTTTAATGATCACTATCCCCACCCGCAAACATCATAAAAGTCCCTTTAAACACTCAAAGACCATTTACATCTGGAGGAGTAGTAGTCATTGTCCAAATCAATAGTACAAAAACGATTTTAAATGGTTAAAATCATCACTGCAAAATGGACATCAATCAATAGGTGATCGTATCAGGATTTACACTATCCTATTGCAAGATTTAATGAAAAGGGGTGTTTGCAGGTGTGGGGTGGAGATGCTCTTATGCTTTATTTGTTTATTTTGGAACTCACTGCAGCAAGTTCTCATGAGTTCTAGTGCAAAACACATAGAAAGAAAGAGACCTATGCACACATCATATAGGTGGATGTTGAAACTTTTAAGTGGCATAAATGAACACTTACTTGCCTATCCACCTAAAGATGATTGCAGAAATGCAAACCCAAAAAAAGATTCAATGTCCCAATTATAGCGGCTTCTGAATTCTATTGCAATTAAAACATATATATAGAGAGAGGAAGATATTGAATTTATTTTTGCATAATTTGACCCTCTCCAATCCACCTTGAAAAATACCAATGCAGAAAAAGAAAAAAACTCTGAATTGAAAATATTAAATAAAAATATCCCAAATACACAACTGCTAATGAGTTCCCTTGCAAGGTACTTATATTAGACAGAGAGGTATAGGGACTGGAGGAGATATAGTTGCAGAAAAAACGATTGCATAAGATAAATTGACTCTTTCAAATCTACCTTTATTTTCTTTTTTTTAAAACATGAATGTGTATGGAAATGCAAATCCCCTTTTCTACCCAAAAAAAAAAGGAAAAAAAAAGCAAATAAATCTGTAGAGTGCACCTAACATGAATTTCATTTCCTTTGAAAATCGCAGAAACTCTGTACACCAACAATTTAAGTTGTTTTTATTTCCGTAGACGTCGATGTCAGTCCTTTCTTGACATGCATGACAAGCGCAGCTGGCGCCTCGCTCCACCAACCAAAGTACTCATTTAAACGGTGCAATCTTCATGTCGCATTCAACTTCATGTCGCATTTGCTCTTCGCATCGTGGGCGGCGATGTCCATCCTTTCTTTCCTCGCATGAATGTGACAAGACAAACAAGTAGGCGCCCTCACCGCGCTCCAAACCAGCAACCAACGTAC
>Ga0209208_10008827_pt1 | contig 13362 bp, 5 predicted proteins | sample S1TSphfallax_3_FD_187694 | JGI IMG/M metagenome (GOLD analysis project Ga0209208, IMG submission 187694) | Host-associated microbial communities from peat moss isolated from Minnesota, USA - S1T2_Fd - Sphagnum fallax MG (SPAdes) (version 2) | ecosystem: Host-associated > Plants > Peat moss >...
GTCTCAGTCTGGGGCTCTAGTTGGAGGGATAATAGTTGGGAGTTCATGATGATAGACAGAAGGTAATGCTATGACTAAGCTTTCCTTGGAATAGGGTGAAAAGCAATGGTAGTTGGTTGGTTTCTATGCTGTGGTTCATTCTAGTGTTGTGTGGGTATTTGAATTTATAAAGAACTGCTGGTCCCAGTTATTTCAAAACCTTAAAGAACCGGCAGTTTTTTGAAGAGAATCAACAAATGAGCTAGTGGTTTTCTGGCCAGTTATTTGATTTTTTTCAAAAAGGTTGAGAACCATGGTTCTGTCCAGGACCAGGTCTTTGATTTTTTCAAAAAAGTTGAGAACTGTGGTTTTATACCAGGAGCAGGTCTTGATTTTTTGAGTACTGTGGCTATGAATCCTTAGAGCTGCCATGATAGCTGCCAGGGGTCTGTTCATGTTTCTAATAACCACCCAAGATGGTTCATTCCAAATTTGCCACAGGTGATTCCAGGCAAATGAAATGACAATTGAGAATATGACAATTGTTTCAGTGGTTTCAGCCTTTGGAATCCTTACAATTATTATTTGAAGGGCCTCTTAATCCTGAGTGGGGAGCTTTTTAAAGCTCAATTTGTCCTCAAAACATCTTACTCTTACTGTTGGGAGCTGATGAACTCAGTGGGTAGTCATGGCAGCTCGTCACTGCCGTTCATGATGAAGGTGATGGTCTGTCACTTTGTGAGTGACTCTCATGAGGTTATGACTGCACCCATATGTCTGTTACCTTTAATTGTTGTTGTGGAGATTTCTCTGCAACTTCATCGATCTATCTGTTTCTCTCTTCTCTTCCACTTTCCTTGTTTGGATCTTTTTCGGTTTTTTTCTTTTCTTTTGTGCGTTTCCCTCTAATCTTGGTTTTGTGGGTATCCTTCTGTCGTATGTTTGGTTGAGCTAGCCAGTATTATGGTTGTCTTGCTGTTCCTTCTGGTCGCTCAAAAGAAACTCAGTACATTGGTTTAATAATGTATGTCATTAATCTCCATGCATTGTTGCAAGCTGATCAAGTCAGCGTGATACTATATGGTAGTTGATCACTACCATACATGTTGCAGGTTAAGGTCATTGAACATTCATTAGCCAATCACTATTGTTGAAACCATTCTTCTATTTTCGTTATGATTTCTACAGACAGGTCTTCTCCTCCTTGTTCAGTGATATGTTGTCAGATTTGAAAGATCTATAATGTTAAAATGTAAGTATGTAGAAGTTCTCAATGCTACATGGAGATATTTATTTCCAGAACTTCAACAATGCCTAACAACTTTCATCAGGGCCTGTCAATTGTGTTTCTGGGCTCTAATGAATCTGTGATAGGGAGGAAGCAGAGTACCAAGCAGGGACTCTGGAGAGGAAAAGCTGACAACTGATTCTGGCAAAAGTTGTGCAAAGTTAGTTATCCTGGTGACAGGACATCTGATGCAAATCAAGCACTTTGTCCTCTTGGATGGTTTTCTCCCTACCTTCATCTAAGTGGGTGTTGAGTTCTTAGGGTTCTAGTTCTCCAGTGCACAATTGGGCATCATCTAAGGTGGTACTTGTCAATCTTATAGTACCAACAAGGTAGACGATTTTGTTTCCTAGTTTTTAAATGCAAACAGTCACTTGAGTCATGTAATTATATTTCTAATAATCTCAAAGCACCGATTGAGGTAGTCATCACCAATCAAGGTACTCATCAATTTTTCTAGTTTTTATACACGAGCAAAGACTATTTTAATGTACATAGCGTGTGCCGTAGGTCCAAGTGTGAACTGGTTAGCCAATTAATATGCCCTTCCAAAACCACTTTTTTGTAAGTTTAATTGAATCTCTAAGGTAGAGATGTTTATTATTGAACACTTTCAAGTTTTTTCGATTTAGAACCAAATTGGTTTTTTTAATGTCACTGGAAGCGCAACACATAAAGATACAAATGTTCCTTGAACTTCAAAAGCAAAAGGCACAAAGCAAAAAATGCAAGAAGAGGAAGAGAGATATTTTGTTTCAAATTTTGTCCCTAGACAACTAACAATTATGTCTTAATTCGTTTTTCACTTATTTTGAACAATTTCAAAAACTAGAGATGTGTTATCTCAAGATCTATAAAACTTGTTCAAAATGAAAAGACCAAAAAAAAAACAATAGTTCAAAAAGCTGAAGTTTCAAAATCATTTCAAACATTTATGAAAAAAATCGAAACAAAACCCTCTTCACTTTGAAAGGGCATATCTTGCTCATTTATTGTTAGATTGGAGCATTTTTTACAAATATGAATGCGCCAAATGGAGGATTATAAAATTATTTGAAATTTTAAAAGCAATAAACCATGGACAAGAAAGTTATAATGATCCATCATTAAATATTCAATGATAGATGATATTTCTACGATAAAAATAAAAAAATTACTCTGAACTCAAATTTTCTTGCACCCTTAGATCTTGAAATTTCAAAATCACCTTCATTAAATCCTACTCATCGAGAGCTTTCTCACAATATCAAGAATGTGCCCACATTTCTCTATAATGTTTAATTTTGATTTAAATAAATTTCTAGTGAGAAAATGCTCAATATTCAATAACTTGTTCATTGTAAGTTGAAACATTATGAAACAAACTCAGTGCACTCGTACTCATCGAGGTCTTTCCAATGATACCAAGAGTGTGTCCAAAGGTGCCATGGTTTGCAAGATCTCAATGTGAGGAACATAACAAAATAAAGTATGTTCCTTGTAACACCAAAGAAGGTTACTCAAATGATTGAGTTCCTAGTTGTTAGGTGACTATGTTACTATAGTTAGTTTCAGCCTTTGGAGAGGTTGTAGCAGGCCATTCACCTAGAGGTGGGTAGCCTTAGCCTTAGCCTGGGTTTTCTTTTTTGTGGCAGATTTTTTTCATGTGGTGAATATTTTTTCAAAATAAATAAATAATTAAATATTCCTGTCAAGTATTCCATTTTTTTTTTAAATGTCAAAAATCAAAAGACATTTCTAAAAAATTGCCATGTTTTGTACACATTGCTCCCAGCAAGTAGTCAGGATATAAATTTTTTTAATAAGTTTTTATTTTTATAAAAATGTGGGTAAATCTCCTTGTGCCTGGATGATGGCCAGTGCGATTCTTTTTTCCTCAAAATATGATGATTTTTGCATTTTTTTTTCCCCCAAAAAAAGCCTTTGTCCAATTTGCATTGGGTTTCTTTTGTCATGATAGTACAAAAATTCAGCCAAAGTGACTATCATCCATAAGAAGATGCAGAAAAATTGATGATGATCAGTAAGAAGATTTAGCCAAATCTAGTTATAAATCAAATATGAAGTTTAAAATCTTTAATCATTCTTCTATATTTTACCAAGTTTAAAAATCTGGTGATTTTTTCCCTCTCAATTCTGAAAATTGAAAACCTCCAAAATCACTATATTTTTGAATTTCTTTATTTGGTGTAATATTTTTCACCAATAGGAAAAAACCCTGGAAAAGCTATATATATACCTCATCATTCATTAAATCCAAAAGCTACAAAAACTTGTGAAGGGTGAGCAATGACTTGTTGTATGCCACATGTAGCCTATCTGCTTTAGATACAAACTTAAGATAAAAAATTAAAAAATAGAAAAATAGAAAAATAGAAAAATATTAAAAAATTATATATATATATATATGTATTAAAGGAAGAAGAAGAGGAAGAACACCATGACTTTTGAGCACCCACAAGAGTCAAGACTCCACAGCAGCATCTCCAACCCCAACAGACCAGTGTTGGCAGGTTATTGAGTTTTGACCCAGTTATCATCCCGGTTATCAACTTGAGTATTGATAAGCTACCTGGATGACCTAATTATCATCCAGGTAAGTTATCAATCTTTAAATGCTAGGCATGTTTATGATATATTAAAATTACATATATAATTCAAATGCCTTACATTTGCTTAATAATCAATAAGATAATTAATTAGCAGTTATTAATTAGTTATTTGAATAACCTACTTTTATGCATAACTAATGATTTTGTTATTTTAAAAAAATTGATAACTTTAATTTTTTTGTTGATATTGATATCTTAATTGGCACCCAATTTTTCTTTAAAAACAACCTACTCGATGGTTATAGGATGATAACCAGTTCAGCTTGCTACATCACAAATATGCACACTAAAAAAAACCCATGCTTAGGAGGCATCTAGTAGAGTCTGGTAACTTCCCAAAATTATTAGTGAGAAGAAAGTCTAGAGCAGAGAAAGCCCACAGAGCACTATGGTGTTGTTAATGCTAGGATAGAGATGATGATATTGCAAATAGCAACCAAAAAAGGAGCATGCAACCCCCAAGTGATGATGGAACATGAGTTTCTGTTCCAATCCCAGGCTTCAAATGCAATGCTTGAATGGGGGTCTTGTAAGCAGATAACAGGTAGAAGGAAACAAGAGTCTCTGCTCCAATCCCAGGCTTCAAATTGCAATGCTTGAATGGAGGTCTTGTGAGCAAATAACGTGTGGAAAGTTGCAGCGTGTGGGGGGTCTCAGCCATATGTCCTCCTCTTCATTCAACACATGGAAGAAAGCTCACAACCATTACACACCTCTTCAACCAAATATACATATATATATATATATATAAATTTTGGGCTTGTCTTATTTCTCTCTTCTCCTCTACCCAAAGAAAAAAACAAACATACAAACAAAAAGTTCTTGGAGAAAAAGAACAATGGAACAACAAACCCCCCTCCCCCTTTCACTAGTTTTTGGTCTCTTATTTTATTTTATTCATTTATTAATCATGACCTGGTCAATTTGTTGCAGACATTGTTTACGATCTTTTATTTTATTAGTGTATTAGTGATGTCCTCATTGTTATGTTCTAAAGTAAACATGTGTTCTCGAGCTTTTATTTGCCTTGTATTTCTTGTGATGGGTTCCCACCCCTAGTGATGTCCTCATTGTTGTGTTCTAAAGTAACATGTCTTCTCGAGCTTTCATTTGCCTTGAATTTCTTGTGATAGGTTCCCACCCCTAGTGATGTCCTCATTGTTGTGTTCTAAAGTAACATGTGTTCTTGAGCTTTTATTTGCCTTGTATTTCTTGTGATGGGTTTCCACCCCATCTTCATATATACAGGCCTTCATATATACAGGTTTTTCCCTTTCACACATGATGTAGTATCAGATTTATACTCTTGTCTGTACCAGTGTTGGTTGGTTCTTAGTTTTTTCACTAATACAGTTTAGCCAAAGTTGGCAATAAACAGGATATGAAAGTAAGTAGAAAAAAATTAAGATTTCTCCACATTTTGAGCTACATGCTAGAATCAAATAGAGAAATGTGTCGATATTTAATGAAAAAAAACTGTGGATATTTGGCAACTAGAAAACCCCGCCAAAGAAACAGATTTCTAGCCATTTCTGGCCATATGCTAGAATTAAATACAGAAATCTGTCTATATTTAATATATAAAAACTGTGGAAATTTGGCAACTAGAAAACCCCCCCCAAAAAAAAAACAGATTTTTAGCCATTTCTGGTCACATGCTAGAATGGAATGGAAAAATCTGTCGATATTTAATAAAAAAAACTGTGGAAATTTGGCAACTAGAAAACCCCCCAAAAAAACAGATTTCTAGCCATTTCTGGTCACGGCTTGTTGATTTCTGGCTAGAAATAGAGAGAAAAAAAAACAATTGTGTGGGATGATGATGATGATGATGAGAATTCAATAAGAAATCCCCAAGGAAATTTTGCAAACTTGCTGTTGTCAGTACTGGCAAATTCTTTAGAACTCCCACCAAGTCTGATCTTTTTTTTTGGCTAATTATGAGTGTTTTTGGACTCCTATAGCTTCTTCTTTTTGTGATCTTTCATATTGTAGTAGGCTAGCTCTTAATACAAACCTTAACCTCCTCAGCTCCAGCCTTTCATCTCTGATCAGCCAACCCAGATCTTCTTATCATCTCTCTCTCTCTCTCTCTCTCTCTCTTCTTCTTCTTCCCCTTCTTGGAATCCAAAACCCAAACACACCCCAATTGATGATGAGCTATTTTTCTCTGTGACTCAACAGTAGGGTGAAGAAGAAGAGGTTGTTGCAAGCTAGAGGCAGCAGCATAAGAGTGAAGCCAGAAGTGAAGTACAAAAACTCTTAGTGTAGAGGAGACCTCGGAAGAGTAGAAGATAGATTTCTTCTTGGTAGAAGAGGAAGAAGAAGAAGTAGAGGGGGCGGAATCGACTACAGGGTGAAGATGAACAAGGAGATTTCAGGCTACGTATAAAGAATCTTGGCATCCAGATATTGTCGCTGGGGAAGAACATCTGAAGACATGAGTGATGGGTTTTGTGTAATTTGGAGGGAAAGGGGTGGTGATTTCAGAGTTTGTGAAAATCTGAAGATGAAGAAGTTTGCAGGCATGAGAACCTTGAAAGAAAGCAGGCAGATTTTATGAGGAAGGAAGGAAGGGAGGAAGGAAGGAAATAATAGACTTGAGTCATGCGTTTGAAGAAGAAGGGAAGAAGAAGCTGGCTGGTTTTGTTCAGAATACAGAAAAAAGTGAAGAGCTTTGAGGAACTTTGATGGGTAGGTAGTAGTACTTAGTAGCAGGGATTCAGCAAAGCAGCAGCTGTGTGATCGAAACAAAGCTTTTTGTTTCTGCAATGATGAACTGCAAAGTGGGTAGCAGTGCTTCGGGGATGGCGGTGGCGGCTAAAGCAGCAAGAGCATGTGATGTTTGTGGTGTGCACAGAGCTAGATGGTACTGTGCAGCTGATGAAGCTTATATCTGTCACCCTTGTGACGCAAAAGTGCATGAAGCTAATTCCTTAGCTTCCCGCCATAACCGAGTCCTACTGTCGCCACACAACCCCCCAAAACACAAGCAGCAGCAGCAGCAACATCGTCACCGCCATGAGCACCAAGCTGCTGGAGATTCTCAAGGTATGATGATGAATTCAGCCCAAAAAATCAGCAGGAGATCGAATCCTGGTATGAGGATTTCCTCTCCGAATCTGAATCTGTTTGCTACAACAGGAAAAATCTCTGCTGAGAGAGCCAGCTTCACTAAAACTTCTGGCAGGAAGCAAGAGCTTTATGCAAAAGTCAAGGTGGAGCCTGCTGGGGGAGGAGATGATTATATGGGAGGAAAGGGGAGTAATTGGCAAGCAGGGGTTCATGAAGTGCCAGCATTTGTTTCAATTTTCCAGGACCCACTGCCAGAGTTTTCCACCAGCAAAGTAGTTGATGACACTCAAAGTCATCATGTCCACCATGATGATGAACTCGGCAAAGAAGAAGAGCAGGAAGAAGTTGTACCTGACCTTTTCCCCCGTCACTTCTATTTTGATGCCACACTGGGACCGCTGAAGGAAGACTCCCCTGGAGGTTGTACCTTCTTGGGGGAAGAAATTCCAGGAATGGATGGTTATGAAAACAGCGACAAGTACATGGAGCCTGATCCTTCTTCTTTGGATTCAAAAGCTCATCACGCTCCTTATGCTGAGGGAAGTTTGAGTTGTGCATTCAGGCCACCAGAAACAGATAATTTTATGGGTGGTGCAGGTGCTGGTGGTTGTAGACAGAAGAAGAAACAGGAGGCAGTGGAGGATCTAGTAGGAGCAACATATCCTCTGGAGGAAGGACTGACTGCTACAGAAGCAGCAGCTGCTGCTAGAGCATGCCATGTGCCATCACTGAAGCTGAACTACAAGGAGGTGCTGTCAGCTTGCTCAGACCAAAGCCTCTGGACTGCACATGACAAACACCCTCAGACTGTTCCTGATGACCCCATTGCTGATGCTGTAGTAAGTATTCATATGTTCTTCATTGCTGTTTGCAACTTCTTCTTCTTCTCATTGCTGCAAGACACAACTTGGTATTCTGGTTTGAACATAGTCTCAGCAGCTGGTTCATGGGGGTGTGAATTACCAATCCTGCAATTAACATGGGTTCTATCTATCCACATGCTTAGCTGAACATCCACATCCTTCTCTCTTTCTTTCTCTCTCTGCAGGTTGTCTGTGAGCAAGGTTTGAGTGTGGCATGCATAATAACCCTGACCAACGATTTTCTAGCTGGCCTTGAAATGGAGCTTGTCATCTATTTTCACTGTCTACTCCATCTTCATTTCATACTCCAGAAGACAAGATTGTAAGTTTTAGTTCAAGAGCAGGTGCTACTGCAGACGAAACCTTTAATTTAGGAAACACAGAGGATCCTTTTGTTTTTGCTATGAGAAATGGAAGCTGCAAGTTGGTACAGATGCTGCTGCTGCTGCTGCAGAAGAAACCTTTATTTTGGGAAGCACAGAAGGGTCCTGTCTTCTGCTAAGAGAACAGGACGCTGTAAGTTTGAAGAGGTTTTATCATATTATCAAGCAGGAGGAGAAAGACTTGCCAACTTCCTGATCATAGAATTTGGCAAAGCTTCAATTCTGTCTGACCTAATGTGAAATTGGAAACCTCAAGACTCTAATCTTCAAGCATCAAACAAGCCCGGTTGAAATGTGCTAGAAACTCAAAGGGCAGATATTGTATAATGGGTTGTTTGGATTTTGGGCTGGTTATTGTATATACTGTTGTGCACCCCCTGTTGGGAGCTCATGAAATCATTGGGTAGTCATGGCAGCTTGTCATTGCATTTTGTGATGAAGGTGATGATGGTCTGACACTTTTACAAGTGACTCTCATAAGGTTATGACTGCTCTCATTGTTATGTTGCTGCCAAATTGTTATTGTGGAGATTTCTCTGCAATTCTATATGTATATACAGAGGGAGAGGGAGTCACAAACAGTAAGGTTATTTTACTACTACTATCTCCTATTGGAGAGGTAGGTGGTGTGTCAACAAACAAGTCTGGTATGGTGACTAAAGTTGATGCCAAAAAATTGTTGCTCCTCCATGTATGTCTGCAGGGAAACATGGACCTTGGTTTTGTTCCAGACCTAAATTTTGGGCCACAGGAGATGGCAGTGACCAGGGATGATTGTTACAGTGGAAGAGGAAGAAGGGAGGCTTCTTTGTTGAGATATAAGGAGAAGCGGCGTGCACGCCTTTTTTCTAAGAAGATTAGGTATGAGGTGCGCAAGTTGAATGCAGAACAGCGGCCCCGCATGAAGGTTAGTTTCAATCTCCATTTGTTTAATTTGAGCTTCTTTCTGAGCCTTCTTTCTTCTTGGATAATATATTCCCTTGAAACATGTGCTCTTGGATTATTCCGCAGGAAACTCAATTGTTCTTCCATCTCCTTACCAGAGAGAGTGAATGCGTTGACTGTCTTACAACTTTCTTGCTAAAAAGTTGCAAGAATGAATTCTTGTCCATAGTAGTGCAATAATTCCTTGGTAAAATCGACAAACCTGAAACTCAATTATTGAGATAGAGCTTAGCTTTGACATGACATGGTTTGGTGTTGTTTTCCAGGGTAGGTTTGTGAAGAGAACTCAGTGGAGTACACCTGAAGATGGGTTTGGTAGCTACTGATTGACAGCCCCCAAAATACTCAAGTCAGTAATCATTTCGTCTGGAGTATGACATGAAGATTAGCACTAGGTTGTCTTTGTGCAACAGAGAGGAAGAAAAAAGACAACCACAAACATGAATCAAGAACATGGGTTTTTTTATTTAAGTGTGGGATTGACAATTAATTCTACCCTAAGAGGATTTGTAAAATATTCATGGTGCTCAGAAACACTGTATGTGCACTAATATCTTTCTTCTCCTGGGGATATGTAAAGTTCTCAAAATTCCTTGGCTTTGTTCCAAAATGAGCTGTCTTCAGAGGTTAGGGTACAAACTGTGTTTTATGATTTGCAATTGCTTGTGGCAACTTTCCCTGAAGTGAATCATTGAAGCAGCAGCCAACCTGAGCAAACATACCATTTGTCCACCACATTTTGTCACTTGGGTACAACAAGTTGATCAAAACCATCATGACATAACACTTGGACCCCATTTGTGACTTCAAGACTTGTGTTTCATGGTTCAAATGATTTATAGAATTTGAAAATCCATACCTCTCACATTTACCTCAAGTTCACAAACTCCAAAAATCTATAGAAGAGAAAAATTACCTATCTGTCCAAAGCCAAAACAGAGCTTAGACCTCCCTCACCCTTACAGATATCTACCTTCCATATGATCCCCCTACTATAGTCCTATCCCTACCTTGGTTCAGAGAATTAGCAACTTGCTGCCATTGACAAGGTGTGCTGAAAACCTACCAAATCAATTGTCACCTTGCTGTTTCTGCCCTGCATGTACGTGGTAGCAGTTCAACAATTTGGAAGCTTCTTCAGAACATTCTTCTGTTGCAGAGAAACATAATTCTTTTGACCAATGTTATATACAGCAAGAATGGTAGAATTTACATCCAGCTTTTTAGTAATACAACATGAATACATGATGAAATAAGTCTTGCCTTTTCAACAAATTCTGCTCTCATAGTTGATCCTTTAGAAGAAAAGCACCCGTATGCTTCCTGTACTTATTAAACCATTTAAGGCAACAGCATCATTGATTAGGCCACAACACACTATATGCATGGTTATATGGCTCAAATAACAGGTATCTGCATTTGAATCCAGGCTGAACAAGTTTTCAAATAGTAATCGAATCCATAGAATTGACATTGATCTAACGCAAACTGCTTACAGAGATGACATTGCAAAAGATTCAGACATGGAGCCAAGAGGTCCTGTTCTTACTGCCCATGGTCGCCATCTTTTGTGAGATTTATGTTCAATCACTAGTGTCCTTAAAATTTTCACAATTTTTTCGGGTCTGTAACAAAACAAATCCACAACACAAACAGTTATTAGAAGACACAAGTATGAGATTGCAGAGAAATCTCCACAACAAACCTGCCCTCCCAAAATCAAAGAAGCTGACAGAAAGATAGTGTTTTTTCTGGCAGTGAGATCTCCCCACTTACAAGCTTCCTTCCAGTACTATGGTTGAAGTTGCAGAGGACAGGTGGTGATTAGGATGGGTGAAGTGACCTATCATTCTTGTCTACTGGAAGAATGTTCATGCACTTCAGTATGCTCATGCCTTTGGTTACCCTTGCAAAGATTGAATGCTTTCCTGAAAACACCCCACCATATGCACACACCCACCCACAAATGAATCCACCACAATGTGAAGAAATTGGTTATTACAGATCTGAACAAAACTGTGATTGAAAGAGCTGTAACGGACAGTAATTCTTCCCCCATTGACTAAAGAGTCCCCAGGTTGAGACTCTTTAAATGACTGAGTGACTTGCTAGAATCCCATTGTAGACAGATTGAGAAACACCCAGCAAGAAAGAATGCATCAACATTGTTAGAAACAGCTATTGGAGCATGGGATTGTCAACCATCAAGCCAAGGGCAGGCGCCAAGAGTGATGAAAAACTGGCTGCCATTTGTGTCAGGCTGGCCTGAATTGCACATGGATACTAGTCCTGCCCTCTTATGCTTCAGGTACGGTGTAACCTCATCTTCAAATGGTTTCCTGTACAAATATTTTATCTCTATAAATGCAAAGATATCTCCGCAACAACAATTTGAAGGTAACATGACAATGAGTGCAGTCATATCCTTATGAGAGTCACTCACAAAGTGTCAGACCATCACCTCCTTCATTGTGAGTAGCAATGACAAACTATTCCAGAAGGTTTCCTGTACAACTAAAACAAGCAAGGGCCTTGAAGCAAATTCAAACTTGAGGTGGCAGTAGGGCTGTTTTCACCAACAAAACTACTGAATTCCAGCTGAAATAGCAGGATTATGCAATTGGCTTTCTCAAGGGGCTCTGCCAGAATTATCCAGCTAGAAAGTTAAGGTTGATTAAAAAACTCAAGAATGGTGATACTTGAGCTGAACAGATCCAAACCCTAACAGAAAGATTAATCACATATGTACATACATACCCCCATATAGATTCACCACCTCTGCTGGTTGAGGTTGGATCCCCAGTTTGCACCCACATGTTCTGCATGCAAAATTACACATTCAACATAACATACATCATCATCAGAGGTACATTCCGACTGTAGATGTGCTAAGAGCCCATGAGAGGGTGGGTTTCAACTCTGCATTGGTTGAAGACTAGAAAGGACAAGAGAGAAAAACATTCATCCCACTTTCTCTGTCACTGTAAGTTTGGAGACTTTTGTTGCTCCATGTAATCAATGCTTAGAACCTTGGGCAGGTTGTGAGATGTTGAGATTCAAATTTGGGGACTAGGTTTTGCCTCTCTTCAATTTTATGTATTTTCTGTACGTTGACAAACATACCTTTTGAATGCGGTGGAAGATCACTGGTTCATAGTAAGAACTGCGGCAGTGCTCAATGAAATTCTTGCATGTCTTTGGAGCATGTGTGAAATAAAACTGCCCCCATCATCACCCACATTGTACATAATCTCTAATCAAACTCTGAGCTGATCTCTCTCTCTCTCAATCCTGTTTCAATGGCATTTCCTTTATATCGTTTTTTTCCCAGTAGATTTTGTTCTAGTATGAGGTTGCAATTTCAGAATGGCTGAAGAAAGTTTCCCATCTGCTGCAAATTGTATTGCTTGCTAGCTACTACAAAGATTGCAAAGGCAAGTTTTGTGATTCCAAGTTTACGTGAAGGTGACTGAAATTCACTCCAAATTTTGCAGAAAGCAAAGAGAAGATAAGCAGATTTGAGCTCGGAAAAGACCAAAGAGAAGATTGATGATCCAAGGAGGAAACAAGGAGGAGATGAGAAGTTTGATCTAGCAAGAAACCAAAGAGAAGATTGAATCTAGGAAGAAGACGAAGAGAACATTGATGGAGGAAGAAAACAAAGAGAAGACGAAGGAAAAAAAGCAATAGAATCACTTCGAGCTTCATATTGCCCATTGTGGTGTCAAGAATGACGGAGGGCACAAGCTTTGAATGTTCAGGGTAAGGATACAGAGTCTGCGACTCAGGTCCTCGGATCATCTCCTCCTCCTCAATCTCCTCCAGTGTCGTCATGTTCTTCCCTTAATGTTGTTGCTGCAGCACATAACCCCAAAGAATACAACACTCTTAGATGTTGTTGTGCATCTCTCAGATCTGTTGTGTTGCGAATCTCCTCATGAGACAAATCCTTTTGTTGGGACTGACTACATGTCACAGTAGTAGTGCTTGTTGTGATTCATGTTGTAGCTTCTCTTCACGTTTGCAGCAGCTGAAGAAGCGATCCATAAGCTGGTGGTGAATCTTTTTGGAAGCGGGATCTCGGAAGCGGCAAGAGAGACTTGGAGATTCTGCAAGGTGCTGTTGTGGAGCATACGGTGCAGCAGCTCAGAGCAGCCCCTTGGGTGCTCAGCTCAGCCCCTTGGGTGCTAAGCGCAGCCCCTTTTTACACGAGAGCC
>Ga0209208_10008828_pt1 | contig 13362 bp, 9 predicted proteins | sample S1TSphfallax_3_FD_187694 | JGI IMG/M metagenome (GOLD analysis project Ga0209208, IMG submission 187694) | Host-associated microbial communities from peat moss isolated from Minnesota, USA - S1T2_Fd - Sphagnum fallax MG (SPAdes) (version 2) | ecosystem: Host-associated > Plants > Peat moss >...
CCGTCGAGGTCCTGAACCAAGATCGGCACCTGGACGGAGAGACAAAGGGACAGACACCATCTTAGCTTTAATATATAAGATTGTAAAAGCTCACATATGAAATGGATGAAATTTTTCGTCCTATAACATGGCTTGAGGGTATGCAAACATTATGAAAATTGTAAAAGCTCATATATGAAATGGATGAAAATTTTCGTCGTGTAACATGGCTTGAATGACCCAGCACCCACCAGTGCACCATCCAAAAAATCCTATTCCGAAATTTCATGGATGGGATGAAACTGTTCCCAAGGGGGCAGTTTACATGGTCAGCAATTTTTATTTTCTTCTGGGTTTTATTTTTCCTCTTAATTTCTTTTTCCCAGCTCACTGTTTTTTCTCCAGGGCCTCCCTTTTGATTTTTATTTAATTTTGGCCACCCCTGACCCCATATTATTTTTTGGCAACTCTTACCCACCTCTCAAATCTACCTACTGCCCTTCCTCCTGTTGCCATGCCTCCCACCTTCTCATCTACATTACGCTTTCTGCTTCTTTCTACCTCATTCCCTCCTTTTCTGCTCACCTCCATCCCCAGTGTTTGAGAAACAAGGACAGCTTGAGCATTTGGGTTTAGGGTTTATTTGTGAGCTAGCATTTGGGTTTAGGGTTTATTTGTGAGCTAGCATTTGGGTTTAGGGTTTATTTGTGAGCTTGCATTAGGGTTTAGCTTTGAAGGCTTTGAGTTTCCATGGCTTTAGGAGCCTGAAGAAGGGAGGACTTTCAGGAGTTTGGAGAGGGGAGGAGCAATCCAAGAGCTTGCAGAGCATGCAAAGGCAACAACTGTGAAGATAAGCTTTTTCTCCCTTTTTTTCCTCTTTTCATCATTCTTTTTTTATTTTTAAGAAAAATTTGGCAACACCACTCACAACACAAAGAAGAGGAGGAGTAGCTCTGAGATCCCTGGTTTTTTTTGTCTTTGAAATCACCATTGCCAAGGGGCAATAAGTTCCCATGAGGCTCTCTGTTTTTTTTCTTTTTGAGGTGGTCATCACCAAGGAGCTTTGAATTCCCTAATTTTTTTGTTTTTTGTTCTTTGTCACTAGCTAGCGAGCTCTAAGCTCCCTAGTTTTTTTGTCTTTGAAATCACCATGTTTGGGAGCAATAAGCTCCTATGACACTACATGTTTTTTTTGGAGGTGGCCATCAATAAGGAACTTAAAACTCCCTTGCATTTTTTGTTATTTGTTCTTTATTGCCTCCCTTAATTTTGTTGTCTTTGAAATTGCCATCACCAAGGAGAAGTAAGCTTATGCGGCACTGTGTTGTGAGTGTTTTTCTTTTTTAAGTGGCCATCAGTTGGGAGTTGAAAAATCCTTGGCACTTTTTGTTCTTTTTTCTTCGTTGCTAAGGAACTTTTGAACTCCCTAAGTTTTTTGTTTTCTAAATCACCATTGTCAAGGAGCAATAAGCTTTCGTAGTGCTTTGTGTTGTTTTTTTTTGCTACAATGCCACTCACAACACAAAGAGGACGACAATGATGATATGCTTTAACGTGTCATCATCATTGGTTTTTTTTGTCATGGCGAAAAATACAACACCATCAATTTTTAAAATTATGGTGCAACTAACAACACAACTCATTATTGCTAATTCACAATTGCTACCTTCATTTAGTGTTAGTCTTGTGTTTTTGTGTTGGTCTTCTTCTTAATTTTTGTTGGTGTGCAATTCAAGTGGTTTTTTTCTTTCTTTCTTTTTGCTATTGGTGGTCCTTGTTTTTTATTTTTGTTTTATATGTTTTTGGTAGATGGAAACTTGAAAGAAAGGAAGGACTACTACCTCGAATCAATGAATGCAAGTTGGTGCCAAAGAGGTGGTCGCATTGGCTTCTAGTGGGAATATGAAGGAGCAAGTACATGCTTGTGTTGATGTTGGGGAAACATTTGCAACAAATGTTATTAGAAGTTGTAAGAAAAAAATTGACATCATAAAGGAGCCAAAAATTGTACCTCCTAATGCAGTGCTAAAGCAAGAAAATGTTCAACCTCGTGTTGAAATTGATGGAGGTGACATTGAACTTTACTCCTTACAATTATTTCCCCACCCATCCTCTTTATTTGTAGTCCTGGGGTTTTTGTTTGTCAATTTTTTTGTTGCAATACATTCATTAATTGTGGTCTTCAAACCTTTGTCATACCTTCCTTTTCCATGTGAAAAGGTGGGTGGGGCATTTTTTAGGGGTCTAATTCTCTAAGAAATGCCTCAAGGCTTTGTAGGTGATATATTTTTTTTAAGGTTAATTTCATTTTTTGCAAATTTGAACATTGGGTTCTAATAGTAATTTCATCTTGTGTTTTTGTTCATTTATCTTTCTATGGGATAGGCTCCAAGTTGTTTTGCAAAACACACCTAAAGCTCCTAAACCCGCACTTGTTAAACTAATTTTTACCCACATTCTTTAGCTTCTTGGCATGACTACATGATGTGTGGGTCCATCCCTCTCAACATGCTAACCAAGGTGAAATAACCACATTTTTCATCTTAAAATGCCATATTTGTATGCATTGAGTAGATCCCTATATGGAATCATCCCTACTTTAGTCCCTATATATAAGTCATTTTTAGTAATTCATTTAAAACTATTCATCTACACCACAAAAAAATTCCTATGTAACTAAACACTTAAGTTGAGATATTTCCCTCAAGTCACCTGTGGGAACAAGGATCGTTTGATGTGCAACAAAAATTGTTAAGTTCTACATGTAGCAATTGTAATTTTATCACCTTGATTAGATATTTGGTTGTTTTCCCAAAAGTTTAAATTTGTTGATTGTACTTGATGTATGTTACATCATTCTAACAATGGAAGGGATATTGCATGCATCGTTGGTTTGTTTAACATCATCAATCCATACAAGTCAACCTCCCATTGACATTAAATGGGAAGATGATTATTTTCCACTTGCAATTGATCCCAATACACTTGAGGCATATTTTTGTCCAACTCCATGGGTAATTACATTGTGATGCACAAGTTTTCAAAATCTACCTTTTGATATGTATCGTTCTAAACTTCCTTCTTTACCTTTTGGGAGTGGGCTTAAATGGAAATATAAGATTATGAACAAAAGCCCAATTATATTCATAACAAAAATTGAAGCAATTACTTGAGTACTAGTCAACTTTAATGAACAATATGTGTTTTTGCAAAGATTAAACATGCATAGATGTGGGTGGAGGAAAATTTTGTTGGATGTGTAAAAATTGTGAGAAAACTTAAGGGCTTAAATAATTAATAAACGAAAGAATTGAAGTCAATCATCAAGTCTAATTGGCCTCACCTATATGCTATCAACACAAAAAATACACCTATGATAATCAAATACTTATTGATGTCATTAAAGTAGCTTTGGAGCTCACTTCGCAAACCCACCTTAAAATTATTCATAAAAAGTTATTGACCCTAGTGCTTTGTTGAAGCTTTGGAAATTGAAGGTTCAATAGTTTTAGTACATCAAATGTAGTCTTCAATGTTTAACATATTGCTTTTTATATTACAACCCAAAAATAGGATGAAAAGTTGTTCTATGTTGTATGGAGAATATGATGGTTGTATCCATGGATATTGAAGTTGATCATGATCAATCCAAAGGTCCTTTCATTTCTAAAATCTTAAAAACATAGAATTGGAAAATCAAATAACTACCCAACATTAATAACACCTAACAACCTCTCTTAGATTAGCATTGGCCATCATTAAACACCTCAAAACTAAAAAACAAACAACATTAATAACAACCCGTGTTGGGTGGTTATCAAAAATGGAACTTAATAACCAGAGGTTCTCAAGATGGTTCTCAAATATATATAACCATGACAACTTTCAAAAAGTGAAATGACCAATTTTGACATAATAATGGTTTTCATCTTAAAATCTTTTATTTTAAATTGCATTTGGGCTAAGAGATCTAAGAAACATTTTTGCAACAATTACTTCAGGATTAGGATCCTTTAGATCCTTTAGCAAACCTTGCTTCCACTGTGGAAGTTGGGATGGCTCCCTAATGTGTTATCAAGACTATGAGATCAATTAGAAACATTATTCTTCAGGTTAGCATTGAATTCTCTTTTATTATTATATGGTTTCATAGCGAGATTTTTGGAGTCGATAAGGACATGATCAAATAATGCTTCCTCCCCCCTTTGTACTTCTTGGATTTTAATCTATTGTGATGCGGTTGTTGTTGCCTTCCCCTATGGGTTCCCCCCCTTAAACATGTATTGTAGATTATTTTGTTATGGTTTTTCATTATCATTATGAATACACCACATTTGTACCAAAATATTTTTGGTTTTGTTTTCTTGAGTTGAATTAGGGTACCTATTATGATTTTGAGGCACCCTACACACCTCTTGTTGTTTCATTATTAAGTCAATGTTAAGGAAAGGCCATTTTTTCACCAATTCATATCAACATAGCTACCTAACATTAAATCATTATTTGTAGCTAATGTGGCATTAGGTGGTAACTTAATGTTAGGATAGTGGTAGGCATGTGGTAGGATGCCACTAAATATTCAAAAAACATAGATTTCCCATTAAAATGCCAAAGTTATGTAGTAGCTCAAAAAAAGGTCTTGTAAGTTAATGTTTGATAGCACCTTTCATTGTTCCCTTTGTGAACATTTTGACTATAAAATTCCATTCAAAATTCCATCCCAAACATTCCCCACGTTCCTTACAATTTCTATGACGTTTGTTAACTTTCACACCCATGCATGTCGTTCATGTGCACTCACATAATAGCATTGCAAGTTGAATGCATGTTATGATGTACACAAAAAATTGTCATAATTTGACATTTTTAGTATCTATTTTAGTTTCATGCATCATGGTGGAAATTTGGAAAATAATTTTCATTGAAATTTTGTAATAGATGATGGTTTATATGTTTCAATCTAACATTATGTTGGGAAATCGATGCACATATGAATGATATAATAATCTAACAAAGTATTATTTTGATTTGCAAAGACTTGTCACATCTATGCAATTTCAACAAAAGGACTAAAAAGTATTACATTTAATGATTATTTTTCCATGAAATTTACACATACAAAAAAAATATAATAAAAAAAGTCTTTCTTGTCAAAGTTTTCAAAAAAATTTAAGGTCATGGAATTTAAATCAAATAATTTTCAAAGGTTCATTAATACATTATCGTAAGATGATGTTGATGATTATGAATTTTTTAGGTTGATTTTTTTTCTTCCATTGAAGATTTACTTGGGTTAATTGTTATTTTAATCATTTGAAAAAAAATAGATGAAAATTTGAATTTTAAAAAAATGGAAAACTACTGTCAAATAAAGGTTTTTTATAAACCTTTTTTATATTATTTGTGTACATTTACACAATTGAACCATATTTTTTCAATTTCATATTCATGATTCTTGTGGTTTATTTTAATTTTGAAACCCAAATCATTTATATGTGAGATCTTTAGAATAATTCAAAGTGAATGAAATCTTATGTGTTGCTACTTTTAATATTATATGTAGTTCCAAATTTCCTTCAAATTGTGTACATCATAATGTGCATTCACCTTGCAACACTCTTCACTACATTTGTTTGCATTGCAATAAACACTACTTTTGTTTTGCATTGCAAGAATTGTTAGTTCCATCTTTGCAATGTCATGGAATCAATCTTTGGGATCTTTGGTAACAACAATGAGATCAACCTAAAAATGGAGCGAGAAAAAACTATAAGTTGAAAAAATCCTTGCATTTTTACATAATTTGTAATAATTTACTTTTGCAATTTCAAAATCACAAATTGGGTTCTTTAAGTTCTATACATATACCTAGAATATTTCTTTATATAGGTTTTTCACAACCAAATGATGATGTACTTGAACCAACACGAAAAAAAAACAAAGGTAAAAAACCCATCAATTTTTTTGAACCAAGTGTCAAAATCCAAGTTAGGAAGCCATGCCAGCCCAATTGGGAGCATGGCGAGATCATTGCTCTTGTTGTAGCAAAGAAAAAGGAACACATGGCCAACATATAACAAGTTGATGGTTGTGATCAATTTGAGACTGTTGTGACCAAGTGGAAGAATGTTTCTAAAATTGTCATGAAATGGGTTGCTCTTAGCACCTCAAAAACGATCCAACATGCAAAGACAAGTGGTGTACCATCACTAATGATTTCAATAAGATTCACAATTTCATGGTGTGCATGGGGAATAACCAAAATTATTAAAAAATGGGAGTTTAGGAATGAGTCATTGCCCATTTTCCTTGAAACTTTGGACAAAGGTTGTATGACATGATATATGAATTCCAAGGTAGTAAACCAATCTTTAATTGCCACACATGAGGGATATCATGGATGTGAAAGATGGAAATTCTAACCCTACTAGCCATACCCCAAATGAATCCATTGAAATCAATGATGATTATACAACAACTATAGAAGTTGGAGCAAATTGTGACAATCTACTAATAGACAAAGTCTATGCCACCAAAATTGATGACACGTAGTTGTATGAACAACCCCAAACCGCATTTGTTTTAGCTCACCATTTTAGTTTTGAATAAGTTTTCATGATGGCACATACCTCACCTAACAATCCAAGGAATGTGATAAATAACACAATGATCCTAGGAAATATTATCCCTCTACAAGTATATTTCTCCCTCAACCCCAACTTTTGTCAACAAAGTAGGTTGTAACAAGAAGGGGCCAATAACTCCAGTGCAATCAATGGGAAATATAACATGTAAAAAATTAGGTTAGAATACAACACTCAATTCATATTTGTTAAGAAGCTTTTTGAAAGTGTTTTTTAGAATGCCAAAAACATAATTTATGACATAGTGGCCCCTCTTGTGTTTTTTTGTTGTAAAGTAGCTTGGGAATAATGTGGTGGTCATCTTCTTTATAAGGGGTCATGATCCAATTAGTAAATGTGTACCCTTTGTCTCCCAATAAGTAGGGTGGAATTCCATTTCCGCATCCCTTAATTGGATTAAATAGTGCATGGTATTGAGCTTGTTGATACAATCCATACCTTCTTCAAATTCGTGAATCATTCACACTCCTCAGCAAACCAATGCAAATTTTTGTGAATCTCTTGTTGGAGTCCACCACAACTTGGGCAACCATGGAATAGCCCCAAACTTATGATAATAGTACTCCTCAAGGTATGGGATATATAGTTTAGAAATTAGTAAATGGGTGCCATCAATATCACTTTGCATGTCGGGCAAACCACACAACACTTAAAACATTTCCATCATTTTCTGCATTTCAGGTCCTCTGGCTAAGAGACCAACTTCTTGAAAGCAAGATTTGTTGGAACAACAAATTCTTGGAGAATCAAATATACAATGGATTTCCCAATTGCGAACAACTTGTTACATATCATAAAATTATAACCATGAGTAAGCTTGTAAATGGCACAATAAACATGGATTTCAATAGGGATGGATTTGTGGTATTTTGTATTTTGCTTCATGAGAGTTAGTTGAAATCTATTAACTATCCCGAAAAAGGTGGATTTTAACATTCTGAAAATTTCCATGCATTGGTTATCTTCATATTTTATGAGCAAAAATCTTGAAAACCATGTTTTATTTCATTTTTCACCTAGTACCTTAATTCTTGAAACAAATTTCCATAAAAAATTGTCAAATTATTTTCATGAAGTGTAGCTATATAAAATAGAAATTCAACAATTCCCATGGCTATGGATGCATTTGTGACTAAATTTAGATCTTGGACAAGGGAATTGTAAATATGATCCACAAGTTGGAACAACATCATAAAACCTAAAGTGAACATTGTTTTTTATTGAACTTCATCCATGAACTACATAAATGAAATGTGAAATAAATAAAAAAGGTTTGAAGAAACTTATTTGGATTTGGCTAGGAAGATGATGTTGATGTTGATGTAGTTCAAAACAACGCAACATGAACAACGTGTGCGAAAAAACGAACATGTACATTATGTTGTTATGTAGTTTATTAAAGCATTGTCAATCAAACTCATATTTCCCACAATTGTTGCAATTCTAAAAAAATGTCCAAAATGTAAAACAATAAAAAAAATGAATAAAAGAAAAAGAAAAAGGTGCATGCACATATTAGTGAAAAGGTGTAGTTGGAGAATTGATGAAGCTCCACAAGCTTTACATGGCAAGAAATTGTGAAAGATCAGGAAGCTATGAAGGCAAGAAACTTTGAAAGCTTCATGAGCTTCAAGGGCAAGAAACTATAAAAGCTTTAAAAGCTTTAAATGCAAGAAACTATGAAAGCTTTCAAAGCTTTAAGGGCAAGAAACTATGAAGCTTTGATAGTTTTGAAGGGGCAAGAAATTGTGAAAGCTTTGGAAGTTTTGAGGGCAAGAAATTATGAAGCTTCATAAGCTCTGAAATTAAAAAACAATGAAATAGTGAAGAAATAGGACATTGAAAGAAAAGCTTGGAATGTCGAAAGGGAATGGCTACAAAACGGAATGTCTTGAAATACATTTTTACCATTGTGTTATCATGATTTTATATGTGAATTGTTAAACCTAGAGATGGGAATCTTTTAGAAGAATAATTTAACATTGTCATGATGTGTGAATGTACTTTTGTGCTAGCTAACATTGACTTTTAGGTAGCACTATTTAAATTTTTTGTCTTCTATTAATGGCTACATAGGTGTTAAGGTCCCTACTACTAGAGGCCCTAACATCATATGTGAAAGGTGCCTTAATAATTAGTTCATGGGTGTGCTCACAACTTTTTCTTTTTTTAAAGGAGCCATATTGGTTGGTGCATCATTAAAGTTTTTGGAACATTGGGCATGACCCAATAGAAGCACCTTTTTGGACCCTTAGTTGCAATATACAAAACCCTTAGAATTCACCTTTTCAATTTATATACATCAAAGTTAAATGTTGGGCAAACCATATGGGATAAATCCAAGGTGCTATTGGGAAACACATTGGAAACTTGATGTGAACCCCAATGGGAACACATTGAACAAGGGGAAAAAAACATGCATAAACCCAAAACTATTATTATTATTATTTTTGCATACTTGAGACATGTTCCAAAAGCTTTCTCATTGGTTACATGAAATTTATATTTATATTTGTCCTAAGTAATGGAACATAGAAGCTTTTTTGGCCTTTATCAATTCCAAAGCATTTCACACGTTCGACCATTCTCTAAATTTATCCAAAGTCTATGGTTTTTGGTCAACAATGTAATGGTGTAATTATTATATTTCACAATTATTATTATTAATTCTAACTATTTCACTTTTTTCTCATAACTATCTCACACCTTTCCATTACCCATTTACATGGCTTGGAAATGCACATTTCACTAGAAAAATCAAATTTGACATAAACATCTCAAAACACCCAAAGAATGTAAAAGGGGGAGAGGGAGGGTGGAAGGAAATTTTGCTTAATTTGGAACCTTATTCAAGGATTATAGTCATGATCATAAAATTAAAATTTAAAGATTAATTTAATTATTATAATACATTTCATATAATTTTAAATATTTTAAATAAAAACTTATATTGATAAAAATCATTACAACTATCTCTCTTGCAAAATGGCTTTAAATATTTTAAAATATTCTTTCATCATTGTAGATGTTTAAAAATAATAATGTATTTGTTTTATTCCTTTATTTTTTTACACTATATAAATTATAGATAGAAATAATGAAAAAATAAATAAATGCAACTGATATCATTATATTTGAATTTTTTAAAAATGTGAATTACATTTAATTATAAAATCTTTGAATTGACATTATATGACCTTGGATTAATTTAAAGCTTTTTCCTTAGCCATGGGGTTCTAGTCAAGTAGAGGTGGAAGTCCCTTTACCATGGGACTTCTACCAATTGAGGTGATGGACCCAAGGGTGTTAGGGTCCATCACCTAAACCTGTGGAAGTTGTGAGGCAAGGGGCTTCCCCTAGATGAAGAAATTGGAAGTTCTTTTTAGGGTTTTAAAATCTTTCCCTTGTAGACAAGGGGTCTAAAAATGTACAATTGCTCATCAAAGAAAAGAAAGAAGTTGTGGAGTTTTCTTATGCAGAAGATTGTCTTATAGGGAAAAACCTTTAAGAAGGCCCCCCCCTCTACAATTTAGGGTGCCAACATTTGGAAAATAAATTCTCAATTCCATATATATTTTTAACTACCCAGGGATATCTTATACATATCTTGTAATTTTAAGTCTTAAGCACTCACATTATTTAAAACTCTCATTGCCAAAAATTTCAAATTCTTCCTTTCATTTTTGCAAACATTACCATGTTGGAAAGCACTCCAAGATTTTTTTTCTTTGTATTATTTAGAGGGCACCTCCTCACATGGAAGATCGATTCCTTCATGAGTTGAAGGACCCTTCTGCTGATCTCCTATGCATTTGAATAAAAGGCCTTTTGTGCTTAACAATTAGGAAGGCCTGCTCGGACCACCCTCCCCTAATTTTGGGGCCAACACCCTTGTGCCACAACCCTCAAATTAGGGGACGCCATGGAGACCCAGCCTTGCCATATCCAAACGTTTTAAGTGACGATTTCTTCCACCATAATAGAAGTGATACCTAAAGGGCAAGTGTTTCTTTTTACTGGCGAATTTTTCGCCAAATTTCGACCTGAAAAATATGATTTTGACGTACACAAAGGATTCTTCATGAAAAAAAAAGACCCAAATTCACCAGTTTCTGAAAATTTTAATTTATTTTTCCAATCGCCAGATTTTTATGATAAGTTCCCGTAGGCAACTAAGAACATAGAAGGATTATTTTATAAAAAAACCCTTTTATATCTAGTATGTAGCCAAATTTGGCTAAATTATTTTCTGGATGATTGCCACTTTGGCTACATCACAAAATCTTTAAAAGAAACCCTTCTAAAGGGTGTTTGTTAAAAGGTGTTACTAAGGATGGTTGCCAACGATTAAGCCCAATTAGTGTAAAGGTATTTATGAAAATACACTTATCATCCATCCCATGACCCTTTGTGATTGGTTAAAATTTTGTTTTTTTCTTTGTGTACTAAAGATTTATAATGGAAGGCTCATCTATTATCTGGCAGAATATCGTGGATTGGATTGGTGGCGCAAATCCAACCGCAAATCTGATGGGATCAAAGGTTCTAAACTCCCTCATTGGGGATGAAACCTGCCGTGATTCCGGCGGGAAGAAACTGAGGTCTCAAAAAGAAGGGTGACATGGTTTGGGACATGGAGCTCGTGTTTGCACTCTTCTAGTGTATTGTGGTCATCTCTCCCGATCTTCTGTGTTTAGCCGGAAACCATGAAGTTTTGGTCCGCATATGGCGATGGCGACGAGCTTGGCATCCTCGACATATAACGGTTCTTGTAGTCTTCAAGGGACGAGATGGTTGCGCCGCGATGTGCCTCCCTGCGTTCTGTTCCCTTTCTTACTTTCCTTGCGCCTACCTGGACACAGAACCTCTGATTTCCTTACATCAAAGGCAGCATCCAAGAGGACACCAGCACTGGGTCCACCGTCTCCAAGTAGATTATCCGAACACGGAAATTTCTATTACTAAGGTGGTTATTTTTGGTTCCAATGCTTTTTTATTGTCCTTTGAGTTTTCTTGGACGGTTGCAGTGTTCTCCACGAGGTTGGAGTCATGTTTGTGGTGCGCGACTGAATTCTCTTAGGAGTTTCGGAAAAAGCGTGACTAGGATATTGTGGTTGAGAGTATTTGCAATTTGGAACATTCTTATCTGTTTACTGATTGGAATGGTTGTAAGCAACAACTATCTATGGAATGTGCTTGGAACCGTGTGGTTTAGCATCACTGAAGACAGGCCTTGAATCTAATGTCCTTCTTCGGAAAAGAATGGTGATTACCGAGTAAGAAGACGAGGGTTCTCAGAAAGTTCTATAGGTATTTAGTGAAGATTCATGTCGAGTGATGGGCGTGGAAGTTGCATATATTTTCCTCTTGCTATCATTGGCTTTGCTCTGAAAGGTCTATGGCTTTCTCCATGGCTCTCTTTGATCTTCTATGAGCTTCTCTGTGGCTATTTATTGTAATTGCTTCCTCTCACATGCTTTTGTTCTGTCTGGGAGAAAAATGTTCAACTGTGCAGTGTGCAGAGCTGAAGCCAGTAGAATGCCTAAAGATGCTTTCTCTCTCCAGGAATCACAAGCCAGAGATATTCTTAAGCAGGTGAGAATTCGTTCTTGCAAAGATTCAAGTATCCAGAACTTTTCACTCTCCACAGCCCGAAGTTTAAGGATTGCTATTTCAACAAGAAACTAACAAGAGAGCTGAGTCTTGTGGAGGTATGAAGTGATGTGACCCAATATAGGTATGGAGATGGGCAACACTAAAGAAGCTCTGAGACAAATTTTTGATATAGCCAGGTATTTCAAGCGATAAAAGAAGTTGTTTCTAACCTTTCTGGACAGATTTTATGTTTGCACTGCAATCTAAATGCATTTTTCAAACTGCCTTTACAGAATCTCTTGCAGTTGTTGACATGTTCTGGAATTCCAGTGAGGAATTTCTCTGCAATATTTCTCATAGATATGAAGGTCTAGTGCAGACCTGGTAGCACATGTAGGTTACACCTCTTGATAGGAACATGCCAAAGAGGCATCTTTCTCAGCTTCTGTTCAGAACAGACCTGAATTGGATCACAGCAACCCTTCTGGCAAAGCTTCTCACAGTATAGAAATTGATGCTTTTGCTTTTTCATGAGCAGGATGGTGGCATTTCCTGATGTTATGCTCCTAGACTTCAATTTATTTGTGAAGAGTATGCTCTTCTCTCCCACCTTCTAAAAGATGGTCCTTTGGAGTCATGTCATCATCAGCATCAATGTTGGAAACGAGAAAGGTTTAAAGAGTTCAATCAGCCGTTCAGGATGAGCCATGTTGACCTAGCTAATAGTTGTGTGATTTTGCCAAAGAAGATCGAGAAATTAAACCTCTCATATGTCAGCCTCATATTGTATCTAATCAGGCTGATCATATTTGGCAATATCATTCACATCAATCAGAATCCTCCAAGGTATCTTGGCCCTTAAGATCCTGAGTTTGTTTACAGAGTTAGGCCTTACAGTAAGGTTTGAGCATGTGTTCGCTCTGTAGTATTCTGTGAAACAACCCTCAAGATGTGCATCAAGTTTGGTCTAACAGGAAAAAATGGCACTTCATTTGTTATGGTGAAGTGCATTCCATTTACAGTCCTCTAGGCGTTGGGAGTTTTTACCAATGTGAAGTCATTCAAATGTGTAAATCTAGGACGCTTATCTGTTCTCGAAGAGATGTCTGTCAGCAAACTACACTTATGTGCTCACGTTTCATAG
>Ga0209208_10008829_pt1 | contig 13360 bp, 11 predicted proteins | sample S1TSphfallax_3_FD_187694 | JGI IMG/M metagenome (GOLD analysis project Ga0209208, IMG submission 187694) | Host-associated microbial communities from peat moss isolated from Minnesota, USA - S1T2_Fd - Sphagnum fallax MG (SPAdes) (version 2) | ecosystem: Host-associated > Plants > Peat moss >...
CCCTCGTCGAAATCTTTTCAACAACGTATCGAACTCTCAATTCGGAGGTGGGAAGAGGTCCATTCCCGACTTTTAGTGGTCGGGAGTCAAACTGCCAGTTTGACTCCCGACCCTTCTTTTGCCCATAACTTGGGCGACAGATGTTTAAATGGCCAATGCGAGGCCATTTTCGATATCTACGCTTCAAGACCTTTCCAATGACACCAAGAACACCTCAATGCGAGGTGTTTTGGGCCTTGCTATCGAACTCTAAACATTCGGGAGTCCCGGAGGACTCCAAATCCTCACTTTTTCCAAGTGTTGGGCTTCACCCCCACACTTGGCCAAAGTAGGGTTGCGACAATTAGTGACTACAAGTCTTAAATGACTATATATATAACGTTAATTATAAACTATCACTTTGAATCCTATATGTAAAAAATCATAGTCATATATTAATGGGGCATGTGACTAGTAGACAATAATCATAACAAGTTGAAGAGTGTTAGTTTTTGTCATTTGTATTTCATCTATATGGCATCCATGATTGACAAAATGACATGGACATTCAATTGTCATTCACTAATGTTACTAGGAAAAGATCATTATGCCTATGACTACAAAATGACTATGCATAATGATGTGGACAAATATTTGCAATTGACGTGGAATGTCATGATCTACATTATTCACCATTTTATATTTGATTGTATGGGGGTTATATTGGGTATTTTAGGGGAAGTGTGGCATGCCATTACATGGACAACATGGCAATTAATGACTTTACAATGATTACAAGTCATTTGATATGGACGTAAACAAACCTACTCCCCACCTACTTACCTACGTACCTATTTACTTACCCACCAACCCACCTACTTACTTACCTACATACTTATATACCCATGAACCCACCTACTTACCTACTATGTACTTGCTTACCCACCCACTTATTTACCTACCCATTCACCCACCTACCTACCTTTTACAACATGCCTACTTACCTACCTACCTCTTATTTCCTATATCCTATAACTTGTTTACTATTTATCTCATAGTCTTGTAATGATATGAAATAAACATGTGCAATAAAAAACTTAACAAAAACCAAATAGTTTTTTATGGTGTAATCATGTAGTCCATTGATAAGGACTTGGTTTATCATTGTGAAGATTAAAGTTTCAATTCCTAATACTTGCAACCTATGTGCATTTTTTAAAAGGCTAATGTAGTTAGGGTAGACTAAGGTGTTAAGTAAATTATGTAGGTCAAATTAGACATGCTAAACTACCACCTACTTACTTGTCTTTTTCAACCTACCTAGACCTATTGCTTACCTACCTACCTATTGAAATTGTTTTTAATAATAATCCAAGAAATTAATTTTAATCTATTTATAAATTTGACCAATCAAATGGTCCATCATTTATTACATGACACCTTAATAGTATATATGATTTGTCTTCTATTACTTGTCCTATATAACTTGACAATTGCCCTTTATAAGTATAAGATGAAAAGTGACACATCAAACTTTTAATGATGTCTTGTCTTAAACAACTTGTCCATCACAACTAAAGGTTTCTTAACCATATAATGTCTGGTACTATGACTAGAAAATTAATCATATACAGAGTCATAATTATTTTTTGAAATTCTAGTGCAACTTGCGGTCAACAATTATGGCATTAAGAAGAAAAGGTTTAACCTTTCATGTTTTATTGAAAGCAAGAGAATTATGTAAGCTAGCCCATTTCTCTTTTTTTCATTGCAAATTGTCCAACATATCCTAATTTCAAATGTTTTTTAACAAAATTTAGTAAAAATGAAAATCTAATCAATCAATAATATGTGAAGGCCATCATGTTGGTCAGTGCTTGCCCTTAATTTAAACAAAAAAAAAGTAATTGATTTTTAATAATATGGTCTTCAAGGTAAAATCAATTGCAAAAAAATATTTGGGTAAACTTGGACATTGTCCCAATATCAGAGGATAATTTGACCAAACAATAACACAAATGAATATCTATGTTATCCTATAAGTGATGAAGTTATTTAAAGGTAGTTATTGCAAAAAGATAATTTCCTATAAAATTTATTGTGTTGTGGGAATATGATTTAATATAAATATGGTTTTGGATTTTTTTTGTTTGGGGGATTATCCCCAAGGTGTGGCTTTGGAGTCTTGTCTTATTTTTATGAAATTCCAAAGCACAACAAATGAACAAAAGGTGTGGTTGATGCCAAAGGTTGTGTTTTCATTTTGTTTTATGTGCATGCTTTCATGTGTGTGAATTTATTAGTTTCAATGGTGTTACGTGTCAATATAATAGTGCAAAACATTATTTCAAACTAAGAATATGACAATAACCTTGCATTTATAAAAAAGATCAATTTATTGGTAAACCAATTTTTATCCATCGTTGGTAAGCTTCATGCAAATAACCAAGAGACATTAACAACCATGATATGGTGCATGGCATGATGTTGGACACCTAATATATATACACCCTAACTTTGATTAAATTTTTAATTAATAATTTCCATTGCATCAAATGATTGGCTCCACACCACAAAAGGTGAATTGCAAGGGGGCATAATTATGTTACATCTTGGTTGTTCAACATACTAAAACAAATTTACTATCAAATTAAATTTATGGCTTTACTTGTGATCAAGTCTTCAATGCATGTTACTAATGTTTCATTAACCACATGTTTAATCATTAAAAAAAAACTTATTATGCCCCTAAACTTTGATTGGATGTTGCATGTTAAGGAAGTCGAAGAATTTGGTTCTAAACCCTTATGGGCATCTAGTTAGCATTATCAAAATTAAAATTAACTTAATTTAATAACCAATTTTAAGATATTACATCAAAGGATTATGGAATCAACAATAAAATGTCACAAGTTAGGCTATGAAGCATAAAGACACATAGAGACTTATAGAACAAATGACATCATGATTGTTTATTAGTAGACATTTTCAATTTTCATGGCAGTCATTGTATAAGAACAAAAACATGACGTTTGATCATAAAAATTTCAAACAACTAGGATTTGATAATGAATTTGAATTTATCAAGGGATGTTGATCATTGAGTGCAATAGGGGGACATGGAAAAGGCATGATTCAATATGGAACCATGTAGTTCAACATGAGAAATGAAGAAAAATTGTTACATAAAGAAGAAGAGTCTCAACCACTCCCTTCAACATTGCTTCATTAAAAATAATAAAATAAAAATATTTGCAAAAATAGCCAAACTAAACACTATAGCATTCAATTTGGCCAAAACTATGGACATGAAGACGAATTTATTGTAAAATTGTACAATTTTGCAAAACAATGGGTCACATTCCATTTACCACCAAAATTGGTAGTATTTTGAATTTCAACATGCATTTTCAATTTTCATCAAGCAACTTTCATTACTACCTTACACTAACTATCCATGGAAAAAATTCAATTGTTTTTGCATTTGGTACTCAATTTCAATATTTTGCATTAACTTTTATTCAACTTTATTCATTCAAAAGATACATATCAATTGAGGATGAAACCAAAGATTGACGGTGAAATAATTAAGGTTTAAATGGAGGACTGTTTTAAAAATAAGTTTGGTATATCATGATTTTCTTGCTAAAATATACATATACATGGGTAGTCTTATAAAGTTTTGGAATAGCAAAGTCGCAAAGGTGATTGAAAATTAAGTTCCATAGTTCAAAGAAAATTACACAAATATTGTGTCAAAATATTAGCTATTGGTACATTATTTTTCAATAATGCTCCATTAGAGAAAATTTTCATAGTAAGAAAACCATAGTTGCACAAAGAACTAAAAGATTGTTGATCTTTAAAAGGTGATTGAATTATGTGATTGTCTGTTTATAATTCCTTAAATGAATCACAACACTTCAATCCACTTACTCTTGATTTTACATGTTTTGAATGAAAATTATGGCCAAAATGAATTCTCACTTCAACCCATCTCAATGATCAATTTGAATATTTTGCAATGTGTTAAACATTGATCATTACAACATAATAATGGTACTTCACAACAAATATTTTTCAAAACAATCCAAACCACCATTTCTACCAATCTCATTTAGTCACAAATGTTTTTTGTTCACATTTAAATACAAGTCTATTCTAAGGGTCTATGTGTATTCATAATTCCACTTTCATTGATATCTTTAAATGTTCAATTTTTACAAACTTATGTTTGTTTATTACCGCATCAAATGTAAATGCATCTTATTGGGCCTTTAATTATTCACATTTCTTTATTGTGTAAAACTTAGGTTCACAAGACAATAAACACTAATGTTGTGCAGTTATTTAATTTTCAACATAACTTTGGTTCCAACTTTTTGAAAATTTGAAAATTAAAAACCTCTAGATTTGTTTTTTTGAAAATTTTGCAAATCAATTTTTTTTTTCTAGTTGTGATATTTTCAATTTTCATATTTGAAGGTCCCTTTTAACTATAGTTATATTCTAACCAAAAATACAACAATTACATACAAAGGTTTTCTAGTTTTAAAAACATGGTTATATCACATACCCATGGCAATTCTACATGTCTCATTTCATGAACCATAAGTATTTTTAAATGTCATATATACATTCACCAACATTATACCACCTTATGGAGTGACACCAACACTTAATTAATCTCAAACAAAACTTCATTTTCTTAAATTTTTATATGCCAATTTTTTTTGAAAATAAACAAAAAAAGAAAAAAAACATCTATATGCACAAATTGTAGTCTTCATTTTTGTATCTCTTTCATTATTGTCCTCAAATTCCCAAAGAAAAAGAATTGGATAAAACAACAAAATTATATGGTGAATTGTTTTTCAAAGAGAACATTCTTTTAATCAAATTCAAAGGACTTGTATATAAATGAGATACTTTGGTAATATCTTAAGGACCTATTAGAAGGAAGATGCAATTGAGTTAAATTCAAATATTGAGATTTAACTCAAATGAAGTAGAATTAAAGTGATGGCCTTGTTTGCCAACATCTTTGAAATTATGTGCAACAATTTTAGTGGTGCAACACAACTAAGGAAATTCATTTTGTTTGCACACATGTCCAAAAATACAATATCCACATCTACAACACAACCACCATTCCATGTCAAAAATATATGTTGGAATAAACTAAATGAAAACCTTGTATCTCAAGGTCACTAAAAGATAGCATCCACAAAAACAATTACCACCTCTCAAAATTTTCAACGTTTTCAAGTGAAAATTTCAACCCTAATGCATTTCACTTTAGTTGCCCACTATCAATTTTGAGCTTAGTAAACTTGCTTTGATCCTCAAAAATCTATAATACAATAAAACACACATTTGAATCTAAATGGCTAATCAAATGATTGTGATAGTGATCAACATTAAAAATGAATTCATTGTGCTTAACAAGTTGAATTCAATAGCCATAACCAAAGTGGCATTATTTGGCAAACCCCACAACCTAAAGTTTGTCTTTGACATGAAGGAAATGGCACTATGTTCATCATTAGGTTGATAAGAAATTTTGTAGCAAGGACTAGCCTCAAGGCAAAACCCACATGTAGAACAAGCTCTTCCACATCTCCCACAAATATCCCAAAAAAAGTGCAAACCTAATGTGGTGATTAGCTAGTTCATTTCTTGAAGGTATCACATATTTTAAATGAACCTTTCATTCTATATTTTCTTCTTTTTCCTCTCCAATATTCAATTCTCAAAAAAACCAAAAGAAAAAAAATGGTTTACCACAAACAAACAATTTTTTTTTAAAAACAAGGAACAAAAAATTTGAACATTAACCACAAAAGCTGAAAACCCACTTGTAACCAAGTCATCACAATAATTCTATTATTAAAAAATCTCAAAGAAAAACACAAACACCAACCTTAAATAACCATAACCCCATTATAAAAAACAAAGATTAACAAAGCAACAACAATGCACAGCATTGAAAACAAGGTGAACAACATCTTTAAAAAAATAGATGTTGATGCATCCACTTCATATCAACCACCAAACACCAAATACTACCATCACCACAAAATTTCAGTGGTCAAAGCCTAAACATACAAGCTTCAACCATCAAAGAACAATTCTTGAAAGTGGTTTGTCCTCACTATCACTCACTAACCACCTCAAAACAAGCAAAAGAACTAGCCATTTGTTCATGATGATCCAAACTAGAGTTCCCAAAAAGTGCAAAATTTTCAAATACGTGGTTCTTTTATGCACAAGGTTCTTCCATCCCTCCACCACTAGTAATTCCTAGCAAAAAAATAATTGAAAAATTTCAACATCATAGGATGGAAAAAAGATGTTATTTATTGAAAATATGAGACAATAAATAAAGGCTTGATCTTTCAACATGGAGGTGAGGGTTTCAAGTATTCACACTTGTAACCTTCATGTATATGCCTAGGTAATTTAGAAACATAGGTTAAATGCCCTAGCTAGCTTGATTTGCCAAGGGTAGCTTTTAAAGCTAGTTAGTAAGTAAATTATTTAAGTAGGCAAGTAGAGTAGGTTAATAGGTGGGCAAACCCATCTTGGGTGGTATCACTAGGAACCACTTCACCAAAATTCGTGGAAAGGTGGACCCACTTTAATCTAATTAAAGAAATTTAATATTTTTAAATTATGATTTTTACTATTGATTTGCCACACATGGGCTTTGTGCTCCCCACATATGTATACACCATAGAATTTTTTTATCATCAAAAACTTGTAAAGCTTTATTTAGAAACACACCATAGATTAGGGAAATGTACAAAGGAGTAAAAAAAATAAAAAGGGAGAGGTGATAAGACATCAAGTTGGCTCAAAGTAGTTGTGAAAATCTCTCCATGCGCATAACCGACCACATGTGGAAGGTTGGCCATATTTATATGTCGAAAACCAATAGCTTGTAATAGATCAATCGTGGTGATGAGAGGTGTGTTTTGAAGGGGTGGAAGTCAAAAAGTATCTAAGCCTACAACTACCACCCAACTTAAAATGGAAGATGCTTGCATCCTTTGTAATGTGATTGAAAATTTTTTACAAAAAAAGTGACCAAGGTAGAAAAATGAAGGCCTTATGTCCCCTTCAAGCTCTAAATGGCATTGGCATAGTCGTGTAAAAACACATCAACACGTTTGTGTAAGCAACCAAATACCTCAATTGCTAAAAAGAGGAATTGATTAGTGGGGTGTCAATTGTGATAGCTACTTTCCTTGGCTTGAGTTGCATCGAAGGCAGAAAATCCTTGAGTTGCACAAGATTGAAGAAGTAAATTTGATCGCATTGGGTTGGCAATGACAATGTTGGCTAAGGTGCAAATGCCATTTTTTGGTAAGCACAATGTCGTTTCGTCAATAAGAGGAGTTGAATGTGGTTGAAGGAAACGCATGTAATTATTTTCGTCCCATATGGAAACCAACATTTCGCCTAATGCCAACAAAGGTTTCACAAAATGAATCATGGGTTTTAGTGCGTTCATTGCCATGAGCACAATGTAAAAGGTGGATACCCATAGAGTTGATGGGATGTGTGCACACACATCAAGGGATGCATGTAATTGAAGGATGAAGTAGTCCAAGTCAAATACAAAGTGTTGTGCAAGAAAATGGGGAAGATAATCGAATGGTTGGCAAAATTGGTTGAGTTGTAAGCCAAGCGCTTAGCCCTAGGCCAAAACAAGATAAAATTCAAGCACAATGGGCTTCAGATGTCCCATCGGAGAGTATGCTGAAAAGGGTATGATGGTGTAGATGTTTCAAGACGGAATCTTGAAGTTGAACCATTTGTTGTTCGATGAGTTGTTCAAATGGAAGAAGAAATCCATGAGTTGGGGATGGTAGAAGATCACATATTGCCTTGAGGTGTTGTTGGAAAAGAAATGTGTTGTTATTTATTTGTGCTAAGGCTTCAAGAAGGAAGGGATGTTGATCAACCATAAACCTAGTAGCTATGATTAAAACGACAAAAGCTTAATTCCCTAAACAAGTTGTTGGGGTGATGGTGGATGTTGATATGAGCCTGACGCCACCGAAGGTTATTAGGAAAGAGGTTTGTTTATAAATTAAAAGTCCTTTTAAGCTATCAAAGGATCTTAAACCCAAAAGGTGTCCAAACATTTTATGCAAGGAGGAATCAAAAGAAACAAAGGATTCTATGAAGGTGGAAGATGGAGGTGTACATCATAAAAAATATGATGGGCATTGCATGAAATAACGAGTTAGAATTCCAAAGGCCACAGGAACATCACCCATTCTAAGGAAAAGGTTCATATGTTGGGCATATTTTGGCAAGGCATTTTTTATGAAGGATGATGTGAAAGTTAAGGTGCCCAACGAAACCCCCAAGATTTTAATTCCTTTGGATGGGGTGGTAAATTAAGATGCGGTGTTGAAGTATGGTGGCAGGTTAGAGGGCGATCATGCAATGCATTTTTTAGGTTGGATAGAAAGACATATTGCACGAAATTTGGTTTGGAAATGTTCATAAGTAGATGATACAATAAAAAAAGGACTTATGATCTGAATGTCATTTGTAATGGATGGAAATAAACAAGAGGGGAAATGACTAATTGTAGAATGTAAAGCCCTAAAATGGGCTAAAGCGAATAGTGCCTCCCCAAACGATCACCTTGACGAGTCCCCATGGTAGTTGGGATGATTATGACATCACCTTGACGATTACAATGATTATAAACTAGAAAAAAATCGAATGCATAGAATGCATGAATAAACAAGATGAGTTATATGATGTCCCCACCCACTTCACAATTTTTTTGAAATATGACCCCTATTGACACTAAATTAAAATCATTTGCCACATCTAGTTGAAGAACAACCTAGTCATGGTGAAGGTCCATAGTGCACCTAATGTTGTGGATTATTATTTCACAACCACCTTTAGTTATAATTCCAAATTGGTGTGGGAAAAATATGTTGCAAAAGCTTCACAAAATTGAAAACATAAACACGACTTCTGAGTTGATACAATGATTCCGCGATTCTAATGGGATGAACTCCACATGAAAGCTTAGTCATGGCTAAGAGGTGGGCCGTTCCAAAGACGCGTGCAATTTGTGATGGAATGTGACCTTGTGTAATATGAAAACAAAGTTGGAAGAATTAAGGGAATCCATTTGTTGAATCTTCACAATGAAAATAATCTTGAAGGTGTTCAAAAACCATCCCATAATGACCACTTGCCGATAAATGTGGCATGTATTCAAACGCCAATTTGAAGGAATTAGAAGAAAGTTCGAGGTCTTGGTATGGTTCGTAGTTTAAAAAATAAAATGGGAAGTAACCATTTGATTTGAGGTGTAGTGTGGTGAGAGCTAAGGTGGTGTTCGAGGAGGTGGGGTGCGAGAGAAAATGGTCCCAACGTTTTGAAACGTGAGTTGCTCAAGAGTATTCCCATGCACAACCAAGGGCTAAATTACGGAGCAAGTGTTTGTGAATTGGAGGATCATGTTGGGGAAAAGGGATTATGTTCGAATTGGCCGACAAAGCTTGGCCCCACAAAAAAAACTCTTCTTGCAAGTTTTCCCAATCGTTTACTATAAAACATTTGAATTGAATCCACATTTCCGTATGCCTTATCACCCCACCACAAAGGGGTAAAACAAAACACCATTGGGGTAGCAAGAGGTGCAAGTGCCAAGCTGCCACATTACATGAGTCATATGCTAACTTATCCAATGGAAAACAAAATGTCATTTATACATCATGTTGTAGAGTAGTGGGGATGTAATTATACAAACGAGGATGGCAAAAGCCTAAGTGAAAGGACCCGATGACATATATTATTGAAACCCAAGCTGATGTAGGTGGAGCGGGAGTAAACGAAGGTGTTGGGCTAGGATGATCACAAGGGTTTGCATTGGATGAATTAGATGTCTAATAGGAATGTTGATGATGAGCTGACCCTCAATTAGTAAATTGGCACCCACAAGGGGGACATAAGACTCTAGGTGGAGGTTGAAGGTGTGTTGAAGAAATGGGGGTAGGTTGGGGGGTATGATCATGGCCAACTGTAAACCAATAGAATGGGAAGGAAAAAATATCCTAGTTATGCATGATTGAGGGGGTTTGGGAAAGTGTAAGGTTGGGACCCCACATTCACAGAAAGGTTGGGGACTAGTAGGTGGTGTATGATTTGTTAGAATCAGAGAGGTAATTAATGTGTGGTTTGTGGTTCGCATGGGGGATGAGGTTGAGGATAGGTTGGTGGTGGTGCATGATGAGGTGAATGGGTGATCAAAATTATGAGGTTCAATGAAATGTGATGAGTTAGGAGACATGGGACGTTTGGTGCCCATGAGGTAGGAAGTTTATTATGAACACGGGACCCACTTTTTAAAAATTGCCTACCATTACAAAACAATCTTAAATCTACAAACTTAGTCACACAATACTAAATGAAACGAAAAAAAGAAAAAGAAATTTTCCAAGGAGTCCTTTGCTAAAGCATTATGCCAATGCCAAACCCTAACTTCATTATAGGCCTATGTGTCACAATCATTAAATTATTGGATTCAACAAGACTTAAACACTTTAATACCAAAATATTAGGTTGGGACCTATTTGTGTAATTGTAGATAGGTCCCATGTTTTAGAAATTACCTATTTCAACAAGGTAATTTTAAACTTGTAAAACCAACCACATAATATTGGATGTATCAAATGGAAAAAGATAATGAATTGTTATAAACAAACAAGTCCTATTTCAAAAGATAATTAAAACTTTTAATTTTTCCATAACCTTTGACATCATCATCCTTACTCTACTGGGTTTGACACAACCTATATACTTTTAAAAGAACTATTGTGTAAGAATTAGGGGCTCAGAAACTTCTAATCTTTTATTCTTTGGACTACCCAATTATTATAACACCCAACTTCAATAATAAAAAAACACCCTAGATTTAATCTTTTGCTCCCCAAAAAAAAAACATCTTAGAAAACATTTTGTTGGTGAATGATTAGCCATTAAGTATTGACACGTTCACACTTACAATGCATTTATATTTATTCTTTTTCCTTTGTTATTTCTCTAAGATTATGACAAGAACCAAGAAAAACCAAGATTGTGGCAAAATCATTTTGTATGTAGTAGAAATTCTCTATTGTGCTTAATTTGAATATAAGGACTAAATTCTTAGTGATATTTTTTTTGTTAAACTTGACGAAAGCATAAAAAAAAAGGACCCACCACAAAATTAAACCTGGACAAAAGAAAAACAAAAAGACACAAAACCCATCTTCCCTTGGCCTCTTTACCTTTGTTGTCTTGTTGTCTATTGATGTTGGTGTTGTAATCATCACTATCTTCTTCCTTTGCTTCAAAAAGTGGTTGCTTTCATATGTCCCATCGTGCTAAAAAAATCTAGAAAATTCAAAGGACTTAAACCATCATTGACATTGGTTTTTCTTTTCCAGGGAAGGGGGTGGATGTGGGTTTCAATGTGATTGAGTTTGTTGGGTGCTTTGCCAACAAACCCATATAAACTAAGAAAAAACCCTAGATGAAAACCCTAGCTCCTTATAGGAAAATTCAAGTTGACCTAATCATTGAAAATCCAAATTGGAAGTGCCTTTTACTTATTGGTATGTGAAGATTACAAGAGATTGAATAGTGTTGCCAAGGGTGTTAGATGGGCTATGTTCAATGGCATCAACAAAACCAACATGAACAATCCAAGGAGGATTTCGTTGATTGTGGTAATGGTGATGGTGACAATAAGGAGGGACAAAATATTTTGGCAACTACTACTTGTGCACATTCCCACCACCCTACTAATTCCCATGCCCTCCTCCTCCCCTTGTTACTAATGTTGCTCCTCCTCCTATTGATCTTCCTCCCAACAACAATTTTGAGCCAAATCCTTTGCTCGAGAAAATGTTAAACACTCCATACCCTTGGCCTCGCCTGCTTCATGCCCAAATAAATACCTTGTTTCTAAAAGGTTTCCCATTCCTTCACATTTGTCTATCCTTTTTGTCTACATGATTCAAGAGCAACCACCATCTATAAGTATCTACAACTCATTCCTTTCCCCTTAGAACTTCCAATACATACATTATTAGAAGTTTTTTGTGACACTGACATAAGTTACACAAATAAAAGATTTGTGTTCTTGAAATGTTTCTAACATATGTTTTTGATATTATTGACCCCTTATCATTAAATGTCAAGTTGCACCATTGTAATTTTTTATTTATTAATGAATTATAGTCATTAGGGTATGGCCCAAATTGTTGATTGAAACAAAAAAATGAAGATTAATGTAAGTGTCTTTTAAGATCTTCTAGTTTTGGCCTTTGAAAATTGTTCAAATTTTTGTGGTTATTTGAATCCACTATTTATTTAAAAAATTAAAAAAAGGACTATTTGAAGCCTTCCTAAAAATTAAAAGCATTAAAAATAAATGAAAAGACATAAATTTCCTTTTTTGTTTCTAAACAAATTAGGAAATCCAAGTGTTATTTTCCTGAATCTTTTTTTAAACCATTCATTTGGCATATATATAAATAATACAATTGAAATTTCAAATTCTACATGACTTAGGTAATCTTTTGATATAAAATTTGAAATGAAAAGCATTCTTTCAACGAGTTCTATGTTATCTTAAAATTAGGTGGGTCTCAAAATTTTGGGCGTGACATTTTTAGTGTTACCACCCAAGGACATGTTTTCCTAAGTAAATATAAGTAGGCATGCTAGTTTAAATTAAATAACTAAGCTAGTTATCTCTTCCATGATTGTGTTCACAATGACTAACAGTCATGTGATCCACAATGTCTTCAACAATTATGCATATAATCATATATGTAATTGTAAAAATCATGTTTTGATGTAGTGCAAGAATATTATGCACCTTGGTGCAAAACCCTTTGCATTTAATGCGAATGGGCAAGGAGGCTATTGGTGATTCTAGCTACCTTCAAGGTCACATGCAAGCTTATTATGGTGAGCTTGGGCCAAGTTAGGAGCTCCAATAGACAATATCCTACTTGTTATTTAGTTTATTCAAGACAACTCCTTCGAACAATTCAAATCATCTATTCTTACAATCTCATTCGTCACAAGGGTATTTTCTTGGCACCTAGCCCTCTATGCTTGTGTGTATTTTTTACACAATATTGTAATTTAAGAAAATATAAACAAGGCTAAAAAGTTTGGGCTTATTGTTGGCCCATACACATGCTACAAAAAAAAGGGAAAAAATGTGGTGAGAACCAGAGACAAAGGCCAAAAAACAAGGCGTATAAGTGTGCATGTATAGATAGACTCTCCAAATTACTATATAAATATAAATATAAGGGAGCATCTTCTTCAACTATTTTTA
>Ga0209208_10008830_pt1 | contig 13358 bp, 7 predicted proteins | sample S1TSphfallax_3_FD_187694 | JGI IMG/M metagenome (GOLD analysis project Ga0209208, IMG submission 187694) | Host-associated microbial communities from peat moss isolated from Minnesota, USA - S1T2_Fd - Sphagnum fallax MG (SPAdes) (version 2) | ecosystem: Host-associated > Plants > Peat moss >...
CTCGAGTTCGGGCCGTGGTGAGTATTGTGAGTTCAAAATCGCCCGTGGCTTGTCCTAGCATCAAAGGTGTTGCAACATAGTACTAACCAACTTGTGATTGGTTGCATGTAGATCCGAGTGAATGAATGAATTGTTTGTCACTCTCCTAGTCCCATCCTAGAGTTCCAACACGCCTTTCTACCCCTTTAAAGTGTTGAAAGTCAGGGAGTATGCCTCGAGCTCTTAACCTTTTCGTTGTTTTCTACCTTAGGCTCATTTTTGAGACTAACAAGGAGCTTGGGAGCGCATCACCAGAGGTAGGCACAACTGTTGTAGCAATAAATAATCATATGGTAGTTATCCAAGTACAGATTGGGAAGATACAATAGATGATGTGTTGTTGGATGGAGGTTATGGAGTTAATATTATCACAAAACAGTTGAAATTGAGGTTGGGGCTTCTAAAGCTTAAACCTACGCCATATAATCTAAGGATGGTAGATCAAACAACCACAAAACCAACGGGGTTGATCAAAGATTGGAACGTATATGTTCATAACATTCCTTACAAAACTATGTTTATTATATTTCAAAATAGTGTGGTGAATTCTAATTATTCCATGTTGGGGATACCATAGTTGAAGGATGCTAAAGTGGCACATGATTGGGGGAGTAATATTGTTTCCATACAAGGGATAGGATAGTGAAAACAATTACAATCACCAAACATTTGGGAGGTGAAGTAAGAAGACCAAAAGTGTTATTGTGTTACAGAATGGCATCACATATGAAGAAGACAATATCATTTTTGCTACAAAGCCAAAAATGTTTTCAACAGGAACAATTAATTTCCTCAAGACAATTCAATATGTGAAAACCACAAATGTGGAGATCATGGATACATATGTGATGACTAATATTTTAGAGCAAGAAATTGAAGTATAAAGCACAAAGAAAAAGATATATGGTAACAAATATGAACCAAAAGTAACTTTGGAGGATAAGGTGTATTCAAAGACATACTACAATCATCAACCAAGGATTGTTGTAGTGGATGAAACTCCAACAAAAATCAAAGCATAGGAATTGTAGATAGCTAAATGGACATTAACTAAAAATCAACAATTAATGAATTTCAATATGGGAATTTATGCAAAACCATAGATGGTGAAGATTAATGCATAGTTGAAAATAGGCAAGGTGTTGGAATTAAAGTAGTTGTTGAAGGAGTTCAAAGATGTTTTTGCATTGACATATAAAGATTTGAAAGGGATTCCACTAGAGTTGGCACAAAACGAAGCTGAATTGGATATTATTATATCACTGACACATCAAGATAGGTATAAATTAAATCCAAACTATGTTACAACAATCAAATAAGATACAAACAAGTTGTTAACAATTGGATTTATTCAATTTGTAAAGGAGGTTACATGGTTGTCACCCATAGGAGTAGTACCCTAGAAAAATGGCAAACTAATAATTTGTAAATGAAATGCACTCAAAAAATGAAATGCAACCATAAAAAAGGATCCATACCCATTACCTTTCACAGATGAAATGTTGAACACAATAGCATGGTATGGGGCATATTCTTTCTTATATGGATATTCAAGATATCATCAAATCTCTATAGCTCTAGAGGACATATATAGGACTACATTTATTACAGATTAGGGGGCTTTTATATGGAAGGTGATGTTGTTTGGAGTGAAAAATGGACCTCCAACATATCAAAAAGTTGTTACCAAAACACTTAAAGAATATTTGGATAATTTTATGAAGATATTTCTAGGTGATTTCACAATGTATAGTGACATGGAAAATCATCTTCAGAAGTTTAGATTATGTTTTCAAAAGTGCAAAAAAATGACATTAATTTGAATCCAAACAAATGTGCATTTATGGTATTTTTAGGGATGATATTGGGTTTTATTATTTCCAAAGAAGGGAAACTACTAGATCTAAAGAAGATGCAAGCAATAATTAACATGTCACCACCCAAAAATCCACAACAAATTCAAGTATTCAATGGGATGGCACAATTTTATAGATGTTTTATTAAAAAAATTGTCATTATTATGGCACCTATCACTAAACTGACCAAAAAGACATAGAGTTTTCTTTGGACAACAAAATGTTAGAAGGCTTGGGAATTGATTAAACAAAAGTGTATTGAAGCACCAATATTGGTATCACCAAATTGGTAGGTGGAGTTTTATGTTCATACAAATGCATCCTTGTTAGATGTGGGGGGCATGTTGTTTCAAAATGTAATAGAAAATAGTGATAAACAAGTAGTGTATGCTTTTAGGCTTTTAAACAAAACATAAAAGAATTATAGCATGATAGAAAAAAAAGGTTTTGTAATGGTTTTTACTTTGCACAAGTTTAAACATTATTTGCTGGGTAGTAAGTTTGTTTTATATGTAAATCATATGGCATTAGTTTATTTGATCAACACACTACAAGTTTCAAGGAAAATAACTAGATGGTTGTTATTGTTCCTAGAATATGATTTCATAGTAGTGTATAAACCAAACAAAATTCATGTAGTTGCAAATGCATTGTCAAAACTATTAAATATTATAGAACCTACGTGTGTGTTTGATCAAACCATAAATGTAAGTTTGTTTTACACAAAGCTTGAATGGCTGAAGAATGTGAAAGAATTTTTTAGAACATGACAAATTAAGGGTATGTTATCAGTACATCAGAAGCAAATATTGGTTAGGAAAGGATAACCTTTCACATTGAAGAATGGTGAATTATATAGAATGGGCCAAGGCAACAAACTGTGATGATGTTTGACAACTACAAAAACATAGATGGCAATGAGAAAACTTCATGAAGGACCATTAAGAGGGCATTTTGCAATTGAAATAACACAAAGAAAGATATTGGATGCTAGATATTGGTGGCCAACTATGTATAAAAATGTGCATGATCACTATAAATCTTGTGATGCATGTCAAAAAACAAGAAGATTAGCAACTCGAAGTTTTGCAAAACTAGTCACAAGTCTTCAAAAGGAACAATTTATGAAATGGGGCCTTGATTTTGTGGGGCCAATTAAGCCAACATGAAGATATACATGAAACAAATATATTTTTGTAGCCACATATTATGCTACCAAGTGGGTGGAAACAAGAGGATTGAAAACTAATATTATAGCAACCATAGCAAATTTTTTGTATGAGTGCATATTAACTAGGTTTAGATGTCTTTTGACTATTGTCATGGATTAGGGAGTTCATTTCATTAATGATGTCATCAAGTATTTAACATATCATTTTCTGTTAAAACATGTGAGTTCTACAACCTATTATCCTTAAGGGAATGGGTAGGCTGAGTCTACTAACAAGGTACTTGGGACATTGTTAACCCAGTTAGTTAATGATAATAAAATAGATTAGGATGAACATTTGTTTATAATGTTATTTCATACAAAACTACATACAAAGTAGTAATAGGGTATACAACATGTCAATTACTGTATGGATTACACCCATTGATGCCCACAAAGTACATAATGTTAGTTGTTTGGTGGAAATGAGAAAGATAATACTTCAATGAGAGTTTTAACTAATAGAATTATAGAGTTGCAGAAGTTGCATGAAGCTAGAATGTAGGCTATAAAAACTATAAGAATTTAACAGCAAAACAAAACATTATGGAGTCAACAAAAGAATCCAAAAAAAAGTTCAATTTTGGTGATTATGTTTTGTGGTTTCCAAAGGGCAATAAGTCATACCTATGGAACTTTACTAGGAACTAGTTTAGACCATACATAGTACAATATGTGTTGCCAAATAACATTGTGTTATTGGTGACCATTGAGAAGTTGAAACTAACCCTGTGCTAATCAATGTGAATAAACTCAAACCTTACATGGGATTTAACAACAAATGAGAACAACAAATGCCAATATATTGGGAAAAAAATGCAAATGGAGTTCAAATGGAAAATTCTGATACGGAAGAAGAAAATGAAAATGGTGAAATGCAAAAACCATAGATGTAAAATTTAAAAATGAAGAACAAATGGAAGATTTTATAATAAACACAATATTGATTCTTGATCTACAAATGATTAATAAATTTGTGATTAATAACTATAGAAATGAAAAATTTGAGATGTAGAGATTTGAAGATGATTTGTTAAGAATATCGACTGAATCAACAATAGTATTTACCCAATCTATCATAACCTTAGCCTTGGGCTTACGACCAAGGTAAGGTCTTATGAAGGTGTGGGCCAAGAGTAAGGCCCAAGAGTCACATTTCATACTCTTGGGAGTGTGGGAGGGTGTGAGGGAATCAACCCCCACACTCCCAAGTGAGCTACCACTTTGGGAGTTGGAGTCTTGGTGGAGTCCCGAATCTTCAGAGAACAATTGTAGGGGTCAAAACCCATCATATTGAAGAGTTCCTTATATCATTGGAAAGCTCTTAGAACTTACATGTCTAAAATGGGCTTGCATAACCCATTTGAGTACTTAAATAATAAGTTATGGCCAAAAGAAGGGTTGGGAGTCAAATTGCCAATTTGACTCCTGATCGCTAAAAGTAAAAAATTGTCCCAATTTCCTTGCGTGCAGGTGGTATGCCACATACCATTGGAAAGCTCTTGACAAGAATTACAACTTTGCTTCAACCTCACCTCAATTGGAGGTTTGCACACAAAGTTATGGGACTCCAAAATTGCGAGAGTCCTAATTTTGGGAATTTTGAGACTCCCACTTGGGAGTCTTGGGACAAAATGACATTTTGGTGTTGGCCTTGTAGTTAGGCACAGAGAATACTATAAGGGGAAGGTGGTGGCTTCCCCCAAGTTCGGGCTATAATGAATTTTGCGAGTTTATGTTTGCTCGTGGCTCGTTTATGCACCAAAAATGTTTTGACTATGCATTAATCAATGTGTTGTTTGGTTTGTGCAGGTCTGTGTGAATAATTGAATCATTGGTCACTCGTCTTAGTCCCATCCCGGAACTTCAGCACGCCCTTCTACCCCCAAAGTACTGCGAGCCAAGGAGCGCGCCCCAACTCCTTTTCCTTTCGTTGTTTTCACCTTTGGACTCATAGTTGAGTCTATCAAGGAGCTTGGGGGTGCGTCATAAATGTTCGCATTTTTGTCTTCATCACGGAGTTATGCTACAACAAACCAAAAAATAACGATGATGCGTTTTAGCATGTCATTGTCATCGTCTTTCTCTTCACATAAAGAGTTGTGCTGTAACAAAAAAAAACAATGACGTGTAATTATTGTCCTTTTGCTCTTCGCATTATGAGTTGTGTTGCAGCAAAAAAACGCCCATGTCATCATCCTTTTTGCAGAGTTGCGTTGTAGCAAAACAAAACAAATGTCAATGTGCTCCAACTTGTTGTAATCATCTTCCTCTTCCCAATGTGAGTTGCATTGCATCAAAAAAAAATGTTCGTGTTGTTGTCCTCTTTGTGGAGTTGCGCTAGAGCAAAATAAAAAACATAGACGACATGCTTTAGCGTGTTGTCATTGTCATCATCTTCCTCCTTTTTTATTTGTCAATTGTCTTGTAACATAACAGAAGAAACATCCATGTTGTTGTCCTTTTTGCGAAATTGTGTTTTAGCAAAACAAAAAACAATGATGATGTGCTTCAGCGCATCATTGTTGTCATCCTCCTCTTCACATTATGAATTGCATTACAATGAAAAAAAAAATGATGATGTGGGAATGTTGCCATCTTTTTGGTAGAATTGTGGTTTAACAAAAAAAAACAATGACAATGCGCTTGAATGTGTCATTGTTGTTGTCGTCTTCTTTGCGTGATGAATTGCCTGTAATAAGAGAAATGATGACATGGGAGCATTGTCATCCTCTTTGTAAAATTGCATTATAGCAAAATGAAAAACAATGATGATGCGCTTCAACATGTTGTTGTTTTCTTCACACTGTGAGTTGTATTGCATAAAAAAAAACAACATGGGAACATTGTCCTCTTCTTTATAAAGTTGAGTTGTAGCAAAAAGAAAAACACCAATGATTCACTTTAGTGCATTGTTGTCGTCCTGTTCGAAGTGTGAGTTGCATTGCAGCAAAAAATAAATAAATTAGGATGCGAAAGTGTCAATGTCCTCTTCGTGAAGCTGTTGGCCTTTGAAAGCTCACACAATGAAAAAAAAACATAGAAGGGATGGGAGCTTACTTTGTAACTTTGCTTTTCTTCATGCTCGACAAAGCTCTATGTAGATGAATCTCCTCCCACTTGGGCACTTCAAGCTCCTCCGATCCTTTCTCCTCACTCCTCTCAAGCTCTGGAGACTCAAAGCCTTTGCAACTCTAAACCTTGGTCCCACTGAATCTCAAGTGTTAGTGATGCAAGTGAGCCCAAGCACAAAAGAGGGGTGACCAGAATGAGGGAGGTAAATGGGCTGATAAGAGGAAGGGCGATAGGTAGGTTGGAGGGGTAGGTAGGAGTTCCCAAAAAAACAAATGGTGTCAAGGGTGGTGGGGAAAAAAAATTAAACCAAAGGGAGCCTGGGAGAAAAAACAATGAGCTCCAAAAAAAAATGTTTGAGCGAAAAAAGAAGGCCCAGAAGTTTTAAAAAAACTATTGACCAAATAAACTGACCCCTGGGGGACAGTTTCATCCCATCTATGAAATCCCAGAAGGGGATTTTTTGGATGGTGCACTGGTGGGTGCTGGGTCACTCAAGCCCTCCAGTATGGGGAGGGGGTATTTGTTGAGATATGGGTTACTAGGTGTACCTAGTTTTGAAGCTCCTACAACCCAAACCCAAAACAGACCTCCAGATTGTGGTCTTCCCCTCACACACACACAGACCTAAAGCATTGGCCTAAAATTTTAGTGTCTTTGCAAGTCACCTTATTCATTGGATTCTTTCCTCCACAAAAGGCAGGGCATCTTAAAAAATGATACCTATGGCCTCTCCAGGCGGCAAAATGCTTGACCTCTTTTTAAAATTTTTTTTGTGATACCTACTTAGTATCACAGGAAAAAAATGAGAAAGATTGTGCCAAAGTTGTACTGGGTTACGCCCTTGAAGCTTGGTGTTCCTGAAATAAGGGTCCCCCAGACTCCACCTCGGGTGGGGTGGGCACTTATTTGGGGAATGGCCTGTTCCAGTGGTGTTACCCAACACGAAAAGCTCCCTGTCATGACGAGTACATAGACTTCTCTTAGGTCAGTCTTGCAAACAGTTTTTGTAACTACTGACTTCCCATGGGGAAACATCACACCACGGTAGAACATAGAAAGGCATTAAAAAAGAAGGGGCGGGGGGATGTCTAATGAACTTGACCTAACAGAAATTTCAGTGGTGAATTAAGTATGGGTATTACTATTTGTACATAGTCACATTCTTCAGTGAGCTCCAGTTATTGTGTACAGTAGGTCCATTAAGTTGATCTGGGTTATGTATTGAATCGCACTAATCATTCAGTTGAAGACGATTCTGACAAAGCATATTCTCCATGCTCCAAGATAGATATCCATCACCTAGTACCATGGCTTCAACACATGTTTGCTGAATAAATAAATAATTAATTTTGAGGATTCCATTTTGACAAATGATATATTCTCAAATGTTTCATAATATTTTTAATTTTTTTCAGATTTTTTCCTTATTTTTTTGGAAAATTAGAACACTTCTGAAAATAACATAATTAGAGTTGAAGTGGCCCACGTACTACAGTACTATGAAGAAAATTATTACCTATCTGTTTCCAAAAAAATAAAAATTGCACAACATTTACCTCTTAAGACTCATGAATTCTTAGCCTACTCATGTATTTGTATGCATTGGACTAGTTTACCTTCTTTATCTACCAAATCAACATCAGAAACAACTTGATTTCTGTGTGAAACCAAAAGCTGTGTCAGATTGGTTGTTGGTGAAAGTAGAAATGTTAAGAAGCCAACAACCAATCTCCTATGAATCTCATGTGAAATGGCCACCGTGAACCAGCACTCAACACGGCACCATGTACTGGATGCCTGTTATGACTCAGTTGTGGATGAACCTCAACCGAGTTAATATTTGGTTTCACCTTGGTAACCAATGCTGTAAGAAAATAGGTCTCATATATAGGTAGATAGGTAGAGAAAATAAGTAACTACTAGGTAATAGATGGTTTATACATAAGTAAGTAAGGGCTGTTTTTACTACCTACTAACAACCTGCTTGTGAGTTGTTACTAGGTAGGTAGTAGAAAAAAGCAATGGAGCTAACCGCCATGGTTTAACTTGGGAGCTTGAACCCAACAGAAAGCTGTTTCCTGATCACTTACCATCTATCCTTCATGGTGTGCTGATGGGTGCTGGTTCACTGTGGCCATGTGAAACTACAAACATAAGCCCTATTGATCATCCAAAACCCAAAGATCAACTTTTCTGAATGACTTCATTAGGTTGGTAAGCCTTGAGTGTTATTAGCTACCTGTAATTTAGTGCCATTAACCCTAAAAGATTGAGAAGTCAAAAATGATTTTTGAGGGAACTCTAATACCTGTGAATGATGGAGATTTGAATCCTCTAGTACCGTGGCAGTTTCGACATTAATTATGTCATTTGTAGAATGTTGAAAATTTCAAAAAACATTTTTTCCAAAGAACACAAATTTGTCAAGAAAGTTAATTAATTAATTGATAGAGTATTGAAGCTGCCCCTGTATTATGAATATTTACTTAACTTTTTTTTTGTTGATTAGATGGTGTAACTGTTTTTTTGAGTGTTTTCAGATGGCTTGTTGATGTGGGCACTATCAAGTGATAAATTGGCGTTGTCACATGGATTTAGGTCAGGTTTTGATCTAATGAGTGCCTGCAACAACAAGCCTCTCATTGGTGGATTCAATTGCTGGCACCCATGATAGTGGTAGGGATCATAGGTGGTTATAGGTGAGCTAACTGTAGAAACTCATTTATGAGCATGACCTAAGAGTTTCAAAACTAAAATCATCACAACTTCCATTTGAAGTTGATGCTCATTTTCAAAGTTCCTCACATTCACATTTCAAAAAATTACAAAGGTTCAATGTTATTACATCTTATCTCAGGTTGAAAATGTATCCATTATGGAAGATAGTTTGTTTGTTTTGTTTGTCATGTTGAGGTCTCCCAGACCATGGGCACCCTGTTGTGCTTTTGGTATTATTGGAAAGCCCTTGATGGGTAGGGTGCCCCTAGGTTGTTTGGTAGTGTTTAGACCTATGGCGGAAGGGTAGTTAAATATTGAACAATTTTGTCAAAGAAAATTCAACAAAATCAAAATTAAATATTAAAAAAATGGGGGCATCTTCATAGAATAGTCAAAGAGCCCTTAAAAAACCAGATTTCTTGAAGCTGATTTTGTAATTAAAAAACCTATGGTGGGGTAGATATTGAATTTTGAATCATTTTTGTCATTGAAAATCAATTTAAAACTTAAAATAGTTTTCTCACATTGAGCACTATCAATAGGGTAAAGTTCAAACTTGAATCTGTAGTCCTATTCACACTTGAGCCATTGGCACATGCCACGCTAGTTATAATGAGTACATAACTTGGTCATTGTGAGTGTCACATGAAGATGCATGTGTGAATTGTCATGTCAGTATTCCTTTTTTGGTGAGTGAAATTTCAATTCTAACTTTAAGTAGCACCTACTTGGACCCACAAAAGCTTAATTTAGCTTTGTTATCTCATCCTCCTTTACCTGATTTTGGTAGAAATTTTTACCAAAGATTTGAGGATGTGTTAACTGTAAACTATGAATCCAACGGATGATTTTGTAATCCTAATTGTGGACGAATAATTTGGACCAGATTGTAACTGAAGCATTTGATCAAAAGTAAAACCATCTGTAGAAACTAAAATCCCCAGAATCCATTTGAATTGCTTCTAAGACTATAATTATCCCATGATTAGACTAAAAGGGTGTCTCTGAGTCCAAATCTAAAATTTCTTGCTTTAATGTGGCGACTAAGAGGCCTCACTCAAGAAGGTGAAGGTACCTGCATAGGTGCTGGTTCACCCCAGCAGAGTCTCTTATGGGTTAAGATGAGGTTGTGGGTATGACCAAGCTGCAGCCAAGAACATATATAACTGTCAACAATACCTAGTAATTTCATTTTTGCCTCAGGTTAAGTCACTTGGCTGGCTCCTAGGTTGGCCAAATGACGAAATGGTCACCTTCTTGGGTGCGAAACATTCATTACAAAAATAAAACATTTGATATAAACTTGTTGGGTATAGACTATAGACTTAGTACCCTTTTAGAGTTATATGAGTAGGTTTATAGTTTGTGCAAATCAGTGTTTTTTTTGGTCAATTTTGTAGCCAAAGTGGCAATGATCCACAGGAAGATTTAGCCAGACTTAGCTACAAGACTAATAGGAAAGCATTTTTAGAAAAATATCGTTTTATATTTTTGGCTACATACTTGAATCATGTGTAGAAATCTGATGATTTTTCTTTTTTTTTTCCCCCAAATTCTGGCCAATAAAAATCTCAAGAAGCACCTGATTTTAGCACTTTTTAATGGATAATACAGCTTTGTCCTTGTATATTAGCCAGGAGAGAAAAGGCTGATACAAATGGTCAATCCACTCATGATTTGGCAATTTTGATTTTCATCCATCCAAAAGTTTCCGTAGCGTCGACGATACATGAACTCCTAGTTTCGAAAAATGTGGATAATTATGTTAGTCATAGGTGACATAATTGAAATGGGAATTTCCAGGACACGAAAGAGACTACTAAAAGACACATAAAACAAACACATTATGTCATTTATTGGGTAGGAGAGGACTTTTGTGTGGAACGGCTCGAATGCATGCAAATACTCAATGAGGAAGGTGGGGGGGTGGCGGGGGGGGCAAGGGCCGGTGGGCGGGGATGATTGGCTCAGGATCAGAAAATAAGTAGGTAATAAAACAGTAGTGGTGGTAGGAATATGCCCAAAGACGGAAAGGAAAAGCACTCTTGTTAGGTAGTTGTGCGTGTATGCAATTTTGTGCACCAGTGAACAAATTACATGCTGTGAGCCCAATCCAAGAACCCCCGGATTCCCCCTCCCCTAGCTACTTGAGTAGAAAGCGCCCCCTTGGAATGCGTAGCTAATTACTGGGAAGGATTGAAGGAGGCGTTTATAACACCAGTTATTAGCTAAGCTAACTTAAAGGCTGCGCGAACAGCCAAGAACCAGGCAGGCTTCAATAACTCACCAGGGAAAGGAGGTTAAACAAGAGAACTAGTTTGGCAAGTGAGCAAAATTACACCCTTGTCATCAATGCCCACATCTTCCCATGATTTGCGCTTTTGAACACAAGTTTCACTACCTATTCTCAGCAGCAACTCTCATCAGCGATCTTGATCACTTGGAGACGCTAGTCTCAACTACAAAGTGGGAATTCATCTCAACTCAAGGATGCAACGTACAAGTGACGCTATGTCACAACCAAGATGCGAATGCAGGGCACGAGGACTGACAGGACTAAGAGGAGGAGGAGGAGGAGAGGGAGGAGACAGAGAGAGAGTTAGAGCAGGCTAGAAATGCACGTGGAATGAAGCTGGAGAAAGTGTCGTTGGTGTTGTTGTTTTTGTTGCTGCTAGAAGTAGTAAATGGGATGATGGTCTGTTGTATTCAAGTGTGATTAGTTTTTGTGTCGTGGGTTATTACTCGATGGCTCTCCTCGTCTCGATATTGAACGAGATTGGGTTTATTCAGATGGCGCTTTGTGCGAGACCCTGCACGACGGTAAGCGCCCTTGATCCTTCCAGCGAGGTGTGAAGTTGTCGAGTTGTCAGTTTTTGAATAGGAGACTGTTGTCTCATGCAAATTTTGCAAATGATCTCTTGCATCCTGCGATTTGGGAAATTTAGGAGCGCAAGTTGTGTGAGCGACTCCACATTGGTTTGTTGACGACAAATCAATTTATAGCCTCGGAAACTGAATGTATTTTAATTGAAGATGCCTGTAAGCAGTGGCTCTTTTCTTGTTGAGAGTCAGGAGCAGCTGCCTATTCGAGGGAAATTGACCGGGAGCTTGGAGAGTAGCTCTGACTTACTGCTTCACAGCTAAATTTGTCTGTGGCGCTTGGTTTGGATTTGAAAGAAGTTTCGTGCGTTTTACCAGCGAAAACCATGAATTTGTATATGGAGAATGGTTGTCACGGGTTTGGATTTCTGATGTTCTTACCAATATGCTGCAGACCAGAACAGCTCTCAGGTTCTAAGACTAGTCGGATAATACAGTGGTTGCATGCCTCTGTTGGACGAATGCAGGACGGGATCTTGGAATGTTCCCGCTTCCATCTCTTAAGCTTCATGAAATCTTGGTAGCAAGAATCTCCTGAAGCAACGTAGTAGGTGCCCCTGAGCAGAGCAAAGGTGAATGTGTGAAGAGAATGGAGGAAAGTAATGGGGTTTTGTTTTCTTGAACCAGAGATGCGGTTGCATTGGTGATGCTCTTGATGGGTGCCATGGCCCATGCCAACAAAAATGAATGTTTAATCTAGAAGTGTGGGTTTAGAGGACCAAAGTTGGGTTTGACTCCATTTGAGGTCCTCACATTCGGCACTATGGCATTGTTGATGTAGGCCTGGGCCAGATGTGCAGGCTTCTGCTGTAGGTGACATTGAACGACTGTTTGCAAGAGAGATGTGTGTGGGAGATGGACAGGAGGAATGCCCCATAACAAACACAAGGCCTTGTAGGTGCAAGAAACTGGAGTGGATCACTTTCCTGCCATTCAGATTTTGGGCTAAACGGTGCAATGACAGGAATTTTCCACATATTGGACCGCTTCAAGGCCCGCAAGAATGGTTCCAAGAGGGGCAACCGTGGTAGTCATTCCATTTTTCTCTGTTACCCTCACTCTCTGCCTGTTCCATGTGATGCCTCCTTTGGTTCTCTTCCAGTTCTGTACAGGTTTCCTTTGAGGACAGGGCTTTGAACTTACATCATGTTTGTTTTCAATGTTGTGTGGGTGAGCAGGCCAAGATGGCCAGGAGCCAAGCTGCATTCCTACCTCTCTGGTATTGTTGTTCTTGGTCTTGCCATCTTCCTTGCATTGTTGTGATTTTCCCTTTCCTGTATGTTTACATGCCAAAGTTTTGCTTGCATGTATCCAAGGAGAATTTGTTTGCATGGTATCGTCTAAATATACATATGAAATGGTGCAAATCAACCAAACAACTCTGCATGCTTCGAAGGTGTTTGCCAGACATTCGTATTACACTTAGAAACCGCCAATGCAGTAGATAGAACATTGTACTGTCTCACAGTGCCCTGTGGCTGGTGGCATGGGGGTTATTGCTGCAGTTTCAAGAGGAGTCTGCTCAGATTAGGGCTACTTTAGATGAGCATGGAGGACCCAAGGTGCAAGTGCAATCTTCC
>Ga0209208_10008833_pt1 | contig 13356 bp, 10 predicted proteins | sample S1TSphfallax_3_FD_187694 | JGI IMG/M metagenome (GOLD analysis project Ga0209208, IMG submission 187694) | Host-associated microbial communities from peat moss isolated from Minnesota, USA - S1T2_Fd - Sphagnum fallax MG (SPAdes) (version 2) | ecosystem: Host-associated > Plants > Peat moss >...
GAACTTTGGTGTGGAGAGTGGACTGTCCACTGTTCACTTTCCACTTGGATGGTTGATAGCTGGCTTTCAATTTTTTTGGGTTTGGGGGGTGGGGGATGGTCAAACCAAAGAGTTCCCAAGTTTCTGACCTATTCCCCAAAGAGTTCCCTATCGCACCCTACTTTTATCCCATATGTTTTGGCAAATGTTGTCTTCATTTTATCTACATAGGTGGGCCAAAGGGGAGGAATTTTATACTTCATAATTTAAGGAAACCAATACCATCACTAGGGTATTCAATAATTAAGCACCATGGGTCTACACTATTGGAAGGGTATAAATCATGCTCAAACTACATAATGCACCTACAATATCCCTTACATGTTATCCCAACAATACATTGGGTCCATAACATATTTTTTCAAACTTGAAAGGGTAATGCATAACCCTACCAACATGGGCTAAATTATTTTGGTCTAAACTACCAAAGGGTTATTGCTCATCCATAGGAATATTCAATTCACATGCATTACCCCTTTTAGGGTATCTCAAAAATCATTTGGGTTCTATAACATATTTTTTGAAACTTGTAAAGGTATTGCATATCCATACCAAACCTTAGAAGGAGAGTTGTAATTGCATCATATTGTGATAATATTTTAAACCATGAAACAAAAGGATATATTTTTTAAATACTTATTTCATGTTCAATATAACATGCCCTCCATATTGATTCAAGTGAATGAAAGTATATCAAAGTTCTTCGCATTGATGGTAGAAGGTCACTTTAACAAAGTTATGGAGTTTAAATATGATACCTGCATCATCATGGGATATTTGCATTCACCATGAAACATAAGAATATTTTTCAAATATTTGATTCCTTTCGAATATATCATGAAATTCATGTTTTCAAAATTAATTTATTCACCTCACAATATGATATAACATATATAAAAATGAACATAATGAAAAATTGGTCACATTAATGGTACAAGGGTTTAATGTTAAATTTACTAATTAATGTTAAAGTTCAAAGCTTGTGAAAATTCAAAATTCATGTTTAACAATTTTTCAATAATGTACATATTTATGTTTTGCCCTTTTAAAGTTGTGTATTCATTTCAAAAAATAAAAACTTAAAATCTCTAATTTAATAATATTTTAATGCATGTTTCTAAAAATTCATTAAAATACACACTATAAAAAAAACATGTATTTTTTAGTATTTTTTGCAACTAAATTTTAGTCGCAATAAACATTTTGTAACTAAAATCCCTTTAGTCACCTAAGACAAATCGCATGTGATAAATTAGTCGCAAATGATAAAAGGTATTGAATGAAAGAAAAAATCAACAAATACATTTCATCCTTTGATTCCATTGTATACATATTGTCACATGCAACTAAGATGCAACTATTTTGTTCACAATTGAGGGCAAATGATGTGTTGTCACATGTCTTAATATTTGATTATTTAAAATATTATTATTTTGAAATAATCTAAGACGTTCAATTCAAATATTTGGATGATATTATATTATGACACATGACCCAATGTAAATATGCCATGTGACATTATAAATTTAATAAAAATATTAATATTAGGTTGTAGGTATTTAGGTAAGTACATAAATAGGTGCTTACAAACCTAGGCTTAAGTAAAAAAAATAGGTAAATAAGTAGGTTGGGAAGGTAAGTACTTTAGAAATGTGCATAATTATTATTTTTGTTTTATGTTGAACCTTTTGATTAACTAATCCCATGTGCACAAATTTTTTAATGTGAAATTGGATGACCGTACCCCCTTGTTTATATAATGTTCCAAATAAGAATGAAGAACAAACAATATGGGATAAGTTTTGAAGTTACAATGTCCTCATAAACTAAGTTGTAAATCTGAAATTTTTTTCATGTCTTATTTTCTTAGTTTTTAGATTTCTAAACAATTCAAGTATTAAATATTATATAATCATGTAATTAATATTGATTAAATTTTAATGTATTTAAATTATAAATTATACACTACAAATATTCAATATTCATGATCAATTATTAAATAAGCAATAAATTTTTAATATTTAACAAATAGCTATCTAATTACTCACAAGTTATTAATACATAATTCATAAATAATTAAATAACTAAAACATTTTAAAACATTTTATTACTTGTTAAAATTTGATCGAATTGTATATGATATAATTAATGTAAAAGTAATTTAACGATTATAATTTAAAAATTAACTATTTAAAATATTTATGTTAAAATTATAAATAATGAATTAACAATTGTTATTAGAAAGTAAAATTACATTATTCAAGTAATTACATTATTTATTGTATAATTACATTTATTGTTGTAAAAATTATTATAGGTCAAGTAAATTTTTTTCTTGGTAATTATTAACTATAAATACAATAATTTGCTAAACATAACATGAATTTTCATAATTACTATAAATTTATTATAAAATATTTATCATAAATGATTAATCATAGAATTTTTAATAATAATAATAATTTGTGAAATTAAAATCAGTAAAATAATTATTTTAACTACATTATATTTGTTCCAAAAAATTTATTCAAGTTTGAAGTTATAAATTACACAATGTGAATAATTATGTTCAATTAAAAAATAATTATGCACATATTAATTAATTCTTATATGAAGTAATTGTAATGATTTTAAAGTAATGTCGATTTTTGGACTCAATTAATAATTTTCAAAATTGAAATATCAATTTTCAGATTTGAATAAAAATTCAAAGTTCTTCTATTAATTTTGAAATTCATTATATATATATATAATCTTAGTACATACATTAAAATACACCCTTGTGTCATTGTAGAATACCTTTAGGATGCAATTAATCTAGTGACTATTACAATTAATGGGACATAACAACCTATTAATGGAGGGAAATAAATGTAAAATCAATCCAACCAAGAGGATGAAATTTCTAATTATTACATCATAGTTGTGAAAATGACCAAAATAGTTGAAATTTGGTGTTGTAGTTGCAAATATTCCCAAATCTAATTACAAACAACTACAAATTGCATGTAGTCATAAATGGAGTGGTTACATTTTGGCTGATTTCTACTAATGATAAGATTTTTGATTTTTTTAATGGTTTTCCCATATATTAATCCTATGTATGATTAAACTTTTATTTTAATTTTTTTGAAATATAATAAATAATTTATAGCTTAAAATAATTATATTGTAGGTTAGTAATATTTTATAAAGATATAACATAAGTCCTTATGTAAACTTTATTTTTTATGATGTATAATATTAGCTTATATATTGGTTTAAATATATTTTTATTTGTAACATATCGAATAATAAATTATATATAATTAATCATATTATGGAATTATATTGTTGATTCACTTTAATATATATAAATGTCTTCATATTTATTTTTAAAAGGATAATAATTGATTATATATATAAGTTACTAATATTATGTAAGTTTAGTTTTTGTAAATTATTTCTAGGTAAATTTTAATTGTTAATGTATTAAATGATGATATACTTAGTTTAATAATGTGTGAAATTATATATATATATATATATATATATATATATATATATATATATATATATATATATATTGCATTTCTAGAGATATAATGTTTGCATAATTATTTTAACTTAGTAGGATTTTTAATTTAACATTTGATAGAGCAAGAAGGTGGGGCAAAGGTGGGGTATTTTCAGAGGTGCATTCTTCATATGAGGCTTCTAAAATCTTGAACTTTCTTCCAATTGTGGTTGTTTAGAATTTGTGTTCAAATACTTTGAAAATAGCAACTAAGATCATCAATTGGGCTATGGTATGTAATCACCTTGTAATGGATGCGACATGATTTTACCCATGATCCACTATTTAAATCCTTGCATTTATGATGATTATAAACTAAGATACTCTCAACTTACAAAAAGTCAAACCCAAATTAATTTCATGATCACAATTTTGTTTCCATTTTCATACATCCCCTACATCAAAGGTGGTTGTTACATTACATGCATTTTATTAGAAATCATCAACCCATTGAAGGCATTGGCAATGCCATGGTTAGTTTGTGTAACATTGAATGTGTAATACCAATTTAGAAAGTTTTTGAGAACCCAAATTTGGGTTAGATTTTGTAATCTTCTTTGACTTTTTTTGTTGTGGTTTCTCTTGAGTACCTATTGATATGTAATAATTTCATGAAAACTAAAAATTTGAACATGTAAAATGAAATGATAGGCAAGTTTCAAACCTTTCAAAATCATTTTCCTAATCAATTAACTCCAAATCAAGATATTATCACATCATGGGAGTCTAAAATCTCGAAAGAGGGGTAAAAGTTCGCACATGAACCAAAGGTTTTGAAAGTGTAGACGGGAATCAGTGCGGGAATCTAATGTCCCAAAAATGGGGGTGGGAGTCTGCACAAGGGTCTAGGGTCCCATGTGTGGGGGCAAGAGTCCGCACGAGAATCGAAAGGTATCACAAGTACATGCGAAAGTCTGCATAAACTCTGGAAAGTTCAAGAAGCAATGTTCCAAAGTTGTGAGTTATTTCCTCTTTCGAAGTTGTTATACATTACATTCCTTGCAAATCTTGAGCATTCAGTCTTGTCACTTGGGTTAGTTTTCAAATGAATTAGTCCACTGTGAAGATGGAGGATGTTGTTATAAAGATGCAAGAGATCCCATGTTTCCAATCACTCCACCATGAAGGAAAGGATGTTGTTAGATCCCTACAAGAGATCCTTGCAATCTTTTTGCAAGAATATGGACATACGTTTGGAGAAAAAATCACCTCAAGCTACCAAATGAAAACTATTGTTGGTTCATCTAAAGGTTATAAAAATAGTAACATGTTCCAAAGTTTTTTTGAACAAGGTTGGCAAGATGTCATTCATGCTATTGGATTGGAGAGAGGTGACCATATCATCATCTCCCTTAGGGCACATTTGAAATTTCACATGTATGTCTTTGATGGAATCGGAAAAGTCAAGAAGGAAAACAAGGTTTGGGGCCAAAAACACAAACAACCAAATACAACTCCAAAGAAGAAAGTAATATTGTCTTTGGCCTTTGATTGACCTCATGCTTAGCAAGTAGGAACACAAAGTTGCAATTTTGATGAGGTCAACATTAAGACCTTTGGATCCAAAGAGACAATGAGAACATGTTTCAATTCATGTTTTATGTTTCCAACTTTCATCAAATACTTGGCCGCCTACAATATAGGTTATTTTGCAAAGAACTTGTCATATCTGGTGAATAATCTTTGGACAAGTTGATGACAAACCACAACTATGAATGAAATAACATATTAGACAATTGGGCTTACAAATGTCAAACATGTTTGAATTTAGATGAAGAGCTTAAAAACATTCAAAAAGATGATTATTACTCACCTTAATGCTAACAAGCATATTGTTTGATTTGTAAGAGATTCCATGTCTAAACCCTAAACCCTAGAATTTTTCTTCTAAAAGGTGTAAGTATGATAGGTCCAAGTGGTAAAAAATGGTTGGTAAAGTATGGGTGGTGTGCCCATTTTCAGAATCCCAAGGGCTATTTTACAACTAGATGGACTGCATTTGCAATTGATAATGAATTCAAGGTTGACAACAAGCTCCTCTTCATAATCACCTCACCATTTAGTATCATTATGAAAGTTCTTGGGATGGCAGAGGCATTGTCAAGTGTTGATGACAAGGTTGATGAAGATGATTTTCAGAATGACATTAAGGAGGAAGATGTTGTAGATGATGAAGACTATAAGGATGAGGATGACGAGGATGATGTTGATGATGACAACAACAAGGTGATTAGGTTAGTAAGTATGAATGAAAAACATTCTTATCAAGATGATGATTTGATGGTGTTGATTAGTTTTGACGAAGATGAAGACGATGATGAATTACCCAAAAGGTAGACCCCATCGTTGCATTAACACATCAATTGAGAAAGTATTTCAAAACTCAATGGTTACAACCAAATCTAGAATTACAATACAATTGCCATTCAAACCCAACTTAATAGGTTATGAAATTAAATTGAAATGTCTTATGTTGCCATTGTCATCAATGTTTTGTTGTAGATATAATAAGAATTACAACATTAAAATGTTTATTAAAGAGTTGGTAATAATGAACAAGGTTTTTTTTTCACTGAGTAATGGGTGTCACATGGATTTAGTAGCCATTTCTTAGCTTTAGGAAGATGTATGGAGCTAGTGAGAAGTCCTTGTTTACACTTTGCCACTTGCAACAAATTGGTGGCAAACCAATATCAATTTCGAAGAACAATTCTCATTCTAGTTCCTTTGATGAGAAAAAATGAAGTCAAATTATACCTTTTTAGTTCTATATTTAAGCTTGTTGCTGAAGAAAAAAAATTGGTGTAAGGACAATAAATAAATACACAATTGTTAAAATAACACATAAAGATTCAAATGTGGATAGTTTTGTTTCAAAGATTGAAAAACCTTTGTATGATGAGCCAATTGTAATGTGAGCACATGCATATTAATGCACCCCCAAACTCTTCAAAAGACCCAAAGGTGGGTCTTAGAATGAAAACAACGAAAGATGAAAAAAGTTGAGGCACGATCCCTAACTTGTAGCACTTCGGGGGTAGGAAGGTGTATTGGAGCTCTGGGATGGGACTAAGATGAATTCACAAGCAGGAGTTCAAGATGATATCAACTTGCACAACCAAGAAAAGAAGGCGGTTAATGTAGTCGAATAGAAGTGATGTGGTGGATTTAGTAAGGTCAACTTCAAGCACAAGCTTCACACAGCCCATAACTTCTGGGAAAAGGCACCACTGCCCTCCCTATAGTATACTATGTGCTTCTTTGTGGAGACTACATCCAAATGTCACTTTTCCCTGGGACTCTTGAATGGGAGTCCCAAAAGTAAGATTGTTGTTTTCCCAAAACTTTGGACGTTCATATATATTTCTCACATCAAGTTTTCTTCAAAAGTGCAAGGGCAATATCTTATAGCCTTTGAAAATATCTTTCCAACGGTGCATAACGTGCTCTAATCAGACCTCATTTGACCTTTGTTTTCAAAGGATTTGTGGTTAGGAGTCAAATTCATATTTTTGATTCGCTCCCCGTCTTTTGATAATAATTCATGCAAATCAAGTTTAAATGAACAATGCAAGGGCATTTGAAGCATCTATGCTTTAAAACTTTTTTAATGGTGTCTTAAAGGCCCAATTTGGTGTTTGTTTGCCTTTTCCAACTAAGGTTCTGAACGTTTACAATTCCTAAAGTGAGAGTGCATTTGGGAGTCATTGGGCTTCATCCCTTGCATTCTCCCCCAGTTGTGAGAATGTGTTTCACACTTAAACACATTTTCACCTTCATGGGCCCTTGGACTTCACATTTAGTTGCGAACCCAATGTTAGGGTTGCAACACATATGTTGCTCTATCAATTAGAACTAACATTTTTCTTGTAATAAAACATCTATCATCAAACAATAATTTTGGGACTTGCTATTTGGAAATAAAATATCCTATATCTTGGATGTTCCAAACATGTTGCATGAAAGAATAATAATAATAAATGAAAGTTCATCATAATACATATAAGTAATGTGTTGATATAATGCTACATGAAATGAAAAGAATTATAGATGGTTGATAAAACATTCACCTTCTAATTCCAAACACATGAAAAAGTATTCGAGAATGGAACAATGAGGTATGCCAAATCTCACACATATGTAAATTTTTCATGTTGATTAACAATTATGTAAATATGAGATGATGCATAAAGTTAGTTCTAACAATTTTCATTATCATATGTGTGTGATTATAGATTAATAAAGAACTAAAATATTGATCAAATCTTTTAATATGTAAGCCCAATCACAGTGCAAAGTCCAAGTGAGTGCATTTGTGGCCGTTAGTGTCTTGTCTCATGGTCCTGACCCAGACAGCAGCAGCATCAACAAGGTGACTAGTTTTTTGGTGAAATTTTTTTACTGGAACAGATTCCAGGTCAGTAGCCAGACTTCACTTCAAGCTTTTTTGCAAACTAAAACTTTCACATCCAGACTTTGAACTTTTGTACAACAATTGGATTAAGGACAGTCTGTCTAAAGATGTTTCATGGGAACGGGGGGAATGAAGTAGGGCAATTTGGAACATGAAAAATGTGTGTACAACACATTGGCAAGTGGGGAAAATTGATCAGTTGCACAATTTGCATTTTACAAACATGAGCACATGTGACATTACAAACATCAACACATTGGAAAATAAACCTTTCAATCATTTTTTTCCAATTAAGAATTTGGTGAATTTTTCCAAAATTTCATCAAAATTAGTGATCTTACAAATCATCACCACTCTTCTACAACATGTGGTGGGAACTGAATGTCTATCCTCTACTCTTTCTGAGATCTAATGAATGAGACTCCCTAAAATTAATATCAGATGTCAAACCTCCTCCATATTGAGGACTTTTCACAATTTGTCCTACAAGAGTCTTGAAGTGTTAGATCACAGTCCCACAAAATCAAGTTCCTCAAGCAGCTCAGGACCTCCAAAGAGAGAGGCAAGGTTCCAAGAGATAAGCAGCCACTGAAATCTAGAGTTTGCAATTTAGGCAGAGCACCTTCATCCACTACTGGAAATTCAACAAGCCTCGGAACACTTAGTTGAAAATTTATAAGAGCTGGAAAAGCACCATGACATGTGAAGGACCTTGGAAGATATTCCAAACTTTTGTGGCCCTCGTATGAACCAATGTGGCATCTCAGCTGGCAGGGTTTTGACATTCAGGTCTAACTGTAGAACCTTAAGCTTCATAAGTGCAGATATATTGTGAGGCAGCTCCACCACTGGATCTGTTTCTCCAGAAATGCAAAGTTCTGTTAGAGCAACCAACACACATATGTCTTCCAACGAAGCTCCAATGGTTGGATATACATGACCCAAAGATTCTTATCTTGCCATGCCTGATGGTGTATGTTCAACCCAAGCCAAGTTGTAACAAAGTACTGTGCATAATACTTGCAATGATTGGAGGCCAACCACTCCAGAAGGGAGATAATTCAACATCCTGCAGTCACATAGACTTAGGCATTTCAACACATGTAGTTTCCCTACTGCATCTGGTAAAATCTGTAGATTATCACAATCAGAGAGCTCAAGACAAATAAAATCCTTAAGCTTACCAAGTTCCTCAGGAACCCTCAGTTTTGGAAAATTGACCAAAAAACTTTCTGGTACAAACTGTATTGGATTTCCACCAAGTAGTAGAGACACCAATTTAGGTGCATAAAAACTTTCAGGAAGTCTCTCCAACTTGTTTGTGTCCAATGATAGTCTTAGAGCTTCTGATATTGCTGTACACTCCTTGGGGATTTCTTCCAAATTTTGACCTGCTCAATAAAAATAAAGCTGTTTTGCAGGGGGTGTGCCACAATCCTTTTCCAGTATGTAGAAAGCCAAGTCTCTCATCACATCATGTAAGTTGAACCTCAGTAAATCTCCTCCCTCTGACTCAGTGAATGATTGCCTCCACAACTTATTTAACAAGGAAAATGCATCCGCTCTACAATCATCTCCACCATTTCCAGGAACCAACCCCTCCCCTATCCAATGCTTGTGAATGTCTTCAAAGTAAATCTGACAATCCTCAGGAAATGCTGCAAAGTAAAGAAAACAGTCCTTCAAGTGCCAATCATCCTCAGCGAGGAGATCATAGCCAAGCTTCAAACCCTCATACAACTCCTCTTCCACAATCCTCTCTTGCATGCGTGATTCCCTTAGCTTCTTCAGTAGTGGTTCCCATTGAAGTTCAGGTGAGGTCTTTCCAAACATTGCTCTCCCTATAACCTTCAGAGCTAATGGAAGACCTTGGCACTGCTCAGCCATGGACTGTGCCAATGCCTTTAATTCAGATGGAACATTGGATGGTGATCTGAATGCATGCAAACAAAAAAGGCTCCAACTATCCTCCTTTAAAAGAGGAGTCATATGCACTTGGCTTATGTGTGGACTTGCTCTTTCCAATAAAGACCGGTCTCTAGTAGTCAACAATGTGACACTTCCATCTCCCTTGGCTAAGTGAAGTGAATCAAATGCCTTGTCTTTCCAAACATCATCCAAAACCAGGAACACTCTTTTCTATCTAAACTCAGAGTGTAATTTGAGCTTGTAATCCTCTGGGTTCAGATTCTTTTGTGGTTTCAGACCCAGTTCTGCACTGAGGGTCCGATATAGAGCCATTATGTCAGGAGTTTGCCCCACTGTGCACCAAATGAAGTTGGCTCCCTTAAAATGGCCATGTACCTTTGCGCTCCCATACACTCTTCGAAGAAGAAGAGTTTTCCCAACTCCAACCATGCCCTGTACTCCCACATATTGAGTAGCTGCATCACTTCCTTCTGAGGTCAGGGTCGAATGTTATCCATTATTCCAGGATGATGTCTGTTGTTGCATCTCAACAACTTCTTCACATATTCAGCTAATTTCCTTGATCCAGCATGCGGAACAGCATAGAAGGCCACCCCTCTCACATTACTCAAAAATCCTTCCGCACACTTGTATGTAGCTTTTGACCAGTCATTGGTACGATTTTGCATGGTCTTCAATTTTACAGCCAAGCTCTTCAACACCAACCCTCCAAAACTATGGCCTATTAACACAATAGGATGATGCCATTCATACCTGCACAGAACATATTCATTTGCTGTGCTGATTTTTCAGGGAATACTTAATTGACTTCTACATTTCATATTAGTTAAGTCTATATTTATGTGTGACTGAAATATATCATGGAGTGCACACCTCTGACATTATTCAAAAAAACTGTTCCACACTCCTGCACTGCAGCTCTCCTCATGGCATTTTCAGAATTTAAAAAGTCAAAGCCCTTTCCACTTTCAAAACCAAGCATTTTAACACCAATCTTTAAAAACATAGTGTATTTAAAAACAAATAAGGATGATTCCATTCAACCTTCACAATACATTACTGTCTATGTTCATTTTTCAGGAAGCATTGCAACACCATATATAATTGCCTGATAGTACCACTGATAAGCATACAAATTTTCCATACAATTGAGAGACGACCAATTGGTTGGGTCACAAATCGTATATCTGAAAATTTTAGTTGCTTGATATATAAACCACTACATCTGCCCAAGCATGCCATTTCGACAATCAAACAGAGGTGGCTTGTACGTAGGAATCATGAGAGTCTTTACTAGGTTCTCTGCAATATATGATACATGACCATGAGGGGAGGTTACTACATGTGCATTGTATGATACGGAGAAAATGCGCACAGCCTCCCCCAAATCAAAGGGCAGCCATTCTTGAGGCCAACATACATCATCATGACCTCATTGTGTCCATGTGCTACTCCAGGCATCACTAGTGTCATTTGCAGTTAATTGGAGCCCATGGAACAACACCACATCCAATTCAGTCCTTTGCTTGCCTCCAGAAGGCAGCCATAGCTAAAGCAGTGGACAATCACTCTGCCACCAAAATTCCACATTCAAAACATTGCACAATAACCAAAGTCCAAATCACAGCACCAGTAAGCATCTGAAATTTCTGAGAGGACAGGCCACCAATTGATTTATGAACATAATAGAATGGGCAATTCGAACCAAAACACTTGGAAATAAATTAGTACCACAGACTGGACCAATCTGCAAGGTGAAAGGAACTCACAGAACTAGCGGCCATGATGATCAAGATGGCTTATCATAGTCATACATAAATGCATGATGTGGTAACACTCAGAGATAGCATGTGCCTTGGTAGTGTCATTAACTGGTAAACTGTCATTCAACTTTATTTTTAAGAGCTGAGAGCAATGCAAAAATCCTCACTGCTTGTATAAGTGGCTCCTGTAACATATAAGAGGAGGGGTGTTGCTCTCAAGAACTAATGGCTTTTCATTCTTCATTGAATTGATAGGTGAAAAACAGCATGTTGGGAGCTGCCATACAAACGGCGGTGTTGCTGTCAAGCATCCATTTTCCTTTCATTCACACAAGGGGAGAAAATCCCTGACAACCTTGTGCAGTTACAAATATCATACCCTGTCGCACACTGTTGAACACTTCTCTCAACTCCCAATCAAACAATAGAGAGTCAATCTGAAGCCTCTGTCACCTAGCCACAGATACATATACAGTACCACTCTAAAAGTCAGACTCTACAGATTATTTGGAAAAAACCTGAAGGGTTAGAAAACAATACATAATATTTTGTTCACCTGGTTTTTGGCCCTTGAGTGATTGGATCTGCTGACATGATTAGTAGAGAATTGTTGACTCTTAAGCAAAGAATTACTCATATGTGATCAAAAGTTCACAAATCATTAGGCCCTAAGCAAGAGATGCTCAGCCAAAAACACCTAAAGAAACAGAGTGCAGCACCTCAAAATGTTGCATCATCAGGAAGAATATCTGAAATTTCTGAGTCTGGAAGCAGCATAAGAAGGAGTGGCCATTAGCAGATGACACACTGAATACTTGCTATTCGAATTTGAACAATACCCTAATCTCTTCAAAAAGAAACTCATATGCTTTGTATTTCGTATGCAGTTAATGTTAGAAATATTATTCGTTTAGAATTCTCAATGTTAATGAATGAGGTAAACATTCATCAAAAGGATGAATAATATTCACATTCTTATAATAATTAGGTTAAATTGGATAGTGGTAATTATTATTATTATTATTATTATTATTACATATAGTAAAGGAAGAGTGTCGGCATATTTTGAAGCCGGATAACGAAGGTTCCCTTAAATCCGTGCAGTCATCCATCCAGTCGGACGGCCAGTTCATCCATCTCGTCATTCGTCTATTTACAGCAACCCTAAATTCGTCCCGTCATCCAGACGGACCGTCTTCTTTTTGGGTGGGTTTGTTTTTGTGGCAGCAGCAGTGGTAGCACAGACACAACAGAGAGACATAGATTTTTTGGGTGGGTTTGTTTTTGTGGCAGCAGTAGTGGTAGTGCAGACACAACACACAGACATAGATTTTTTGGGTGGGTTTGTTTTTGTGGCATTTGGTGAACCAAGTGTGGGGTGAGTTTCTCACCGTGGACGGAGTTCTCTTGGGAGAAAGGCACGCAGGTCAGTAGGCACAACACACAGAGCAACCCTTAATCCTTCCCGTCATCCAGTCGGACGGTTTTTTTTGGGTGGGTTTGTTTTTGTGGTGTTTGGCGAACCAACTGTGGAGGTGGATTTCTAACTGTCGACAAAGTTCTCTTGGGAACAAGGCAGGCAGGTCAGTAGGCACAAGGGGGGTTTGTTTTGAATACACTACCAAAAGAAAAGGCTAGATTTGTACTGTCACCTG
>Ga0209208_10008835_pt1 | contig 13355 bp, 12 predicted proteins | sample S1TSphfallax_3_FD_187694 | JGI IMG/M metagenome (GOLD analysis project Ga0209208, IMG submission 187694) | Host-associated microbial communities from peat moss isolated from Minnesota, USA - S1T2_Fd - Sphagnum fallax MG (SPAdes) (version 2) | ecosystem: Host-associated > Plants > Peat moss >...
TTTTTTTTTGGTCTTGGGTCAATTTTGTGATGTAGCCAAAATGGCAATGATCCACAAAAATATATTTAGCCAAATTTGGCTACTACTAGCTAAATATGGAAGTACATTTCTTTTGAACATCCTTCTATAATTTTTTTGGCTACCTACTTGAAGCAAGCATGTATAGAAGAAAGCTAGGTCAAAAATTTCTTCAATTTTGGTGGAATTATATGCTATTGAAAATCTCACATAGGAAATTGATTTTAGCACTTTTTAATTTCTTAATATATATATCTTTTTGGCTACATATAGCAAGAAGTGTTTTAATTTTTGGGGTTAATTTCTTTTTGTGATGTAACCAAAGGTGGTGGTGATGGTTTAATTACAAAGCTAAATATGAAAGTAAAATTTTCAAAAAAACATATCATCCTTCTATATACTTGGCTAAATACTTTGACCATATATAGAAATATGGAGATCTGACTATTGAAAATGTCAAATTATAGCACTTGATTTTATTAGCACTTTTAAATTTTTTTAATAAAGGTTTTTGGCTATATATAGTCAGCTCTAAAAAAAGGCTACTGCCCAACACAAAAAAGGTCTGTAAAATTTTGTAAGTTTTTTTGTTTTTTTGTTTCTTGGACAAACTGTGAACAGAGTTGCTTGAGTCTTCTTCGGTGGGGTCTCAAAAGTCTCTTTCCTTCATGAGTACTCCAGTTGTAAATCTAAGCCAGTGGATCCATAAATTAGTTGCATTTTTGGTAGTTGGATAGGTGTAGTAGTAGTAGTACCCATTGCAAGAATTCCCAGTAGTAGCAGCAGAAGCAAGTGCCAGTTAGATTGCAAGCAACCCATTAGGGGGGACTCCAGGATTCAAGCTTTTGGGTCTAAGATTTCAAACTCCTTTCAAGCTTTTACTAGTGTGCAGAACAGAAACATAAACTGTTCGGAGGTTGGAAAACCAGAAGAAACAAAAAAATATTCAGATTGAAGAGAACTTGGGAGTTTGATAGTTATAAATCTTTTGAAGCAAAGCTTGCACAGTTTGGAATCTGAAGTTTCAGATTAGATACTTATTAACAGCGTGAATTCGTAAGCTGCCAAGCAAGTCTTGCTGCTACTAAATTCAATTTTTCATTCTTTTCTGACTCCCAACATATGTGCGAATCCATAAATTTTCAGTCTTTGTAGTAGTAGTAGTAGTAGTAGTAGTAGTAGTGCTTTTGTTTGTGACTCAAATTCATCTTTTGGGTAATTGGTGATCTTTTGAGATCCTAACTTCCTTCTGTTGTAGATTTCTCGAGCCTTTTGCATTTCAGTTTCAAAAGAATTGTCCAAGAGATTGATTGATAAGCTTGTCGATCTATCTACTGAAGTTTTGATTGAAGACTAGATCAGACATTGAAGCCATGAAGGGGCAGTTGTCTAAAACCCGAAACCGTTCGGTCTTTTGGACTTTGATCTTCTGCCTGTCACTAAGTTACATTGCCGTTTTCGTCCAAGCTTTGGATCACCAGGTAGGGAGAGAAGTACAGAGGATGTTGTTTTTTGCAGCACTTTTGTTAAGCACCCAAATCATCAGCTTTTAGCTTTGATTTTCTGGCTTGTTTTTGTTTCAAGTTGTATTCTGCTGAGTATCTTATGCAACTGAAATCTGAACTTGGGAAAGTTTTGTTTTTCTCTTTTCCATTCTGACTTGGCTTTCCATTCAGGGCAATGAGTTTTCAGCTCCCAGGAAGCTCGCAGGCACCACAACATTGGCACAATGTTTGGCAGTAGGTGGTGCGAGAACAGCATTTCCCGGGACAACTGCCTACACAAATGCCAGGAGTGTGTACAACCTTGCAAACCAGTATGCACCTGCAGCTTTTGTGTTTCCCACCACTGTTGTGCAGGTGCAGAATGCGCTGCAATGTTCCAAGCAGTTTGGTATTGGTATTGTTCCTCGTGGTGGTGGTCACTCCTATGAAGACTACTCTCTTGGTAAGTTGGCTGGTTGTTCTTGTCTCTGGATCACTCAAGCAAAAAAATTCATCACCCAGCCTTCTCCCCCCCATCAGATTCTTGAGCTTTCTATGATGAGCTGTTTCTTCTTCAGCAACCCAGCTTAGCTTAGGCTTCAAGCTCATGGGCAGAGATGGATTTTTACCTCTCATTTTTCTTCTGGATTTGGGAAGTAAAATGTAAAATCACATGCTCAGCATCTGGATTTCTGCTTGAAACAGGCGGTCGAAATGGGGTTCTTGTTGTGGACATGACTGGTTTCACCTCAATCAGCTACAACAAAGCAGCGCAGACAGCAACCATTGGGTCAGGTTGGAGGTTAGGACCTCTGTACTTGGCACTCTGGAACCTTGGCAAGGTGACGCTTCCTGCAGGCAACTGCCCAACTGTCGGAGTTGCTGGCCATTCGCTTGGCGGTGGATGGGGATTCAGCTCCCGAAAATTTGGCATGGTCACTGACAACATCCTCGAAGCTCAAGTGGTGATTGCTAATGGAACTCTTGTAACTGCCAATGCACAGCAGAATTCTGACTTGTATTTCGCTCTGCGAGGTGCTGGTGCCACTTCCTTTGGTAAGAAATAAGTTAACCAACATATCAGGAACAAGCAGTTAAATTGCATCAAAGTCTGTCTGTCTCTCCCAAGTGCTTGAATTTTGAAACTTCCATTTCTAGATCCTCTTCAAATAGAGACCAAAATGCAAAACCAAAATTTTGCTCATCAAAATCTTCAGTGACTGATTTTTCTGTGTTTGTGTGTGTGTGTTTTTTTTCCTCTGCAGGAATTGTTACACAATTCACATTCCAAGTGCATGATGTGTCTGGACCCATTACACGGTTCGATTACTCCTGGACAAACAAAGCACAGCAGTTTCAAGCCTTCAAAGCATTTCAAATCTGGGGAGTGAATGCAGTACCTGAGATCTCTGCCTCTTTCTACATGGATCCATTTGGCAACAGCAACATCGAGGGTGTTTACCTTGGTCCACAAACCTCACTTCCCCCTCTCATCCAGACCTTTGTGGCAAACATACCCACTCCTGCAAGCTCTGATACAGTACAAACCGATTGGATTACACTCATTGTGCACAACGCAGGTTTCCCCGCTGGATCAAACCCGACTACAGTCCTATCTAATCCTACTCCTCCCACAAGCACTTTCAAAGCCAAGTCCATCTATGTGAACCCACCAGGACTTTCAGATGCAGGGATCAATGCCATGATCAATGCCATGCGCCAAGACTCAAATGACAATGCCTACTTCATCTTTGATCTATATGGTGCAACCTCAAACATCAACAAAGTTGCAACAAGCGCAACCGCTTTTGTGCACCGCACTTCTCTATTCTCCATCCAAATGGTCGCCTATTGGAATCAAAATACGGCTCAAGAAAATGCGGATTTGACATTCATTTCCAATTATTGGAATGCGGTGCGCCCTTTTGCCACAGCTGAAGCTTACCAAAATTACATTGACAATGCTGAGCCCCTTAGTGCATACTTTGGCTCTAACCTCAATACTCTTACCGGGATTAAGCTCAAATGGGATCCCCAAAATGTGTTCAACTTCCCTCAAAGCATACCCGTGTAATTTCTAATGAGATTTTTGATGATGTTCTACACATTTTTTGAAGAGTATTATTTTGTGTTGTTTTTTTGCCTCAATCTTGTCCATGGGATAAGGCAAAACCATGTAGGTAGTAAACTACATGATCCTTGTTAATTTCCTCAATGACAACCCTCTTATTAAGTTTTGGGAGTATTTATTGTCATAATACCCTACACTTGGAGGGTATTATTTTGCTAACCCCGTGATGAAGGGGATGAATGTCAATGTCTACCCTTTTTTAGCTTGTAAATATGGTAATTTCAGGAATTTTGATGTACTTATTTGTAAATAAAAAGACATTCTGAATTATATTTTCCAATGCCTTCTTTTAATAAGTGTTTTGAAAATTATTCATGGGGCCTTATTTATTTTGGAAAATTAAAATTAACCTCCAAAGTAATAAGTTAATCGTATTTTGAATTGGCATCATCTTTATAGAAAAGTGAAGGACTTCCCCATGCTTTCATGTATGTACTCATTGGTGTGTGCGCATATGTTGCAATTTGTGCTTTCATTTTTGATATAAACATGTCAAACTTTATCGATGAAATGACTCTTACAAAGAAGAACAAATGGAAAGACAAAATGAAAGGCAATAAGTCCCAATTGTACTTGACTTCACCTAAGGAAAAGGGACACGGCAATTGAAAAGTGACCAATTGGGACATATTGTAAGCTCATCTTGTTATTTCTTCCCGAGATAAAATAGACCTAATTATAAGTCATCCCATTGCTATTGGTCAATTTACGATGTAAGTTGTTTGTGGTTTTAAAAGTGTAAGAGAATAGTTTTTGAACAAACATGACCAAGTAAGGAAAAATGGAGAACCTTTTGAATCTTTCATACCCCAACATTTGTTGGCACAATCATGTAAAAATTTGTTGGCTTGTTCTTGCAAGCAACCAAAGATTTCTATTACTAAAGCCCATAGGAACTACTATGTTGGGTGTTGGTTTTGGTAATCCCTTTCCTTGAATTTAAGTGTAGCCTTTGAAATTGTGAATCCTTGCATAAAGCATGATCAAGGAAACAAGTCTATGCATGTGGGATCAACAATGACGACATTCACTGACATGCAAATGACATCATCTTTGGAGAGGTCCCATGTGAAATTGTAGATAAATTGAGTGAGACAAAGCTAATGGGAGCATGTGCAATTGTTCTCATATCATGTGGAACTAACTTTGTGAGGAATGGACGCAAACGTATTGCACAAAAGGATGTGAGCTTAGTGAACATCAAAGTATCCCATCAAAAGCATGTTGGAAAGGATGTTTTGATGCAAACATTCTGAGATGGAATCTTGTAATTGAACCAAGTATTTTCGAATAAGTTGTTCAAATTGAACAATACACATGTGCCACAAGGGTTGCAAGTGCTCATAAACTTCTTTGAATTGTTTGTGAAAAGGGACAGTGTCTTTATAAACATGAACCAAGATCTCTAGCAGAAAACCCAGGAAGGGGAGGAGGTAGTAGCGACAACACAAATTACTTCGAGTCAGGAAAGTACAACAACAAGAGAAAACACCAGCTAATGGTATCATCCCCCTTGCCAAAGATGCCCATGTGGCACCAATCAGATCTGAAAGAAACATCAATGATAGCTTGCTTGCCCAATCCCTGGACTGTCTATGCCCAGAGAAGAACCAAGACCTCTAGAAGGAATGCGCAGAAACTGAAGCAAAAACTGAAAGTCAATGGTTGAAACTACTAGGGCCCAACTCCCCACATAGGTTGTTGGGGCAGTACTGGTTGCTGAAATGAAACTGATACCCCAAAAAGATGTTGTGAAAGAAGTGTGTTTATGAATTAAAATCTCATTTGGGTTGTCATAGGACCCAAGACCTAGAAGACACCCAAAAACTTGGACTCAAGCAAGAGAAATAAAGAACTCTCTAATACACTTTAAGACTTGTAAGTCCGCTGCCACTGTCAAGTCCCTTCCAGACAGAGGTTCTGTCTCTGCTTCTTCCAGAAAAGGATGACACTCACTGGCAAAAATAATTCTAGTCCAATTCATGTCAAGGCTTTGATTGTGCAGCTTTCCTTATGGACTCTGATCCCAATTGATCAGCATTTCCTAACTACCAGCTATGCGTGTCCTTCTTCCATCTGTTCTCCTGGCAAAACAAATGATGAGCACTGAAGATGTGCAGGTGCATCCTTCACCTGCATTGACCTGGAGGGTCATCACACAAACATTCAAACTGAAGTCGTATCCTTGCAAAAGTACCTATTGGGTTCAACACATTCATCATACCTTGGCCCATGAAAGAGCAATAGTTCCTCATGACAAAGTATTGTGTAGCAAAATCAAATGCTCAAGTTCTTCAGCAATTTAATTCCACAAAAGATCAGCATTCTAGCTTTTTTCTTAATCAGAGGCAAACACCACCCATATGTAATCTGCAGTAGCAACAAGGAGGTTTAGCTTGCCCCAGTAAAGTGTTGACACCTGTGCAAAGAGCTCAGAGAGGTCTACAAAAGGATTGTCTATAAAAAGGGCACATTCTGAAAGCACAAACCTAGAACTTGAAGAACAGAACACATTCAGTCATTGACACTGGAAGCTCCAGCTGAAATCAATTTCATTTTCTCCTGCTGCTCTCATTACAGTGAATTTGTCAGAATTATTCTTGTCCACCCTCCCAACTCAAGGAAAAGGGGCATTGCACACCCTTTCATTGACTTTGCCTGATCTACTATTTTCTGTATATTAACACACACATGCTTCAGCTTCTCTGCATAGGTATAGGGACCACTGAAAAGATCTGAAGAGGATACACAATGAACTTGCAGTTATTCTGCCTGTTGTTCGAATAGGGTCAAAGAGCTTCATGACTATGCTTCAGTGGAAACTGGGCGAGGAAAGAGACGATCGATGACATCGTTGGCAAGAATGTTGTTTGGATCCAGCTCTGCACGGGCCCGTTGGAACAATTCCACAGGAAATCGCTTCCTGAGTCTTTCTTGCACCCATGACAATGATTCTGTGTCGGCTGGGACCTAAAATGCCACCACAAGAGAGAAGCAGTCATGAGTAGGAATAAGGGTTGTTTCACCAAACTGGCAGTTGCTTGAACTGCAGTATCCAAATGGAACTAACAAAATCCAGTGTTTTTTGCTAAAGACACACACCTCTGAGTACACTACTGAGGAGGAATGATGGGTCCCAAGATTGTACCTCTATTTTTGCCCAGTGCTCAAATGCAGAGAATGAGTCCCAAAGTTGCTGCTGTGTAGCCTTGCGGTACTCAAAGAAAGATTTTGTGATGGCTGCTCTCTGGTCATCGTCAATGGTAGGCAGGTACATGATTATTCCAACCTGGTGTAGCAAATCAAAGCACAGCACAGCACAGCACATTATCAAAATGAGGTCACAACCAGAGGGGAAGAAGAGAGGGAGGGAAAAGGAAAACTGTTGTATTCTCAGACAAGATGATCAAATCTGCTCCATGAGTGGCTAGAATCCAGATTTTTTGTATGAAAATTCCAAAAATTCAGTGAAAATTTGATGCTTACAATGCCTTCCAAACTAATACAGAGAGGGATATGGAAGAGAAGAAACACACCCAAGAATAGAGGGCATCCAAAGAAGTACTGGAGGAGGAGGCTGGGCTGAGTGGGCTTTTGCTGCTTGCAGTCCACCGCTGTTCGATCGGAGCTGGTGCTGGAATGTTTTGTTTCTTGATCAGTTTTAGTACTTGCTCAATATACTTTATATCCTGCAGATCTGGCTTTTGAATTTTTCCCACAGGGAAACATATCTCCGAAACCCACTGCTGGCCACCACAATCAAAACCCAGGATCTCATCGCTCCATCCAACTCGAAAGCCCTCACTCTTCTTCCAATATTCTGCCTCTGCTTGATTGACCTACAGAGATGAACAACCCATCAGCAACATCAAGCTTAAATTCCACAATCAAGAGTCAGGTCAGTATGCTGTGAGCTCTATGCACTCGTGATACACAAGGATTTGTTGAAGGCTTTGGCTCCCTTCACATATCAATGACAGATACACAAGAAGAATTTTATGTGGAGAGAAGAGGAAGAGAAACTTGAAGAGGAGAGACTGCAGACCTTAATGACATGAGCCTTGTTGAGTGGGTCAAATGCTAGCAACTTGTCACGGAGTTCAGTAAATGAGAGGGAGAAAAGCTCCTCGTCAGATAGATGTCCTAGAGGGGCTGAGCTACCTGCACTTGTCCCACCCCACATTCCAGCCTCTGCTCCTGGTTTTCTATCTTCTTGGCCTCCAACCTCAGTGCTTGAAAACTCTTCCTCAGGTCTGCAAACACAAAACCAACCAAGTCCACAAGTGCAAGAAAATAAGTCACAATAATTGCCACTAGAAAGATGTTTGATTGAGTAATGCTGCAGCAACTGAGGATTGGTAATGTACATGGATTATTTTACCATGAATTTTTATTGCACAACTTTGATGAAGGGTGCATGCAAACTTACAAGAATTTGGCAGCTACTTCTCGGTAAAGGGTTCGTGCTGCGCTCAGCCTCTCATCCGCAGAGTATTTATGTGACATGGACTCCTTGGGAACCTGACCCTCTGTCAAAGGGTTGCATTGAACTACCACAACAGTGTCGGTGTCAGGGATCCACATGTAGCGCAAATGCTTGTTCTCCTGAAGCCATTTTCTGCCATTGCACAGAGAACCATAAGTGATCCACACACATGATATACGTTCCTGCCACATTCTGATGCAGTCAAATTATCTCTGGCTTTTGATGTCCATTAAGCAAATGGCTCTACACTGGGCCCTAGAAGGGAGAACTGACCGACTGATTCATGTGTGAGATTTTATTGCAGAGAAAAAATGTCCACAATTTACACTAGAAGAATGTGCAACACTCTTTCTTACTTGTGGTTCTTCTGGACTTGCTTCATGTTGGTGACAAACGATTTTTCCAATAGCTTGTGTGCCGATGCACATTGGAGTGTGACTTCAGCAACCACTCCGAGTGCTCCAAGACCACAGCGTGCAAGGTAGAATAGATCACTGTCAGAATCACGTGACAGCTCCAGCGTGCCCTTCCCTGGAGTCACCAATTTGAGGCTCACCACATGGTCATCCACCGGAGCTATTTTTGCACCAGTTCCATGTGCCCCAACCTGCCAGGAGGAAGAGGAGGAAGAAGAACAGGGGTTTAGGGTTCGTTAGGGTTTATTAGGGTTTTGCAGTAGGAGGAAAAATCCTTGATGCTTCTTTGTACCTGAATGAAGCCACCGATCTGTTGCTCCTTGATGGATGCAAAGTTCTGCAAAGTAAGGCCATGAGATCTCAAAGCCGCAACCACCTGCTCCACTCGAGCTCCGGCCTGCACTGTCACTCTCTTGGTGTCCTGATCCACACTCAAAATCCTATCCATCAAAGCCAGATTCACCATCCCCTCGTCACTGAGGCCGAGACCATTGGGCGACAATCCGGAGCCAACGGGACGAATCCTCTGCTTCCTGTCATTGGCCAGCTTCACCACCACTTCCAATTCCTCCAAACTCTCCGGTTGGATGTAAACCTTAGTCCGAGCTTCATGGGTCCCGCTCCAATTCGCCACGGATTGCTCCTCAAATTCTTCTTCATCATCACCCACAACTGCCCTCGACCTGGGCTTGGGATATGGGTAGAAATAGTACGTCGCCAGCCCAGATCCAAGCAGAAGCACCCCATACCCCAAATACCGACCTAGGGTAGAGGAAGCAGCAGCAGCAGCTGAAGAGGAAGAAGAAGAAGGCTTTGCAGCAGCAGACGAAAATTTTCTATATGAATTCCCACTTGCTATCCAAAGACTGGAGCTTGAAGATGATGGAGCATAATATCCTTGAGCTTGAAAGCCGGCATTATAGAGATTCTTATATACACCATTCCCTCTTGCAAGACCTCCTGCTGCTGCTGCTGCTGCTGCTGTGAATTGAAGAATGGATCTAGAGCTGCTACTGCTGCTGCTGCTGAAGCTTCCATGGATGATACCATGAGTAGGGTTTGGCGACAACACTAGTCCTTCATGGAATTCTGAATACAACACCAATGGGTATGGGTGTTGGTGCTTCTTCTTCAAGGAGTTTGTTAGATGGTGCAGTAGCCGAGATACATGCTTTCTGGAGTTCCGTACTAATGAGGAAGAGGAATACATTATAGCAGCACACTCACTGACTCACTCTTCACTCTCTCTACAAAAAGACCCAACAAACAAATCTTGCAATCCCTATGTCCTTTTTGTTTTTGCCTACAATTTGTTGTTGGTGTAGAAAGGACTGGAAGTATACCATGCTGTTGTCGTCTCTCTCTTTCTTTCTTTGTTCATTGCACCATGCAATTGATAGTACCCTACCTTAACATAAAACAATGGCTGTTTTATCTGGTAGGTAAGGTCCACAGCAAGGGGCAGCCCTGAAGTAAGGGCCTGATGCCCGAGCCCAAGAGCCCTAGGGTGCAGGCCTGAATTTTGGGAGTGCCTCATCCCCAAGTGCATTACCTCGCATAACACTCAACCTAATGTAAGAACCCACCAATGCATGTAAGGATTTGTCAATGAGTGTAAGAACTTGGCCTCCTTGCAAAAGAACCAATGTTGGTAAAGTTTAGGTTATTTGCACCTTAAGATTACAGTTCTAGGTTAGGTTTTGAGGTATCTAGATGGGGGTGGTTTCAGAAAGTTTGAGAAAACTGGATTCGAATGTGGACCTTCAAATCGCTTCTTTTGAAAATTGGAATCAAAACCTGAATCCAGGCTATCGTACTTGTAGATCAGGTTCAAGTTCTTTACAATTATATGCATCAATGCTTTTTTTTTAAAGTGCATCCCCATCTCTCAAAGAAACAAGCCACCCGCTTTTCAAATGAGCAAAACATAATGGGTTAGATGGCTTGTTTCATTCAATGCTAGGATTTCGTTTTCTTTGATTGCATATCTTCCTCAATTTTTTTCCTACATCAATATTCCATTCTTCACGAGTGTGAGTAGTATTTATGTAGGTTGTTAAAAAAAATTTGGTGTAATGTAAATGGAATTGAAACACTTCTTAACTTCAACTAAGCTCCAAATTTTTGGGAAGTTTGCAAAACTAGAGGTTTTGTAAATCAAAAAATTGTTCTCAAACCCTCATTGTAGGTTTTATAAAATCAAAAATCAAAATCAAAGGTTCCTTTCAAAATCAAGAATCAAACAACATTAATAAGAACCCACCAAGCAAAATCATGTAGTGGACATGCACATTGCATGGTTTAAAACACCTGCCATTTACTCTATGAACTTTTACAAAGGGCTTTATGGGTAGAGCAAAGCCCTAGGTTGAGGACATTCTACATATTTTGGGAATGTCCCCAACCCATCATGGGCCTTATCTATTGCAAATCATGAGCAAAGCGAAGTTTATCATGAATTTAAACATGCATAGATCATGAGACAAAGGAGGGGAGGGTTTACATTGTCATGAACTTGTAATTTTGATTTAATATTATATCATTTTTTTAGGTTCCTTACATTATGAAAATCTAATCTAAGATCATCATTACTTATATGTCATTGTCTCCCATCTATAGTTTGATGCAATATTCTAATTTAACATTTTTTTTTTCAAAATTGTAATAAAACAAAAAGAAAACTTACATTAGAGGATGGGTGCACCTTGACCATTGTGTCAAGTATGCTTAAAAGCTCACATTACTAGGCTTGCTTGCAAAGCTTACCCAACACAATGATCAAGGGCTTGCCCATTTCTCTAGTATTTAAACATGCATAGTTGGTGAGGCAAAGGATGGGGGAAGATCCTTATATTTATTTTTGAGAAGTCAAAGGCATATTATACCTTTAAGCAAGTAGGCATAATCTCCCCCATTCTAAAGGAATAGACATATTATTCTTCCTCCCTTTTGTACAAAGGATATTCATGGATATAAGGTACTTTCCAAATGCATTTAAGAATTTTCTCCAAGTGCTTAATCAATTAGATCGATGGCTAAATATGAGCTAAATTATGGTACTAGTTATCAAGTTACACACTTTGTAATGTAATCTACTTGAGAAGGAAGGTTGTTTGGTTCTTTGTCACATTGCGATCTCCCAAACCATGGTGCTTCTCACTAAAAAATTTATATTTTTGGGAAGCCCATTAATGATTAGGGTTAATTTCATAATGTTTCAATCTATGGTGGAGAAGTCATTGAAAATTGAACAAAAATTTTAATAGAATTTCATTTAAATCAACATTGAAAAATACAAAGAAGTTTGGGCACACTTTTGGTATTGTTGGAAAGTCTTTAGTGAGTAGAATTTAATGAAGGTGATTTGGTAATTTTTTGACATAAGGTGGGGGAAATATTGAATTTTCAGTATTTTTTGTTATTAAAATTTTAATTTTGATTATAAAAATTGTTTGGAAGCTTGAACATTAGTTGGGTACAAATTCACATTTGGGCTAGTGACAAAAGTTAAAATATTATTTATTAAAAAATGGAAAGTCTTATTGGCACAACAATTTTTCCATTTGTTTTTGTGTGGCCAAAAAACATGTACATGATCTATTATTTAATGAATTTATTTTTCTAGGCAACTTCTCATTCAACAAACTTGGATAAATTTGCAAGGGTTGTCCACAATGTTGCTTCTTGTTCTCCCTTGCATTCCAAAATTGGTTTGAAAGGTGACACACATTCTATGTTCATGAGAAAAAAATTGGATTAGAATTCACAAGGACTTGATATAGGTGTCTTCATAATCAACATACTAGATGAGAAATAGGATGCTTGCCCCACCACATTTGAGTCCAAACCCCTTGAACACTCCATTATCTACTTCCCATGCAAGTGTTGGTGACATTATCTACAAGTCAAATAGCTCCCATAAAAAAATTCCAACATTTGTTATGACACCTTTGGAGTTCCACCATGTTCCCCAAAGTCCATTTATTGTGATGAATCAATTTGGGATTATAATGATGGAGAGCTACATTCCATTACATCAATTGCATCTTTAAAAGACAACCAACACAATTAAAATCCTTTGTTGCATTAATGTTAATGCAAATGGTGCTACTTGATGTTCATTACTCACAAGAAAAGAAGGATCAATTGTGGTCCCATGCTTCCTTGGATGACTTTACAATCATCACCATTTAGAAAGGCTTTAGATGATTTGATTGTTTTGTTTTGATAATGTGGTTTGTTATGTAGGTGGAATTGTATTCAACTTGAAGCACCAAAAACCACCTATTCCTCAAGGTTTGGCCATTCATCAAAGCACAAATATTGTTCAATGTGACATATGCATTGGGTTAGGCAACGTTTGTGGTTGTTCATGGTGCATGTCCGATTACACCATTAGCCAAGTTCAATGACTATCATATTCTTTCAAGAGTTGCCCCCAACATGCAAAATGTGCACAAAATGTAAATGAAACAATATTTGATACCAAACATGGCTAGGATAAAGGATGTTATCACCTTGGATATTAACCTTGTCAACATCCATTTGCATTTTAGGGACACACTTACATTTATGAACTTGGATTGGTTTGTGAATATACTATTATCACCAACCTTTTACGTGCCTATTTTGTCACCAATGTGTGTTAATCTTGTTTCCAATGCAACATTTTCTAAATAGAACTACTACTTTACTTGCAAGCACATGTACTACATTTCCAATGGGTATTCAAATGTGATAGGAAAGAAATTGGAACATTGGCCATCATTGAGTCAAAACAATGTGAAAGACATTTTCAATTTGGATCCTTTATTGCCATT
>Ga0209208_10008836_pt1 | contig 13353 bp, 14 predicted proteins | sample S1TSphfallax_3_FD_187694 | JGI IMG/M metagenome (GOLD analysis project Ga0209208, IMG submission 187694) | Host-associated microbial communities from peat moss isolated from Minnesota, USA - S1T2_Fd - Sphagnum fallax MG (SPAdes) (version 2) | ecosystem: Host-associated > Plants > Peat moss >...
CCAAGACCGAAACCTGAAAACTTTTAGGACGTGATTTTCAGGATGTGGGATCTCAATTTTGGGACCTGGATTTCACACAGGGGGCTTCACAGTGGCCTTCGGCCATGGGCACCCACTAGTAATACTGAAAACTCATGTCATGCAAATACTGTCACCAAAAAAGATGGGTTGCTTGGTAGAGAAACACCCTGATACATTACATATAACATCAGTTGGATTGCTGTTGCATCCAGTAGTGAGACGGGAATTGTCATAGTACAATATCCATCTACCTTATATTCCTACAGCTTTGATTCCAAAAGAAAAAACATGTTATGGACCTCAAAGAATCAGAACTCTCCAGTTTCCTCTGAAGAGCCAACTGGTCTTCTATGCGACGGTTCATACATGCTGAAAGGATTCCCAAATACTGGATGACCAACATATACCCACCAAACCCTTCATCCTTATAAGTTGGACAGAGAAATACAAAGGAGTTGGACATACCAACAAATTCTTCCTATAATACCCATGTACATCCTCAAAATTCCATTTTCTCCAGAGTTCCCACAGCAGGGTAGGTGCTCTCTTCTAAACATAAAGGATCTGATTCTTTCTCTCAGGAGCTCCAAACCCCCACAACATAGAAGGACGTGCCACTTAGACTGCCCATAAATCCCCTAGACCTTTCATCATTTTCCTTGAACTGGTCCCTAAATCCTAATCCTAAACCTGTATCTTCTATCCTGAATCACATAACACAGTGGAGTAATTGACTATTAAAGCACAAAAATACTCTGCAACATTGAGCTTCCACATCCCTACTTCCCTATCAGCAAAGAAACTTAACTCTTAGACCACTCAGATGTCTCCTCCCTCTAGAATGCCACTTCTTGTAGCATAAGTTTGCAGCATTTTCCCACCACCACAGAATCCCAAGGACCGAGCATCCACCTTCACCCTCTCTTCCACCAAGAACCTCTGGAAGACAGCTATGAAACCATTCCATCAGAGAAACCAACTCAACAACGTCACTCATTGAATTGCAACCATCAAGCACACTTAACTGGCAAACAAACAAAAACCCCAAAAGCAGAAAAAGAAAAGAAAAAATTGAACCTTCAATGTTCCCAACCATTCATGATGATCAACCGTCCCCTAACTTGGCACTTTATATTAATCATTCTCCTTTGACATCTATCAGTTGGGTTTTCCTCTTTTCATCCAGTCACATTTACACAGAAAACTTCTAACACCAATTTTACATAACAATAAATTCACCACTTTGCAAATATTTCGTGACAGGGCAAAAATTTATGCCTCTCCATGATTGACATGTGAAAATAACCACTCGTTGCCAAAACATTTAACATTTTGCACCTTGACCACCTTAGATGTCTTTCACAATGCCCACACAAAAAGTTCATTTTCTCATTATCAAGAAATGAGCTAGCAAAGCATATGATAAACCCTGCCCCTACAGTTTCGCAATGTTCTTTTTTAATCTTCAAAAATGATTTGGATGTGTGGACATTTAAAGATCTAACCAGAATGTGAAAATTCAATATAGCTCAAATTGGCTGGATGATATTCTTTTATGCATTATAATCTACAACATTGATCAATTTTATATAATATTTTTGCAATGAAACTTGTTGAGATTTTCACCATATTTACATTTCATTTGTCTTCTTGTTGTCACTATTTACTATTTTTATGCACATGCGATTGCCACATGCACATGGGGGAGTTCAAGTCCCAACTCCTCCTTCTCACATGCTCTCTGAGGACCTTAAGCCACCCTGGTGGTTAGGGTTGAAGTTGTTGGAAGAGTTATCAACACACAAAAAAAAACAAAACAAAACAAAAAGAAAGGGGCTGCTGATTCAGCCTCCCTGTAACCTGAATCCGCTGTGACCCATTCTCCCATTGACCTTTCTTTCTCTTTTAGTGACTTACCTTTTATTAACCCTGGTATACATTCTGTTTTGATAACCTAAGAGCAAGACTAGCAAGTGTTAGGCTTTGTGGTGTCCTTTGCTAGCTTCAGCAAACTAAGCAAAAATGCTGGACCAAAATCATTTTGCTGAGCCAGACCGGCATTTTTTTTTGACAGTTCGTCATCCATTTTAATTTGCAGGGTTACATGCTGAGCATTGATGGAGTTGCTCTTACTGATGAATTGGAATTGGAATTCCTCAATATAACGGGCCTTCTTCAATTCTTGGTCAATTCCTTGTATACCCCTCATTTCTAGGATATTATACCTACTCCTTAAGAGTGAAAGGCATCTTACACCTACTTAAAGAGTGGAAGATCCCTCCTATTCTTAAGGAGTAGGTGTAAGAATCAATCCTTTCCTAAACCTTGTGATCTTCATATGTTTAGGTTCATAATGGTTTTCACCCTTAAGGAGTAGGTGCAAGAATCCTCCACTTCCTACACCATACAATTTTCATATATATTTCATCATAATCTTCATCCATAAGAAGTATAAGAATCCTCTGCCCATCATATGTTTAGGTTCATATAATCTTCACTTCATACTTTTTGATTGATAAAAGCCCCAACATTCCAAAATGTGAGGCCAGACTAGGTTATCAACTCATCACGGGCCCTTTAATTTGGGAATGCCCACACTATGGGGCTTTACCCTACAACATGAATGGATCAACCACAAAATAGCTGATGTATTGCAAGACAGAGTAAGGTTTATGATACCAACTTCCACCAAAGTGGACTTATCTACCTCATCATTTGGATGACAGACATGAAATGAACTTAAGGAAATAACTCCTAAAGTTGTTCTTCCTCCTAAAGTTGCTTTGAGCATAGTGATTGAGGTATAGGGAGGATTGGGAGGAGCACAGGTGAAATAGTATGTGAGGTGTTACCAGAGGAGGTTCAAAGTTGAAAGATGGCACACTAAAACTGGTGGATAGATAGATATACAAGCATGGAACTCCACATTGCTGCAATGCATCTCATAGAAAAGGGTTGGAGATTGGCAAGCTGTATGTGACGATATTGTGATGCAAGGAACATACACAAGCTCTACTTTGTACAAGGATCCCATCAGAGTTAACAGAATACATAGTTCTGTTAAAGAAAGGTCATCAAAGAAAGGTGGCATAATTTCTAATGCAACAGAGCGGCAAACAGGTATAGCAGTTCCTGCAGTGCAAAGAAACATGATTACCTCTAGGTCAAGAAGCTCTGGTTCAAAAAGAAAAGTTCCAAATTGAAACTTTGCAGCTGTCAGAGTTGTGCAAGAGAGCAGTACTCAGTACCCCACCGGTATGCCATTCCTTCCTGGACTCAACATGCAACACTACATGAAAGTTCCACCAAACTCCGAATTTCAGGGCAAAACTTTTGAACCCTAGAACAAGACTTCTGGTCTGAGAGCAATGTCAAAACTCCAAAGTTGCCTCATCAGGATGACAGAAATGGGATTCCGACCACTTTATGCACAAGGATAACACAAGAACTCATGATGTTCAGAGTGCAGAGTCAAGCTCATATGCATTACACTTCTGCTCGGTGCACTATAAATTTGCACAGACAATGACCTTCTTGACTGTCTACACTTACATCTCCCAGCACCCAAATGCACTGGACTTATGTAAATGCTGCCCCACTGCAGTGCTCACCTTATACTAAATTGAATGCTGCCTGCTGTGTAGCCACCACAAGTAGAGTCTGGTGCATCTCTATTCTTTCAAGAACCAGCAACTAAAAAGGCCAGACATTCTTCATCAGCCTCAGAATGATTTGGACTCGTTCAGTATGCCCATTGTTGGTTCCAATTTGCAGAGACAAAAATTCATACATACAGTGCCTCACAGGCGAACTAAGTTGTCTGCTTCTACAATGAGAATCACTGCTAATCAGGCAGTCAAAATAGAATGCAATGCACAGAAGGGCAAACCTTGCTAAGCAGGCACCTTCAGGTGCTCATCATGCAGCTGATGTGGCTGGTATGTCAATTCATTCCAAGGGCCTGCATCTGAATTTTCACACCCTCCAAGGCAACAACATGAACCTCCCAAAAACTGAGGGAGATTCTCACTATCCACCAACTCAAGCAACTTGGATGAAAAGTTACTGCCATGAACTTCAATCTTTTTGTGAGTCCTTTTGTCAAGCCATGGCTTTATAGCTGCCCAGAATGCCTTGAATGCAGTTGGAGCATTGACAATGAACATCCTCCCTAGGTACTCAGGGTAGTAATCTTGATCAACCTTTGTAATTTTCTGGATAAAATGTCTCACTTGCTTACTCATATGCTTCATTGTCTGCAATATATGATCAAGGCCACTGGATTAGGATTATGTACAAGTCACCAGCAAGAAAACAGCAGAACAAAATCAGAATGTCTGCATATTATCAACATCGTGACAAATGACTGGCTATTGTAAAAGCAAGAGAAACAACTCTATGTACAAATTACTTGACTCATATTCCTTCCAGAAAGACATGCACATTAAAAAAATTGTGTCTGTAATCTGCATGAATAGTAATGAAAGAAGCATCCAATGGGTGTGCATATGACATCAGACACCATGATAAATTCCTCACAGTTCAGATAAATGTATACAAACAAGACCCAGAGAATAAACATCAGATGGCAATGCTGCAATATCTCATGCTAAGGCAGCCAAAACTACATACAAATGCTCACAAGTACTCCCTCTGCAAAATCAAAGGCCTGTGAGGCACTTCATATCTATCAGGACCCATCATGATATGAGGCCAAATGCACCCAGCAGAATACCCTGTGCAAAACTCTAGCTTGTGAGAACAGTAGTTTTCACATGTTGTTTGCAGCTTGCACTCTGCAAAGGAAAACCACTAACCCACATAACCGACAAGATTGCAACAGAAGCAATGACATCACTCTAATGCCATCAAATATTCACAAAGTTTGTAGGAGAAGTGCCACTTTACCACTCCTTTGAGATCAAGGATTGTCATTGACTGGGAAATGTAAGTTCCATACTTCTTAGAGCAGGCAGGGAACTTCCAATCGATCAGAAACTCCCATTCTTTGACATGGTACATAAGCATGCGATCCATTGTTGTGATTTTCAGAAGCTCCTCTACCTGCAACTGGCCTAGTCTTTCGATATATACAGGCCGGCCCATCTTGTCTGTTTTGTGATGGAAGTGTGGATATAAGTCCTTTGTTGCTTTTTGTTCTGGAAAATCAAAGGTCTGTTGCACAAACAGAATGGCCATCCATCCCTGAAAAGTTCAGTAAATGCACAACAACATTGCACACTAACTCCTTTTTTAGCTAGGTCATGTGCCTGCTCTCTAAAACACACCAAACAAGAATGATCAGGACATTGGATATGAGACATCATTGAGGAGAGACACAAGCATGCAGATGACAAAATGCCAAGCTCTTGCTCTTCACCAGCTACAGATAAACGCCCATTGCAAGCTCCTCAATGAAACACTGGGGGATCGGATCGGTCATGCCTCTTTGATGTTGTCTGCCCCGATTTCTTTGCGCCATTCGAGCATCGCCTCGAACATGGCCTTCGCTTTGGCAACATCGAAACCTCGGGCACGAAGAAAGCGTAACAATGAATGGTCATCGTCCCGCTTGCGCAATAGCCCCTGTTCCGTAAGAACATCCCGAAGGTTGTTCAGGGCGTCTTGCTGAGACTGCGTCAGATCTCCTGGAAGACTACTCATAATGTCGTCCTCCCCAGTGGACGAAGTTCCCGGTGACTGATTGTGGGAAGAAGTGCAGTGGCACAGATCATGAAGCATGGCACAATGGCAGTCGTCACATGTAACGACAAGAAAAAGATGTGCGGCAAGTACAGATGCAAGTTTCAGGATCTTACTCTTACTGCAATCGATCCTTCAGATCCTCAATCCCTCCAAAAATATACTGGGTTGCATAATGCTAAAAGAAGATTTGCTCAGCGATGCGTTCTGAAGGAACAGATCGACACCCGTTTACAGGGAAAAAACACACACACACACACACACACACACACACCGCAAACACTTCTGCTCCAAAAGAACGTCCCCAGAAAAAACTCTTGGAATCCGTTTTCAAGCCTTCACAATCCCGTCTCCTCTCGATAGAAGCACGAACACTAACATCACATCCTTCCACAACACTACTAAAATCCCGAGACGCCTCTCCGACCGAAAACTCCCCTTACAGCAAAAACTTGCGCTTTCGTCTCTGCTTTTATTAAGCAAAAGCAAGCACAGGAGGCTTTCTCACATCAAGGCCTCCCGCCTCCAACAATAATGCAGCATAAACCACTCGCTTTCTTCAATCGAAAATGCAACCACAATGTCACGAATCTGGAAGAGTGACATGTAAACACGACCAGAAAAAACCAGCAAGTACCTCCCGAGAAAGCAGAAAGAGGCGCCTGGGGTGGTGGTACGATAGCCAATGCCACCCTCGAAAGAAATTCCTCCAAGAACGACACGCAGAAAACCTCCACAAAACAGATCGCTTGAAAAATCTCCAGTACGAGCAAACAAGATATTAAACGAAAGCTCTTTATGAGTTCTACGGGGATATCGTGGTTTCGCTGGCTCGCACTCCAGCAGCAGCAGCAGACAAACGCATCGATCGCGCACGAGCAGCAACGCAGCGGCCAACGACAACGCATGGAGCGGAGCCTCGGAAGACGTGAGCGGGACGCGCCCGTCACATCCCCTCCGCCCGGTCCGTGCCAATGCCCAGACCTTGGACCGAAGCTCGGAAGTTGCCTGGTAAGTGACCAGGCATGGTAGCTCTTAGTAATAGAACGCCGGTAACGAACTCACCGGCCGATCCACCGACGGGCGGGCTTCTCGGGTCCCGGTCCAGAGGAACCGAACCACACATCGCGGCCGTCTACGTACCTACCTGCCTGCCTGCCTGACTACCTACCTACTTGACTGCCTACTACTTACCTGCCTACTCACCTACCTACCAAGTATTCCAGTAATGTCAGGCCTGGGTAAATAGGTAACTTACAAATGGGCGTTTACCTAACTCTCAGGGTCTATCCAATTTGCTGTTGTTGTATGGTAAGGTCCTTGTCTAAGGGCTTTTAAGGACAATGGAAAGGGCAGAGTTCAGCAGATTCCAGCAGGTCCTGCTCAATCCAATAGCATACTGATCCTTAGTGGGTTGTAAAACAGCTTATGTGTAGGATAAGGACTGAGAACAGGGCTGTTCTTGGAATGAGGAGGGCCTAGAGCGAGGTGGGAGCTGGTGAGTGTGCAACCTCAAGTCCCAGAACTGTCCCATTTGAGGTCCTCATCTGGTGTAAAGATATGGTAGAGTTTTAATGGCTCTGATTTTTCTTGAGAAGGACCAGAGGCACTTCATGTGTAAAGGTGCCTCCTCTCTTTGGATGAATGTTTTAAATAATTCCACCGGTTCTTTACAGGTAGGTTAAGGACCTTGAATGGGGCTGTTTTGTGAATGAGGGAGCCTTGCACAGGACCCAAATTCATTTAATGACCCTGCTTAAGGTCCTTAACAATGTTGCCTGGTTATTGAGTTTTGACCTGGTTATTAATAACCTACCAGCCAGTTGTTGCTTTTTTGATAATCAGTTAAAATTGATAACTGTTTGATATTGAATTTTCAAAATCTAATAACCTACCTGGATGACTCAATTATCATCCAAGTAAGATATCAATCTTTAAACACTAATTAAAAAGGGGATTAATAAAAATTTAAAAACCCTATAACCGATGTCTAATCAATGTGTTAATTAGCAGTTGTCAGCTGTTTATTTGAAAACCTACCATTATGCAAAACAGATCAATATTACTTTTTTTAATAACCTAACTAGCACCCAAATTTTTAATTTATTGATACTGATAACACATGTAGTCCCTCAAAAAAATGCAAAAAAAAATCTACCTAGTGATTTTGCTTTCATAAGAGGCCTGTGGTGATTCATTTGAGAAAAGAGGAGAAACCTTACACACAAGGTTCAACAATGTTTTTTTTTATGAAGGAACCTTGCACACAAGGTGCCATCATCTCATAAGAGCACCTCCAATGGTGCTCAGTATGTGACTCGAGACGGTAAAATTTAATGTGAAAAAGTCAAATGTGCCGGTTTAGCTCCCGAAATTGGTTTTTTGGCACCAAATTGGTATAGCTTGCAGTGGCTGGTAAAATGCGCAACACTGTTGTGCACCTCCAAAAAAGAGTGTAATAAATTGGACTTAACTGCAGCTCAGTATTTCTGATCGGTCGATCATAATGATTGGTCCAAGTGGATTACTATTAGTAGTCCCCACTTATCTGCAGGTCCAGTTACAGTTTATTGGTGGGGTTGCCAAAAAAAAACAGCTAAACTTAGACATTTAATTTTTTAATCCAGAGGGACATACTGAGCACCCATGGAGATGCTCTAAGGCTAAACTTTACTGAGGGTAAGACGGCAGCCATATACAACAGAAAAATTCTAGCTGTTCTTTACAGAGTTTGTAAAGTTGTCATGAAGTAACGTTTGCAAATGTAGGGCACTTTACAACATGGAAAAGGGCATTGGTTGCACATTAAGGAATGAGCAAGGATATTCATGGCCATTACAGGATATGAATAGTTTGTGAAAGCCAAGTTTTACATGGACCAAAAGTATTACGAAAAGCATTCGGAAAAGCATTTTACACCCCCCAATCTGAAATAATTTGCTTCAAGACATGAGCTTTTGTCTGAAAAAAAACCTGTCCGAACATATTTAGTGTGTTTTAAGATAGACTAGTGGGTACCCCTTAATTGCTTCAACCAATTAATAACGCACGCACGCTCTCAGGACCTGGGTTTCAGGACCTCAACGCGAGGTTTCAGGACCTGGATCTCAGGACCTGGGTTTCAGGCCCTCAACGCGAGGTTTCAGGACCTGGGTTTCAGGCCCTCGGTATTTGGCTCTCAGGACCTGGGTTTCAGGACCTCGAAAGCTCTCCATCCTACGGTCGTCTTATCTTTTTCCCGTCACTTTTCTCTGCGTCCAGTGGTCACAGACGGACAGACGGACGTAGTGAATTTATATATAAGATACAGAAATGGCGGAATTGACCTCTAAAGTTGTTGAAAGAGCAAGTTAACCGAGCATACAAGTGGGGTCAGCTGGGCAGGTAGGAAAAGTATTAGGTACTTTTTTGCAAGGATCCAGTCAAGATGCAGGTAGCTCTAAACTGTGTCTAACAAATGATCATTATATGATGTAATTAGCACTTGGGAGAGATTCTGTCACATCCAGCACTTTTTTTTCTGACAAAATTGATCACTTGTAACCCAACCAATTTGGGACTTCTTTGTTTTTCTATTGTAAATTTGACTCATTTTGCTAATTTTTTGGAAATTTTCCCCAAATTTTTACAACAAAAAATTGAAAAAAAAACCCCTGGTCACATTGTTAGGAACCTGGTCTATTGATGATTATTATTTGACATAATATTGGGACCGGGGAGACATTCTGTCAATTCTTTAGAAACTTGGTCCCATCAAACTCTCAACTATTATCTGACATAATTGGCACTAGGGAGAGATTCTGTCAAAATTGTCAGCTAGGAACTCTGTTGACTACTTTACTAGACTTCAATATGTTGTTCTATGTGCCAGTCCCAATGCATTTTGGAGAGCAGTTGACCCTAAGAATCTCAGGGTGAAGGCCGGAATATGCCAGGAGGTGAAACCTGCGAATATGGGGAGTTAAGGCCGGAATCTATTTGGAATTGACCCTGAAAATCTCACGGGTGAAGGGTGGAATCTGTGGGAAGTTAATGCTGAGGGGCAAAGTGTGAAACGTGTCCCCAGTGAACCCTAAGAATCTCAGGGTGAAGTGTGGAATCTGTCCAGTGAGAAGCTTAGAGTGAAGGGCGGAATCCGTCCGGAATTAACCCTGAGAAGCTTAGGGTGAAGTGCGGAATCCGTCCGGTGTAGACCCTCAGAAGATTAGGATGAAGGGCGGAATGTATCCTTGATTAACAATTATGTAATAGAAAAACATGTTGAACAGAGCAGCGCGGTCTTGTCCAGTGTTGTCGACGGAGGAGGAGGATTAGATTCTATAGGCTCCGTGCACCCACACAAGAGACACAGGAAACACGCATTGGTACCAAATGGCTTTTGCAATCGTTGCAGAGTTTTTCCTCCGAGATTGCGTGCACTAAACTGTTGGAGAGAATTCGACAGAGAAAGGAGCAGTACAATATCAGGAGCCCTCGGCACATACATCGCGCTTTACAGTTTTCTTTTGTAGGGAGCGGATTGTGCTTCCTCTCTTTTGGACTGGACTGTGCGTCTTCTTTTTCTGAAGAAGAAATTAGATAGTTATCGCAAGCAGCGAGAGACATTATATCCACAATTATTGCGCTCGCTTCGCATGCCCTGATTCGGCTTTGGTGGTTGTGAGACCTTGTCTTGGTTTTTCGCATAAAAAACTTATTTCTCTGTCTTTCTTGTCGTCCATCGTTACTGTTCTTGCCTTGGACTGTTACATCTATCTCTCGGTGTGAGATCTTCTGTATTCGATAAGAAACAAAGTTTTTGAGAGACCTTGTAACCTCAGGAGGCTATGACTACCAGTGCGCCTCTTGTGGTGGTCGGATCGATCAACGCAGACATCTATGTTGAGGTGGAGAGATTACCACACGAGGGCGAAACGATCGCAGCAAGAAGTGGTCAGACATTCCCTGGTGGCAAGGGTGCTAATCAGGCTGCCTGTGCTGCTCTTCTCTCGTATCCAACCTATTTTGTTGGCCAGGTATGTGCAAGGTGTACATGAAAAAATGGACAATTCTTTCGCTTTACTTTATGAGGAAGATGGCTTTCGCAGATTTAAAGCCAGGGTTTTCTCTATTGCACGTTCACCACGGGGACCTGCCGGAATATCAGGTCGTGATAAAACAGAATACTGTACTCTCATGTCTCAGTTGCTTATTGAGAGGCTGTGTATCTGGCATATGGATCAGTTTTTCACACACTTGAGATTCATCAAGTACAGAGGTAAAGCATTTGAGAGAACGTAGTTGTTTTGACTTTCTCCAATGGCTTGACACAATGGATGCAGGTTGGTGAGGATGGACATGCCAACTTGGTGAAAGAAGCACTTGCATCTGCAGGAGTCAATCTGGACCATCTTAATGTAGTGAAGGGTCCAACTGGTCATGCATTGGTTATGCTGCAACCAGGAGGGAGAAACTCAATTATCATTGTTGGAGGAGCAAATGCATCATGGCCAAGGCTGGATGATGGCATTGGCCAACTGTCAGCAAATGTGCAACAGTTGATTCGCCAAGCAGGTGCTGTGCTTCTTCAGCGCGAGGTTCCAGACACTGTGAACCTGGAAGCTGCCAAGGTGGAGATTCACACCAATCTAATCCAGAAACTTTGATTGATGCCAGTTTTTTCAGCAGAATGCAATCCCTGCTTCATTGCCATCTCTGTATACCATGGCAAGTTTTAGAGCCCCCTAGCCCCCTATAACCTACTGTGAACCATGCTATTGGACTTAAGATAGCTGGTCACTATTTTAAACAATTGTTTGGGAAAGTCTGAAGTATTGGTCATGTCCAGTGTCAAATGTTCCATTTGCTCTCTATCAAAGACATCAGAGCCTTTGTATTGCAGCTCACCAATTTCAAGTTCTGTCCCTCTGAAATGACCTGTGGATTTCTTCAGGAGCATAGTCTATGAGTGGATGGCTCATAACATGCATTGTGCTGCTGATGTTGACAAGAAATAGCTGTCATACTCAAGTTCATAAAAGTACTGAAGAGTGTCTGCAGCACGTGATGCTGACATGAACATAGCTTGTCACACAAGTGATTGGTCCCCGTATACCATTTTTGTGTTTCAAAGCTTTGCAGATATACATGGTGGGTTGCTGAGTCCACATAAATTGTGTGGGTTCTTCTTCTTATGGTGATTTAATTGCCAATTTTGAATCCATTTCTCCTGATCGGGCAGGATTTCTCATGCAGATTGCAAGGATAGCAAAAGTCCCTGTAATTATGGATGCAGGGGGTGCTGAGGGCCCCATTCCAGAAGAACTCCTCAAGTTTGTTACTGTGCTGAGCCCCAATGAGACAGAACTGGCACGCTTGACAGGGATGCCAACAAAGTCTCTGGAAGATGTCATTGATGCAGCTGCAAAGATTCAAGAGATGGTGAGTTTTTGGCCTTTCATATTGCATGCTGAATCCCACTTTTGTCTGCACTCACATGGAACAGAAAGTGGTCAGGACAGAGGGATGGTCTGCACCACCAAAGTACAAATGGAAGTTGCATTCATTTTTCTTTGTCATGCTAATGCAATAGTATCACCATCTCTTTTTGTTAGGAAAAGGACAATCTTTGTATTACTCAGAAGAATATCAGCAACAAAGGTGTTGGTCACAGTCCCTCCATCATCAGATATTGTTGATGGTGTCATAGCATAGTATCAGCTTAATTTGGTTCATTTTTGTTATTATTGCCATATAAGTCCTTCCAAGTTGCACAATATCATCTACCAGCTGACTAAGGTTCCATTGTACAACCGGTACACAGCTATCAACCTTGTGTTGAAGCATTCTGCAGGAACAGTTGTTCTGGAATCTCCTTCTGAATGATGCAACAGTTCATGCTTGATTGCAAGGACTGCAATGAGATGATTTGTTGTTTTGGATTGATTACTGTAGGGGATTCTCACCCGGTAACATCATGTTGGGAATTGCATACTAGGGTGTAAAGCAAGTGTTGGTGAAAATGGGAGAACATGGCTCAGTGCTTGTCCGTGAAGATGGACCTCCACTTATGCAGGCTGCAATCCTAGCTCCAGTGGTGGTTGATACAACTGGTGCTGGTGATACGTTCACAGCAGCCTATGCTGTTGCCCTAATTGAACATCAATCCCCCATCGAAGCCCTCAGATTTGCAGGTATGACAGTTTCACCCACCGTACTTTCTCCTACTTTCAGTTCTGATATCTGAAGTATAAACTAGACATATAGTAAATTGACAGTGGGATCTTGTCATCTATTTCGTGCATCCAGCAATTTCCCAAAGCTTTTGGCAGGGAATATCTTTTGAAGAGAGTAGGATATCTGGATTTTGATGCTGAAGTTAGTTGATTAGTATCCTGCATCAATGTAGTCTGGAATACCTGCGAGTATTTTTACTTTCTAACTCTGCAATGGTGGCTATGTTGTCACAGCTGCAGCAGCTTCACTCTGTGTTCGGTCAAAGGGTACCATACCAAGCATGCCCAAGAGAAAGGCAGTGATGCAACTATTGGCAGATCACCCTATTGTGCTGGATTAAGTGAATCTTTCTGATGACAAGACTGTGCTTAATCTGGAGGACTCTCCATCTGGCTGAGGGAAAGATACCAGAGG